>JGI24698J34947_10000653_pt1 | contig 16810 bp, 13 predicted proteins | sample TergutMp193P3_FD_34947 | JGI IMG/M metagenome (IMG submission 34947) | reverse complement strand
AATCACGGTTTTGCAGACCGTTCCCTTACCACTTGGGTATGTCACCGTAGGGTTTAAAATATAGAAAAATTTTTGAAATTTGTCAAATTTCTACATTTCTTCCCGATGTTCCTTTTGCACTATGATTTTATGCTCCGTGCCTTGGCTGTAGGCTCTTTGGTGTCTTTTTGCACCGGGCTTTTGGGAACAACCGTTGTTTTGCGCCGGCAATCCATGATAGGAGACGGGCTTTCTCATGTGGGGTTCGGCGCGCTGGCGATAGCGGCTGTTTTTAACGCTGCTCCGCTTGCCGTTGCTTTGCCTCTTGTGTGCCTCGCGGCTTTTTTCCTCCTGAAAATTAGCGAAAAGGGCAAAACCCCAAGCGATGCCGCCCTCGCGATGCTCTCAACCACTTCTCTTGCCCTGGGTGTAATTCTGCTTTCAATTTCATCCAAAAAAAATGTGGATATAAACAGTTACCTTTTCGGAAACATTTTGGCAATAGGCAAAGCGGATATGCTGCCTTGCGTTCTGTTTTCCATTGCGGTGATAGCTGTGTTTATAGCGATATACAACAAAATCTTTGCCATAACCTTTGACGAAACCTTTGCCGGGGCCAGCGGACTGAAAACAGGTTTTTACAATGCCGTTTTAGCCCTTTTGATTTCCATAACAATAGTTTTGGGAATGCGAATCATGGGTGCGCTTCTAATCTCAAGCGTACTGATTTTGCCTACCCTCTCCGCTCTCAGGCTTTTCAAAAATTTTAAATCAGTGACCTTATTTGCTTCGTTTTTAGCTGTTTTTGGCTTTATCACAGGTCTTTTCGTCTCGTTTTGGCTGGGTATTCCAACCGGTGCTTGCATTGTCATTGTGAATTTTCTAATTTTTGTAGTTGCTCTTGGAGTGAATAAATGTCCAAAATTCCTATAAAAACATCCAAAGAAATAGAACGCATAAGAGATGCGGGTGCGCTTGTGGCAGAAACCCTGGCCAAAAGCGGTGAAATGTGCAAGCCCGGCGTGACTACGCAGGAAATAGACGATTTTGTAAGGGAGTTCACCATCAAAAACGGGGCAATCCCCGCTTGCTTGGGGTACAAAGGCTTTCCGAAAAGCGTTTGCACAAGCGTGAATGAGGTTGTAACTCACGGAATACCGGGTTCTTATGTTCTAAAAGACGGCGACATTATAAATATAGACATAACCTCAATTCTAAATGGCTATCATGCGGATTCCAGCGAAACCTTTTTGGTTGGCAGTCCAAAACCAAACGCAAGCGAGTTGGTAGCTGCCGCCCGCGAATGTTTATATGAAGGCATAAAGGTTTGCTCGCTCCCAAAGGCCCGTTTTAGCGATATTGGCGCAATAATAAGCGGAATAGCCGAGGAACACGGCTTTAGCGTTGTGCGTGACTATTGCGGCCACGGCATTGGCAGGAGTTTTCACGAAGAGCCTTTAGTTTTGCACTACCGCCAAATGCTCCCCGGCCCAAGAATTGAACCCGGCATGGTTTTCACCATTGAACCCATGATAAACGAAGGCACTTACAAAATCAAAACCCTGGCGGACAAATGGACTGCTATAACGGCAGACGGCAAACTCTCCGCTCAATGGGAGCATACCATAGCCATAACCCCCCGCGGGGCGGAAATTTTGACCTTGGCGCGGTGAGACTCAGCATTTTTATTTTATATATAGGACTACCCCCCGAAATTCTTCAAAAATCACACAAAAATGTAATATTTAACGCTTAAATGTAATTTTTTTGTCCTTTTTTCCTTTTTTTATTGTATATTTATATTGTAAAACTTTAACGGAGGCTTTTATGAATAAATTTAAGATGACTGGTTTGGCAATTATTTTTGCCTCCGGTATGGCATTTGCAGGTGGTTCTCTGTGGTCAGCGGACGCACCCTATGGAATAGTACAATTTCCATGGATAGTTGATTGTATAGATGGCCCGAATTTTGATGAGACAAACCCTGATGACCCGTGTTATAAAGATTTAGGCGGTTGGTGGTTTGGCTATGTAGCCGGGCCGGCAGCGGTCATAGGTGAGAGTGCTTGCGGTGGTTATAAAAGCGGCGTAAATACGGTAACCGCCAAGATAAACGGGCAATCCGTGAGCTTTGTAGGGCCGGATTACTCCAACTGCGAAGGGCCTGCCGTAACGGATATAGAAAACGGAAATTCCCTGCTATTGGGTGGCGGTCTTGAAATTAGATTGAATATAGGAGCCGGTGTTGAAGGCCCTCCTAAATGGGAACCGGCTATAGCGGCTTTTGCGGTTAATCTCAGCAATCCACCGACTACAGACAAAGATCTTTCCAGTTACGGCGGTCTTTGTTTAGCATATGAAAGCGATCATACAAGTGCGCATGACCTTGCGCTTGAGCTTGGCTGGGATGAGAGCGATGAGGATGACCCTGCTTGGGACACTTGGTATGTTCCGATTCCAGTGGGGTCCGGACCTCAAGTGAAAAACTTTCGATGGCAGAGCACTTCGACAGGTGGAGTGTCGGGTGATTTTATGCAGGATGGTTACGCTAAACCTCCTAGACCGATAACGGCAGCAACGCAGCATATGCGGGCTATCAAAATTCGCCTTAAGGATTACGTTGCAGGAACTGTCAACTTTAAACTTATAGGATTAGGTTGGCCCGATGAATGCTCTGCTAATCCCATCATTTCCAAAGGCGTAAATACGAACAACTTGAACTTGAATTTATACAACAGAATGCTTTCCATGACTGTTAAGTCGCCTGCTTCTGTTCAAATTTTCAATTTGCAAGGCGCAGTTGTTTACAACAAGGTTTATGTCCCCGGCAGCAAAATGAACCTGAACAACCTCCCAACCGGAGTTTACATGGTTCGTGTTCCGGATTTGGGCTACTCCGGCAAAATCATGCTGAAATAAATTGATTGTTAAAAAAAACACCCCCGTTCTGTTAAGCGGGGGTGTTTTTTTGTATATTTATAAAAAAGGAGGCACCAAAATGGAAACAATGGCAATAGAGCCGGCGACAATCAAAACTGCCATGAATAAAATAGGGCTAAAAGAATGGGCAGAAAAACTAATTGCCGTTATAGACGAAATGGAATTTGAAAGACAAATGAGAATTAGTCTGGAACAGGCGGATAAAGGAGAATTTATAGATATAGACGAAATGACAAGCGAAATAATGAAGGAATTGTAAAATGGAAAACGGAGATGGAAACATAAAAAGAAAAAAGGCAAAGCCAACGAAAAAATGCAGGGATATGGTAAAACAAGAAGCAACATATATAAAGAAAAATTCATCGACACAAGCAAAAATTTTCGTAAAGGAATTCAGAGAGACAGTAGATTTGATAGAAACTTTACCCGGAATGGGAAGTAAAGCAAAATTTGGAATGAAAAAGATGCTTTTGGGAAAATTCAGATATAACGTATATTACAGGGAAAACGAAAATTCTATTGATATACTTGGAATTTGGCATACAAGTAGAGGAACGGAATTCGAACCCTGAATTTCAGGGTTCGTGTTCTCAGTCACCGATAACCGCTTTAAAACTGTAAACCGAAAGCGAGCCTTGATTTTTTTCCGGGGCCTCGGCTTCGTATTCAACAACCCACAGGAACTTTGTGACCTTTGAAATATCAAAAGGAGCGTCTTCTGTTCCCTCTTCTTCGTTTGCGGCATAAGAACCCATGCCTTTAAACCCGCTTACGGGAATTTCCATGTCGGGGAAATCCGCCCCTGTTGTTGCAGGAACTTCGTAGTACCAAAAGTTATCATCGTTGTTGCTCACGGCACGGAACGTATGGGCACTGCCGTTGCGCTTGTAGATAAAGGCTGTTGCATTGTCAAGCTGGCTCACTTGCAATTCCCCAATTGTCTTGCCTTCGTTTACTCCATCCCCCGCATTTAAACCAAGCGCTGCCTGGTCGCCCGCTTGGGTGAGGTTGTACCTATCCAGCTTAACGCCGTAATATATGGTACCCGTTATGCGAAATCTGCCTACATTATAGTGAAGGTCGGAATACTGGTTTGTCAAGGTATTTTGCAGAATTGCGTTTGTCTTGCTCCGCTCGCATTTGGAATCCGGGAGTGATTGTTGCGATACGGTTGAGCATTCAATAATAACAGGTTCGCCGTCTTCGTCTAACACGGGTTCGCCGTTTTCGTCCAATAACGGGCCGGATGTGTTCCAATACTGCGTTAAATCTTCAGGGTTGCCGGCTTTTAACGTGTAGCCATAGGGGAAGGTACCCAGCATTTCAGATGCCTTGTTGTTGAGGCTGGCTATCTCAACTGTCTGAATTTCGGTTGTTCCCCCGGAACTGCTGGAGCTTTCTACAGAGCTGCTGGAAGCGTTAACGCCCAGTGAAGAACTGGAGGTTTTGTCGCCGAAATCATCGTCATTATCTTTGCCGGAACATGCAAAAAACGCAAATATTGCGCTTGCGGCAATTATTTTCTTAAACATAATGCAACCTCCCAAGGTATTTTAATATAAATATAAGAAAAAAATCACAAAAAAATACATTTTTTTTAAAAAACAGCTATTTTTTGTGATTTTTAATTGAAATTATGTATATTATTATATATTAGACCGTAACCGGGGGATTTTATGAGAAAATTGTTTTTTTCCGTTTTTATGGGTTCTTTTCTTTTTGCTTGCAATAACGCCAACAATCCTCCTCCCGAGGGATGCCCGGAAGGTACAACTTTGGATTCGGAAAGTGGCGAGTGTATTGGAACGGGTCCGGGTGAGGGCCAAAACAATGGCAAGGGCGCATACGCCGTTATGCCCGGCAATCAAAATACGGACAGAATCCGGGAAATGTATGATACCTGGATGAATACTTATTACATAACATATGAAGATGATATGCCCAATTTTCCAAGTCAAAATCAACATTCCGATGCCCCCGGCACTGCCCGCATAAAAGCCGTATATGGCAGTAGAGCCAACAACGACAGCGGCTACACTTGCTCGGAGGCAATGGGTTATGGAATGCTCCTCTCAAGTTTAATGGAAGACTGGGAGCGTTTTGATAAATTGCATGCCTACACAAAACTGTTCCATATCCCAGGCACGGCGCTTATGAGATGGGATATAGCGTATTTCGGTTTCCCCCGGACAACGGGCGGTTCCGCAACGGATGCGGATTTGGATATTCTGGGTGCTTTGCTCATAGCCTACGAAAAAACAAAAAGACAAAGCTATTTAGACGATGCTTTGGCCATAGGCGCAAGTATTTACGAATGGGAAGTGGGCGCAAACACTAAACTGATTTTGCCCGCGAGGAACACCGAAACCTGGAGTAATAGCGGTGCTTTCACAAGAATAGGCGATGAAAATCTTTTCAACATCAGCTATTTTTCCCTGCCTGTGCTAAGAGCGCTTACCGAATACGATAACTCTATTGATTGGTACTCCGTGCTGGAAGCAAATCTTTCCTATATGGAAAGGGTGCAGAACGCTTGGGCCGGCGAAGGCGGTTTGTGGCCGGACTGGAGCAATGCGAGCGGTATGCCGGTAAATCCGACTAACGGTTCCAATACTACCCATGCGGCAAGCGATGGCAGTACTCTGAATTCCTATGAAGCGTATCACAGGGAAACTCCCCGCATTCCTTGGCGCATAGCGTGGTATTACCATTGGTATGGAGACCCAAGGGCTAAGGCGATGCTGGATAACGGCATGGCTTTTTTGCGGAGCAGGGGCGTAGTCAATTCGGGGGATGCAAAAAGCTATTACACCTTTGACGGCAGGGAAACAATCTATCTCAATAATCAAGTGATGACTTGGGCCAGCTTGTGCGCCTTGGGAATGGGAAACACCGGAAATCAGGAGTGGTTAAATAACTGCAATGAGCGGCTTTTGGGTGCTTTCACCCCGCGTTTGAACACTTATTATGCGAGCAGTTTGCAACTCATTTACGCAATGCTCTTTAACGGAAAGTATTGATATGCGGAGAATTAGCGCGAGTTTCGCTTTTCTTTTGGCTTTTTCCTTGTGCGGAGCGGCAAATTTCACCTCAACGCACGGTAAGCTTTCGGTAAGCGGGCGTAAAATTCTCAATAAGAACAATCAGGAAGTTGTTTTGCGCGGAATGAGCATGTATTGGTATAACGGGCCGTGGCAAGGCGGCCAGCCCGGCAATCAATTTTATACCTCTGCCGTAGTTTCTGGCCTGGCAAATGACTGGGGAGCCAGCGTGGTTCGCGCCGCCATAGGCGATAAAAGCGTGAGCATGGCAAAAAGCATGATGGATTGGGCAAACAGCGCAGGCATTTACGTTATAATAGACAACCATTCCCACAATGCCCATAACGAAACCTCGGCGGTTCAAAATTTTTTCCGGGATGTTTCCGCTTATGCAAAAGAAAAAGGCTATACTCACGTTATTTACGAAATTTACAACGAACCTATTTGCTCAAACGGTTCAAGTGATGCTGCGAACTGCACCAAAACAACCTGGGCGCAGATAAAAACTTTTGCGCAGTCCGTAATAAGCACCATACGCGCAAACGACCCGGACGGTTTAATAATAGTAGGGACTCCCAGCTATTCTTCAAGCATATCTTCGGCAAGGGCAGACCCTTTAACCGGAACCTATGCCAAAAATGTTTTATATGCCTTGCATTTTTATGCGGGTTCAAATTCGCATAACTCCTATAAAAATTCCTTAAAAACGGCATATTGCAATGATTTTCCGGTATTTGTAACCGAATGGGGAACTTCCGCCTCCGATGGCGGCGGAACCATAAACACTTCCAACAGCAATGACTGGATAAGTTTGCTGGAGGCCGCAAAGGTCTCTCATGCAAACTGGTCGCTTTCCAATACAAATGAAAGTTCTGCGGCCTTAAACGGCACGAATATAAACAATAACTTGACAACTTCGGGAGCTTATGCAAAAAACCTGATGAAATTAAACGGCACCGCAAATATCACAGGTATTTGCGCACCGAATGCATCAACCCAGTGCTTAACGCAGCAAACAATAAACTGTAGCGCTTTGGAACCTAACGAACCATCCGGTCCAAACGGCAGAATACAATTCGGTTTTGCCGAAACTATGGCCAATTTCGCAAGCAAAAACGGTGCGGATAGCAGTGAATCCAGCCCTTGGGGTCTTGTAAATACATCGGCGAGTTTCACCGCGAATTATACCCTTATAGAAATACCAAAACCGGGTTTCTATACAATCTGGTTTCGCATAGCCGGTACAGCCAACGGCACGGTTTCCTGGTCCGGTTCCGGCATTGCCGGCGGCCAAGCACCGATACAAAGCACCGGTTCCCTTAGCACTTATCAATACACCGATAGATACCTGCTTACAATAAGCGAAGCACCGGAAACTTCCTTGCGTTTATCCTTTGAAATGCCTTCTGCAAATTCCATCAAAGCCGTTTCTGTTATCACTACCGTGGCCGACAGCCTGGACAGCATAAAACTGGCGATTCCCACATCTGTTAAAAGATTAACGGAATACGGCAAAAACTGGAATTACAACTCCGCTTCCCGCACCTTTGCTTTTGAAGCAGATGAAGGCATTTTAGCCGTTTACAACCTGCGCGGCGAAAGAAAAGCCGTGTATGCCGCAACGGGCAGAGTTTCCCTGAAAGAATTACCGTCCGGAACATATTTGGCTGTTTACAGACGCGGCTTTGAAACCAGCCGAAAAACAATTTTTCTAAAATGAGGTTCTTATGAAAAAGCTGGCGTTCATCGCATTATTAGTAACATCCGCCTTTGCAGGCCCGGTTAGCCATTTTGGTGCCTTAAAGGTTTGCGGCAATAACATATGTGGCGAAAAAACCGGAACTTCAACACCGGTTTTCTTCAAAGGCCCAAGCCTGTTCTGGAGCGATGGCGCAGGTTCACCTTTCTACAAGCAAGAAATTGTGGACTGGTTTGTTGATAATATGCAGATAGGCGTAATTCGCGCTGCGATGGCTATCCGATACTATGGCAACAATACCGAAACCGTAAACAAGCCCAACGGAGTTTTCGGGTACTATTTTGATGCGGCTACGCAGAAAAATCTGATTAAGAGCGTGATAGATGCGGCCATAGCTAACGACATATACGTGATAGTTGACTGGCATTCCCACAATGCTCACGACGAAACCAGCCTCGCCACCACCTTTTTCAGGGAACTGGCAACAGAATATCCCGGCGTTCCGAACATTATTTGGGAGGTGTATAACGAACCCGTTAGCGCTAGCAACGCCCAAATAACCACCCATGCGAACTCCATTATCACAGCTCTGAGAAATGCAGGCAACAATAACCTGGTTTTGGTAGGCAGCCCTAATTACAGCAAAGCTCCCAGAGCGCAGGCGGGCAATTTCGGCAACACCGCCGCTTCTAAAAACGTAGCCTTTACATTCCACTTTTACGCAGCATCCCATTCTTTTACCAACGACGGCGATGGCATAAAATCGAGCACTCAAGGCGCGAGAACCGACGGTTATGCGGTATTTGGAACCGAATGGGGCGCAGTTAATTATGACGGCAACGGCAGTGTAAGTACCACGGAGTCGAATAACTGGACAAACTGGATGGACCAGAACAAAGTGAGCAACTGCATGTGGAATGCGAGTGCCGTTGACGAAGGTTCTTCCATGTTCACCACCGGTACAAATACTTCCAATGTTTCAACAAGCCGCTTAACGTCCGGCTCCGGGCAATATTTCCAAACCTACATGGGCAAAAGCAAATGGACGGCGCAAATACCCTCAAACCATCCCAAAGGCAGTGATGTGACCGTAACCGTTAGAGACGGGCAGTCCGTTACAATCAACGCTACCCAGCTCGGTTTAACCGGAGATATAACGGGAGTCGGCGCGGTGCCGTTCGGCGAGGCCTCAATCTCCGCCGATAAAAAAAGCATCACTTACAGAACCCCGGATAGAGGTTGTGAATCCGATAAGGTCAAATTTATATATAAAGTGACCCAGAACAGCATCACAATTCAAAACAAGATTACCGTAAACATAACCGACAGGCGTCCCATTTTGCCGGAAAAAGCCCCCATTTCCGTGAGCCGCAGAGCTACGAAATACTTGCAAATCATGAGAGACCTGTCGGTTAGCGATCCTTCCGGTACGGGAATTGAACTTACGCAGGTTTCCATCTCCCCGTCTTCTGCCGGAACCGCTTCCATTACGCCGCAGTACAAGGATTCCATAGCTTTTACTCCGGCTGCGTCTCTATACAATACCGAACTCACCCAGGCAACCCTTAACTATACAATCAGAAGCAAAAACAATGCCAGCAATTCCGCAAGTGTAGTTTTGAACATTCAAAATATAGCCCCTACAATAACTATAGTGAGCAACACAACCTGCTGCCGGTTGAATAACATGCCTAATACGGCACCGGTGGGCATTGGAATAGGGAATTTCAACGGCAAAGACGAAGACGGCGATTCTATATGGTTTGAGCGGGTTTATTTAGACCCCAGATATCCCGGAACTCTGGAGCAGGTGAAACCGGATTCTTTTGTTTATCGCCCTGTAGCCGGCAGAATAGGCAAGGTTGCTTTTTTGGCGGTGGTAACAGACGGCAATTCGCTTTCCAACGTGGGCAGGGCTAACTTAACGCTTACCGGTAGCGGCACGGAGATTAATGTCACCGCGCCCACGGAAATTCCGGGTGTTTCTCCCGTTATTCCCCGCTCTGCGGGCAGCGGTGCTTTGGGATTGAACTTTAGCTTTGGCACGGTGGAGCTTTATTTTGCGCAAAGCGGATTCGCAAAACTGGATGTTTATTCGCTTTCCGGGAAAAATGCGGGTACCTTGCTGGACGGTTGGCAAAACGCCGGCACAAGTGTTTCCGTTAAAAATCTCAACCTGCAAAAAGGCGTTTATATTTTGCGCCTTAGGCAAGGTTCGCAAATTAAAACCATGAGGATTGTCAATTGAAAAACATATTTTTAACGACAATTTTATCTTTTGCGGTTTCATTTGCCGGAGGGGGGCCGGTGTCTTATTACGGCGAGCTTAAAGTTCGCCCCAATACCCCCTTTATAGACGGAGCAAAAACCGGTGCCAGGGCGCAAATCAGGGGCGTGAGCTTTGGCTGGAGCAACACCGACTGGGAAAGCGAGCGTTTTTACAATGCCAACGCCGTTGAGCGCATGGCAAAAGACTGGAAGGCAGAAGTTGTGCGTGCCGCTTACGGAGCTACAAGCCGTGTTTTTACGGACACAGATGCCATAGCAAACCGCAACAGAATAGAAACCATAGTTGATGCGGCCATAGAACAGGATGTTTTTGTAATTATAGACTGGCATTCGCACAGTGCCCAGAACGAAATTCGGCAGGCAAAGGATTTTTTTGCTTATATGGCAGAGAAATACGGCGAATACGATAATGTTATCTTTGAGCTTTACAACGAGCCTTATTGCAAAACATATAGAACCATAACCAATCCCGATGGAAGCACCGTCACCACATGCCAGGAAATAACGCCTTGGGAGGATATTAAAACTTATTCGGAGGAAATTATTCCGGTAATCCGTGAGCATTCGGATAACCTAATCCTTGTAGGCACTCCCAATTATTCCCAAAGGGTTGAGGATGTTATAGGCAAAAAGCTCAGAGACCCCAATCTAGGCTATGTTCTCCATTTTTACGCTGCCAGCCACAATGTGGAGCTTTGGCGCGATAATATGAATGCAGCGATAAACGATACAATGCCCCTTTTTATAACGGAATACGGCACAACACATTCCGACGGCGGTTGCGACCCGGTATCGTCTTACCGTGAATCGGATTGCCGCGTTAGCCATTACAATACGCACAATACCGAACGCTCCGAGGCCTGGCATATTTATATGGATAGCAGAAAAATTTCTTCCGTAGCCTGGAATATAAACGACAAATACGAGGGTTCGGCGTTTTTCGGTAGCGTTCCCGTTTTAGGAGGCAAAACTTTTGACCAAAGCGTGCCGGAAAACTGGGCCGATACAACCAAAATGACCGCATCCGGGAAGTACATATTCAAAAAATTGAACGAATATTACCAATGCGCCCCTTGGAACCCGGAATCCGACCCCTCTTGCGGCGGAGTTCCGGTGCGATTCTCCGCGGCTTTTTCGCCTGAGGCCGGTGCCGTTATAGAGGTTTTTTCCATGCAGGGCAAAAAAATAGGGGAATTGCCCGGTGACTACCGAAACACAAAGGCTCTGAATTTGAAAAACGGGGTTTATATCCTTCTTTTGAGGCAAAACGGCGCAGTGCAAACGAAAATTTTGAGAATTGTAAAATAAACATCGATTAGCTGATTTGGGGAGTGGGGAGTGGGGAGTGGCTAGTAGGGAGTGGAAAAAACATTAATTTAAGCGTTTTTCCTACTCCCTACTCCCTACTAGCCACTCCCCTAGCAAATAAATTAGCGTTTATTAAAATAAATTGCTTCATCTTCTTAAAAAAAATGTATATTATTCGTATGTTTTCCAAAGGTTATACGCTGTGTAGGGTTTTTCCCGTTTTTTTAACGGTATTATTTCTGTTTTTTACCCTTTCTTCCGCGGCTTTTAGCGATTACCGGGACAGGGATTCCGAGCGTTTTTTGCCGAAATCCGTTAAGCCGTTCCGGGCAGACCAGGATGTAGTAACGGTAATAATGCGCGAAAGCATTCCCAGAGGCGGTGGTTATACCTATCAGTATCCGCGCGAAAATCCCGAACCCAAGCTTACGGATAAATACGCTATGGAAGGCGGCTTATCCATGGAAATAGAATTGATAGCAAGCGATTATTCCGGTGTTGCAATTTGCATAGCCGGCTCCGCAGATATAACCCCTTATATGGAAGAGGGAGTTTTGGAATTTTGGATTAAGGGTGCCCAGGGCGGGGAAATTGCGCAATATGTACTCGTGGACGACGGAGTAAAGAGCAACGGCGAATCCATGCAGGTAAAAATAGGTTCCAAAAGTTTTGGCGACATAACAACGGAATGGCAAAAAATCAGCATTCCTCTAAGATTATTCGGAGAAACGGGAGTTTACTGGGATGCCAAAAATCAAAGGGAGGTTATGCTGCCCTTTTCCTGGAGCAACCTAAAAGGGTTTAGAATAGAGGTTCGCAAAGACGAAAACCAGTTTTTCAAAGTTTGGCTGGATGATATAATAATTAAAAAGGTAGGTGAGGAATATAAGGGTCCGGCCGGTTATCCGTTCCGCAATGTTCTGTGAGGCTTTGATGAGAAAAAAATTTTTCTGTTTGTTTTTTTTCGCTTCCTTTGCTTTTGCCCAAAATGAGGCGGAGAGCAAACTATCGCAGGTAGAGGCACGTTTGGATTCTCTTGGAGAATATGCAAATTCCACGGTTATAGGCAAAGATGATTCCCCTGTTGCCGTTTCGGGCGATTTTACCGTAAGGTTTGGCCATTTTGAATACACCAAATCTTCCACCCTGCAAGGCTCTGAAAAAATGCGCACCTTTGTAAATTCGGCGTTAAATGCTTCTATTGTTGTTTCTCCGGCTTCTTATTTAACCGTATTTTCCAATCTTTACCTGCCCTTTGACTTCAGCGGCTTTTTTACAAACGAGCAGGCTTTTAGGCCTAACCGGGAAAATTTCGGCAATTCCGGCGAAAGGGTGCTGTGGTTCCACCCATCCACCGATTTTTACGGTGCATCCGTAAGCGAGAATATGCTTGCGGGTTTGGATATGCGCGGCGGAATGTTCGGCGCAACGCTCCTTATGGGCGGCGTTATCTGGACAACCCAAAGCCCACTGAGTCTGTATGAGCGTGAAACAAGCCCCCGTTTTGTCTCTCAATATGAGCTTTACGAAGAGGAGAAGGTTGTTAGCACATACTATAAGGAAAAGAGTTTCAAGCCGGTAAAGGAGGGTGGCAGGGCATTTTGGACAAACCGTTCCTTTGGCGGCATACTGCTGGACGTGCATACCTTGCCCTTTGACCTGAGAGGGCAGTTGCTGCTTTCGCAGCCGGCCAACATAGATATAGGAACCAGAGATGGCTTGCGCCTCAATACCAGGGATAACAGCGAACTGGCTATGGTTGGCACATATGATTATCGCGGTACTGTTGTAGGCGGGCGCTTTGCGAAGGAGAAAATTGACTTTGGACAAGCGAGCTTAACGCTGGGCGCAAATTACATGGGTGTCACTTTTGACCCGGAGCAAATATATGAAAGCTCGGTTTTTTTTACGTTTAACAGATATCCGGATAGCAGCGTGAAAATTGAAAATTTGCATGTTGCCACCATAGATTTAAAGGGTAACCTGACTCCGCAGTTCTTTTTATCTTTTGATTTGGCACTCAGTTGGGATGATACCACCACTTTCCGCCCCACCGAATCCTGCAACATTTCAACCGGTTCTTATAATTGCTATGATGCCAATAAGTACACTTCTTCAAAATCCAGCCCAGCCTTTGGCTTTTATGTAAAGGCGCAGGATAAACACTGGGAACCAATAACTCTGGAACTGATCTATTTGCCAAAGGATTTTTATTCCCCCTATTCAATGACTAATCCCGATAGAGTTTCTTCTTGGCGCAAGGACCAGTTTTATGCAGGCGCGGGGTCATTTAGGTACGGGCCTAACATGATGGGCGCAAACGTGAAAATAGAGCCCGAATTTAACCGGGGCCGTTTTGACCTGCAATACGGCATTCATAAACAGGTTGAAGAGGGTGCAGACATAATCAGCTTTAAATATAATTTGGTAGGGAGGTATTTATGGGAAACTTCCACCAGTTGGACCCGGCACAAACCTTTCTTCAGGGCGGATTCCGGTTATAACGAAATAGGACGGCGTTATACCTACAGGGCAGCCGGAATTCCGGATGAACGCATATACAAGCTCAACGACCAAAGCGGCGGTTTGCGCAGCGGTTACGCCGAAACCTGGGATGCTTTTGCGGCTTATGAAAGCTCGCAGGATGCCCTTTACTGCTCCCTGCTCAATTCATACAGTGCAACGGATATTCCCAATGTACCTTGTAATATGCCAGCAAACGTAAAATGGAATTCCACTATAGCCGTGGATATGGGCTACGATATAGGGCATTGGTTCAATACCGACAGGAACATAATGCTCTCCCTTTACACTGCGCTTTCCGGAGTTTCAACATCATTCCTCCCTGTTGCCTACACGGACAAATACTCGGACAATATGCTTATGTGGAACTGGTTTGCGCAATCCGAGCCGGCCATTGCAATTACCCCTAATTTGCACGGTGTTTTAATTTTGGGTTTGGAAATGTTCCGCGCGGAAAAAGCCTACGCAGAACTCAGCATAAACGGCAAAACACCGCCGCCGGCAGCGCCTACTTCCTACAAGGGTTTATACCCCAATCATATTTACGACTATCAGCTTTCCCCCATAAATATTTTGCAAACCTCTCTGGGTTTTGGCTTTGACTGGGATTTTGCAGCGAGGGCCGGTTTGCACTTCCGCTATAGATACTTGACTAATAACGATGAGAATTTGCCGCAGAATAATTGGAATGTTCACTATGTTCAAGCCGAAACAAAGGTTTGGTTTTAATAAGCGAGGCTGCGAAATATGAATAAAAAACTGATTTTTGCCTTTTTTGCCTCTTGCTCCCTGGCTTTTGCAACGGACCCGGAGCAGGAAATAGATAATAGGGTAGAGGATATTAACGCTCGCAAGGGAATAGAAATAGGCGGAACCGTTCGCAGTGCCTCCTTTAATTCTTATTTTGAATCCCCGCAGGAAAAACCGAGGACGGCAGACGGCACTTACACAAATAAAATGCCCGGCCATGAAATCGCAGAATTTGTACAGTTGGATTTGGATTTTAAATTCCGCCCCTGGGATGTTATCAGTGCCAACTTGAAGTTGCGTTTGGGTGCGGGAATGCAAGAATACTTTGCTGCCGCCTCTACAACGGTAAATGTTCCGTGGTTGAATATAGAAGGCAATTGGGGTGAAAGTTTTTACTGGGTTGTGGGCGATTTTCGCCAGTCTTATTCCCCGCTAACCCTTTACATGCCCGGTTTGGACATTATGTATGAGCCAACGGCTTTTGCCCGCAAAAGGGAAATGGCTCAAAAAGATGCCCTGCTGGAGGGCAATCAGAGGAATTTGCAGGGTTTTAATTTGCAGTTTCGTCCCCAACTGGGAGAAGCTTTGGGCGAGCTTCGCGTAGAGGCTTTGGGAGCGCGTTTGCGCAGGGCGGGCTTTCTGGATGCAAGCGGAGCTATGGGAAATATGCTCCCGAATGAAGGCATTCCGGGTGCTACGCAAGCCGGTCGCTTTGATAAATTCTTGTTCGGCGGCAATCTTGAACTGTTGCCTCTTAGCAAAAATCTGCTGATTGGCGGAACCTACCTGGCTATTATAGACGATAAAAGTTCTTCCAAGTACTATGATTACGGCAATTGCACCGATTGCCAATTAAATGCCTTTAACAGGGACTCATTGTTCAATACTTTGGATTCCCTATCGCAAAAGACCTTTGTTTTTGCCGGTAGGGTTGGGGCGGATGTAGCCGGCATACTGGACAATAACTGGTTAATAGCAAATTTAACCGGCGAATTTGCGATGTCCGATGATAAGGTTTATTCCCCTGTTCTTGACGAGGCCGGCGAAATTGATACGGAGAATAAAAGCGGGCAAAAAACGGGCAACGCCGTACTGGTTCAATTAGATGTGGGTTATAAAGGTGATGTAAATGTCATTCTCTCCAGTTCCTTTATTCGCAATGATTCTTCGTGGTTCAACAATGTGGCTCAATCGCCTTCGTTTTTTGCGCGCCGGGTGCTGAATACCGATAAGGATGTGGGGTGTGCCGCCGGTTTGTGCACCGACCAGACTTTTAACTTGAGCAAATACGGGGTTTATTCTCCCCTTTATTCCACCTTTGACGCTCTTTATTTCTTTACGCCCAAACATTCGCCCATGGTTGTTTCGCTTTCGGCCGGCGAGCCTCTGGGCAGCGCACAAACAATCAGCTATAATAACAGCCCTTATGCAAAAACATCCTGGAATGCCTCTACGCTAACGCGCGCCGAACTCGCTCTTTTAGAAGAACTTTCCGATTTGAATCTGCAAATGGCTTTACCCGGCGGTTTTGCCACCTCTAACCGCGTGGGTTTCCAAGAAACTTTCACGGCCAACTGGAAGAATTTGGCAGAGATTAAGGGGTTATTTGCAAATTATGAACAACTCTCCGCCAATACCGGAGCAAAAACCGCAAAATATACGGAGTACGGCGGCGGGGCAAAGGTAAATGTTCTGGGAATTCTGGGTTTTGAAATGAATCCTCTGGAATTGAGCGGCAGTTACAAGCATTCCGCTAAGGAGCAGCTATGGCGGGAATACGGCAAAACCGAATATAACAGCGACTTTATAAATGCCGGTTTTTATTATCGCTTTTTTAGAAGATTCGGTTTAACTTTCGGTTATCAGCGCATAGATTCCGATTTGAACGCGGCCGGAGGTCTGCTTCAAATAAAGCGAGCCGAAGATTTAGGTTTAAAGGTAAAGATAGTTCCCGTTGTAAAGGCCGCGCAAAATCAATGGATGGCCGGTATAGACTATACTATAGCTCCCCATGCCTGGCTTTCCATAAACTACGGCGTTGCAGACGTTGAAAATACCTACGAATTAAAATACGGCGATGAACGCAACTTTGTGGTGAATATTGACGAAGATACCGGCATTGGCACCATAGACAACAGAACAAATTTGCCCGGCTATTTGGCAACAAACGGAGTTAGTCAGGGAAAAACGGAGTTAAAGCATGAATTTTCGCGTAATATTCTTGAAGCAACCATCAATGTGGAATTTTAAGGGGTGAATATGAATTTGCAATTAACATCTA
>JGI24698J34947_10000652_pt1 | contig 16816 bp, 12 predicted proteins | sample TergutMp193P3_FD_34947 | JGI IMG/M metagenome (IMG submission 34947) | reverse complement strand
GCCCGGTCTTGCCGCCCAGCGGCTCATGTGGCAGGGCTACGGCTTCGGCGCCGAGGGTGACTGGAAACAGTCCATGCTGACCCGCGCCGCGAAGGTCATGGCTTCCGGGATGTTAGGCGGAATNTTCCNATCTATGGAAGACTACACCTACCACTTTGAGCCGGGCAGGGAAGCCGCCCTCGGGGCGCACATGCTTGAGATCTGCCCTTCCATAGCGGGCGGCAAGCCCCGCATCGAGGTGCACCCGCTGGGCATCGGCGGCAAGGCCGATCCGGCGCGCATGGTTTTCGACGCGGCGCCCGGTCCTGCAGTGCTGGCAACCCTCGTGGATCTCGGCAGTCGCTTCAGGATGATAGTAAACGAGATCGAGACAATCAAGATCGAAAACGCCATGCCGCGCCTCCCCGTCGCACGCGCCCTCTGGAGGCCCTATCCAAACCTGAGCGGGGCGGCGGAGGCATGGATTCTTGCCGGGGGAACCCATCACTCGGTATATTCAACCGCGCTCGACACTGAATACTTCCGCGACTGGGCCGAGATGAGCGGCGTTGAGTTCGTGCTAATCGACAAAAACACGAAGAGCGACAGGCTGCGGGACGAGCTTCGATGGGGTGAAGCGTACTGGGGAAAATAAAACAGCGCGTTATACGAAGCAGGAATTGGTATGGAAGTTTAAATGATGGATGCCTATAAAACACTGCGGGAAGAAGCATACGAGGCGAACCTCGAAATAAAGCGCCATAATCTCGCCATCTCCACGTGGGGCAACGTTTCCGCCTATGATCCGGGCAAGGCTTTCTTCGCGATCAAGCCATCCGGAGTTGCGTATGACAGCCTTACGCCGGAATCAATGGTTGTGATAGATCTTGACGGCAGCATTGTTGACGGCAAACTGAACCCCTCATCCGACACAAAGACCCACCAGGTTTTATACAGGGAATTCAAAGGCATCCGCGGCGTCACCCATACCCACTCGGCATACGCGGTCGCCTGGGCCCAGGCCCGGCGGCCTGTCCCGGTTTTCGGTACCACCCACGCCGATCACTGCGCGGCGGAAATACCATGCACGGAGTACATGAGCGCAGATGCGGTAAAAAACAACTACGAACTGGAAACCGGGAACCTGATCGCGGAAACTTTCAGAAAAGGCAATCTCGACCCGGCCCATATAAGCATGGTCCTTGTGGCCGGGCACGGCCCCTTCACCTGGGGCGGCAGCGCCGCGCAATCGGTAAACAACGCTGTGATTCTCGAAGAGGTGTGCAAAATGGCGCTGCTCACGGTGACCCTTGACCCACTCGCGAAACCGCTGCCTGAGTACATCATCCAGAAGCACTGGGAGCGTAAACACGGCCCGGATGCATATTACGGGCAGCGTTATTAAAGACCTCTCACGGAGGCACGGAGGCTCGGAGTACCAATTTGAATTATGGAATTAATATGTCAAATGTTTATGAAAACATTAATGGAATCCCATAATGAAGCATTTAATTTCATTATAGATACAATAAAACAATAACCCAATGGATTCTTCAATTTTTATAAAGTATCTGATTAGGTAAATTGTTCTCAATCAATAATTCTTGGGCAGGATCCAAAATGGCGGCTCGCTATCTTCGCTACCATTACCCCTTTATAAATCTCCACAAATACATGATTTATGATATGCTCCGCATCCAGAAAATCAAACTTAAATCTCATCATCGTACTAACGAAAAACGATTCTTTTTATAATGGGAAAAAAGGCAACAGTTTTTCCTGCAATAATGATAGAGGGAAAGTATGAATACCATAACCAAGACTGAATTGTTTACAAAAACCGGTAGCCGTGCTACAGTACATTTAGTCAAGGGAAACAGTCGATATTTATTTTTTCAGAGGTGCAGCTTGGCTCCAAAAAAGAATGTAAGTGCGGATGTTCTTGTACAGCTTTTGGGCGATTATTTCCCGGGCCTGGTTTTTATCCCTAAAAACAGCAGCGGTGACATGAGCGTTTCGAATTATTGTATACATAAATATGGCAAATGGGCGCTTGATATCCACTCCATGTCAAAAAGCAAGGAAAAAATATTTTCAAGCCTTTTTCCTGATAAAATCTTCGGTTGGAACGAAGCGGAGGCAAGAAAAAGATACGGTTGCGCTGATGTTATCCATTTTTTCGTAGATGCGGAAAACAGCCGGTTCTCCGCTGGTTTTTCAAAGTTGGGGAAAAAAACAACTAACCGGGGGATAAGCATCCCCCGCCGTTTTTTTGATACATTGGATTATAACGGCAAGCCGGTCTGGGAAGACTGGGATTTTTCAGCGCTGGTGATCCACAAGATGCGCCGCCGTCCCCCAAGCATATACGAAGCTTTTGGCTATTACGCGCACCGGCACTACACCCTGATGAGTTTTGGGCTTGGTTTGGCAGACAATACCGAAGACAAGCTGTTGGAATCCGGAACCAGGGCGCTAAATAACACCGTACAGGAACAGTTTCCTGATACGGCGAATTTCGGGATCGATCTCCTGACGAGATTTTTTGAAATGGTGCAGGAAACACTTGAGAGCGTCCCATCCGGCAGTTCAATGTATAATCCCACCGAATTGGATGTTTTATTAAAACAGTTAAAAATGAAAATGGTCGGTCTGTACAAATATTCCGGGGACTCGGGATCATCTTACAGTGCTGCTGACAGGAAGACCATAAACAACCACATTGAAAAAGCGGGAAAACTTGTTGTTGGAGGGGAAGACCTATCGGAGCTTCAAAAGGTAAAACTGTCAGGGACATACCGCGAGAAGATAAACCTGCTTCATCATATTGTTTTCTCCAAGTCTTACCCTCTCTCAAAAGGTTCGTATTCACAAAGAGAACTGGATATAATCCACGGCCTGTATCTCAAACAGCACAAGCCTTTATCTTTAAACATGCCACTTGGCGGCGACAATGATGACGGCGACGCCATTACCGGATATAATCTGATTGGCGATGAAAAATATACCAGCCCCGAAGATCATCTTGCCTGGAGTTCTTTTTTCAGGGACGAATTCGCGAAAGAATTGGATGAAAACAGCCTTGAGACATTTATCGCATGTCTTCCGGATCATTTTTCCAAATATCCTTTTGACATAAATTCTGAAGGAGACTTGTGCATAAGCAAGTATTCACGGAAAATACTTTTTTCGACATTCTGCTCGGTTGCCGGTATTTTCGAGGACGATGCATTATGGAAACCATTTTTGGTTTTGCTGCAGAGGGTTATCAGCAATATCAATAAAAGCAGATTATGAGGTGATGATTATGGAAGCGGATAAAAGCAAAAGCGCGCATATCGATACCATCCGCAGGCGTTTTGGCATTACCCTGGCAGCCGTTTCCCGGTACAACAGTCTGAACAGGGATGAAATAAAAAACAGTATCGATATTTTCCGTATGCAAGGTTCCGACAGGGAAAAGGTACTGGCGCTGCTTTACATGGTTACCCCGGACGAACATAATCCCCTTATCAGAAAATTCCGCGACGAGACAGGCATGGACGATGAGCGCTATGATTCCTGTGCTCCTCTGGTTGACCGATATGGTACCATGTTCGTCGCCGCGTTGATTTACAATCCGCAGTTTTACGCAATGGCGATAAATTACTTTGGGGCTGTTAACGCCGGTTTTGCCGCCGCCGAGAATACGGATAACGCTCTTGATGCGGGAAAGAAAAACAAAGACCGCATTATCCCTTTGCCGGTAAGTTTTCGGATGACGTTTGCCGCCGCCGCCGTTCTTGTCGTTATCCTCTTTATTGTGGTTTTGGTTAGGCTTGGCAGTGGAGCGGGGCAGCGGATAAGCAACGACTGGATTGCGGGTTTAACTGCGCCGCTAAAAGGCCAGGACGGCATCTCATTTGTTTCAGCCGGGAACGAAGGGGCGCGCATCGGGATTAAGTCACCGTTGGCGGGTATGGCAATGGCGGCTAATGATACTGCGCCGGATGTTACTCCGGTTGTGGAGTATTACACCAAAGCCATCAGAACAGAAAAAAACAACTCCGCCCTGTACGTGAATCGGGGCATTGCATACACCCTGCAAGGCTATATTGATTCCGCGATCAAGGATTTCAAAAAAGCCATAGAGCTTGATCCGCGCAATACATCCGCCTACTTTAACCGGGCAGTCGCATATGCTGGAAAAGGCGCTGTCGAAACAGATAACGCGATTGCCGATCTTATGATGGTTATTGCCATAAACCCGGATGACAGCGAAACGTATTACGCATTGGGCGCTCTGTATTTCAGGCAGTATGAATTCGATGAAATAAAGCCCCATACTCTGCTTGAAAAGGCGATGGATGCGTTCTCGCATATTCAAGGTTACAAAGATGCCGATATTATTTTTGATTATCTTTCTAGGCTCTTGTAGTTCCGGGCTTAAAACAGATATTAAAACGGATCTTGATGTACAGGTATATCCACAGTTAGGCCATTCCCACATAGTTAACACTGCCGTTTTTTCAAGTGACGGCCGCCACATAGTCTCATCATCCTGGGACATGAGCGTGAAATTGTGGGACGCGGACAGCGGCAGGGAAAGGGCAACGTTCCTTGGCCATACCGACACGGTTGACTGCGCGGCCATAAGCCGGGACGGCCGAACCGTCGCTTCGGCGTCACATGACGGCACGGTCAGAATTTGGAGTACCGAAACCGAAAAAGAAACAGCAAGAATAGAAGAAAGGGGGGCATACGCTGTCGCATTCGGCACGGATGATACAACCATTTTTACCTTGTCCGGGAACGGCATAAAGCAGTGGGACACTAAAGAAGGAAGGCTTATCAAGACATTAACTGAAGAGAACTTTGCCCAGGCTTCATTCAGCCCGGACAATATATACGTTGTTTCCGGCGCCGTGGAACTTACAATCTGGAATGTCGAAACAGGCCATAATTATACAGTTAAAAACAACCGGCCTCTGGCAAGCGCAATAACGATCAGCAATGACGGAACATATATCGCTATGGGCGGATGGGACGGGAAGGTGTCCCTGGTGAAGACAGCAAACGGGGAGTCCATTGAATTTCAAGCCCATGCCGGAGAAGTTAGCGCTGTCGCCTTTAGCAACGATACCCTGTATCTTGCTACCGCGTCCAAAGACAGGAAAATAATTCTGTGGGATATAAGCAATTCTAAAAACATATATCCCGTCAAGGATTTTTCAGGCCATGACGGAAATATTAACGCAGTCTCCTTTTCACCCGACGACAGATCCATCATTTCCGCGTCGTCTGACAAAACAATAAAAGCTTGGAACCTGGCAAGCGCTGAAGCAATAACCCTGGGAGGTTATTCTGCCCCGCCTGTTGTATCGGTTATCAGTCGCGACAACCAGTACATTGCCTCTTTCGACCGGACAGGCAGCCTTAAAATATGGAACGCCAAGACCGGGGTTTTTATTGAGTCTTTTGACAATATTGGCGCAATACGTTCCATGGTTTTTTCAACGGAAAACGAAAACCTGATAACTGTTTCGCCTGAGGGAACCATAGGAAGTGTCAGCATAAAAACCGGCAGGGTACGGCAGTCTCCTGTAGAAAATAACAAAGCCGCAGCCATCTTCCGTTCCCTTGATTCACACGGCAAAAATACCGTTTCTGTTTTGTGGGACGGAACAATTGAAATACGTGATATTGAGAACGGCCAGAGAAAAATACTGGAGCATGGCGATGAAATATTGACAGGAGCAGCTGGACTGGATCAGCAAGGGAAATACCTTGCGACAGGTTTTATAAACGGGGCATTGCAAATAACGGATTTGGAAAATAATAAAATATTGGTGTCCTTGTTATACGAAAGCCCTGTGGAAGCCCTCGGTTTCAGCACTGATGGGCGGCGGCTGGCCCTGGGACTGCGGGATGGAAGTGTTCGTTTGCTTGACGCATCGACAGGAAGGGAGATGGTTCCCGCGATGGGGCATTTTTCCGGCGTGTCATCCGTGTCGTTTAGCGAAGACGGCAGCCGCATAATTTCCGCCGCAACAGACAATTCCATTAATCTATGGGATGCCGAAACAGGGGGAAAAATAGCCTCGTTTATTTCTTATAACGATAACGAATGGATTACGATTACGCCGGACGGATACTATATTGCCAGCCCCAGGGGCGATGAGCGTTTGAACGTGCGCATCGGCGGCGAAATATACGGTATGGATCAGTTTAGCGCAATTTTTTCTCAGGCAGAAGTCATAAACGCCAGGCTGGAATGCCTGCCCGATCCCGCCCATGTTACCCAGGCTGAAAGCCGGATTTTGGCGCCTCCGGCAATACAGATAAGCGCCCCCCTGGAAAGCGATACCGACAGGGCCGAGATTGGCGTTTCTGTCAAGGATCGTTTCCGGGAATTAAGCACGATCCAAATCGTGATAAACGGCCGCCTGATGGGAGCGGAAGAACTCATGTTCGCCAACGCTGATGCAAGCATCTCGGTAGAAAATACAAGTATTGTAATCAAAGAATCGGCTGATGGACCGGTTAATGAACTTGCGTTTACCATTCCGGTTAATCTTGAAGCCGGTTCAAACCGTGTTCAGGTTATTGCCACTAACAGGGAAACAAACCAGTCAACAACCGGAGCGGAGGGCAGAAAATCCGTTTATATCGTTAATACCTCCGGGGCAAACCTGCCGCTGTCGGACGCGTGGGTAATGGCCATCGGTTCAAACGGCAGCCTTTCCGGGCGAGGCGAAGACAACCTGCGATACGCCGTCAATAACGCGCGGGGAATAATATCCTTGTTCGAATCCCAGCGGGGAAAACGCTACCTGAACGTTCATACCCGGCTTATTGATGATGGAGAAATGATTTTCCCGACAAGGGAAAATATTCTTGAAAGTATCCGTGAATTTTTCGGCAGGGCGAATTCCAGCGACGTATTGATTCTGTTCCTGTCCGGTCACGGCGAGTACCGTGAAGACAGCGGCGGATATTACTTTTTACCCCAGGCCATCTCCCTGGATGACATCAGCATATTAGCCGACATGCCGGGGCGAAAAATCATCTTCATCGATTCATGTTTTTCAGGCGGGGTGGACGACAAAAGACTTGCGGGGATCCTAAAAAACCAAAGCACGGCTATCATAACGTCAAGCCAGAAGGACGAGCGTTCCTGGGAAGGAAGCGCCGCCCTTGCCTACGGATTTTTCACCGAGGCCCTCATTACTGGAATTGGCGGGGAAGCGGCGGTAAACAACGAGGTACGATTGATAAACCTGGGGGAATATGTATATAACAAAGTTAAGCTGCTTTCGGGCGGGATGCAGAACCCGTATGTGTATGTACCGGAGGGGTTTTGGGGATTTGTGGTGGCAGTTAACAATCAACAGTGAACAGGGAACAGTTAACAAAGGGAAGAGAAAAAAAAGGAAAAACTGAAATTTGGAGAAGAGATATGAGGGCGAAGGTATTGGTGGTGGTTGTTGTGCTGGCGGCGGTTGTGCAGGGGGTGGGTTTTGCCCAGACGGAAACGCAAACGGTGGATCCGGCCATTGAATATGATACGCTGGTTGAACAGGTAAATAGCTATCTTGAAACCGGGGACTACGCCGCCGCCATACCCCTGCTAAAACGGATGCATGAACTCAAACCACGGGAATTAATTCTCGTTGAATTGCTGGGGATTTTATACATAAATATTCCCGAGGAAAGGCCGGAACTTACCAACGCCCTGTACTGGCTTTTGGAAGCGGATAAAATGCATAGCTCAAATAGTGGTGTTTACTATGATCTTGCCTGTGTATATTCGCTGAAAAATGATCCGGAAAAAGCAATAATGACCATGGAAAAGGCCCTTGCTTTGGGTTATTCAAACATTGAATGGATGAGCCAGGATGAGGACCTTGTCAATTTAAGAAATACATCATGGTGGATGGGAATCGCGGATAACCATGTTCAAATTCACAATCAATTGGCTGCGTTTAGTGATTTTAATGACACTGAAGAAGAAACAAGTGTTGATGAAGCAATAGATTTTTACAGTTCCATTATTGCTTCCCTTACCGGGCTTGCCCCTAATATTCCTGCCCTGCGATGCATGCCTTTATCGTTTTTGGCATATTCGTTTAATAGCAGAGAGGATTATGCTCTGGCCATACAACACTATCTTGAATTATCAGGCATTCAGGGACAAGTGCTGGGGAAAGACCATCCTTATTATACCATCTGGCTAAGCAACCTTGGAAATCTATATTACGCCATAGACGACTACGCCCAGGCTGAGCGATATTTCCTTGAAGCGCTCAGTATCCGGGAAAAGACGCTGGGGAAGGATCATCCCGATTATGCTTCCTCGTTAAACGACTTGCGTAACTACGCGGCGAGAAGGGACAATCTGGGAAACCTGTACCAACAAATGGGTGTCTATGTGGATGCGGAATTACATTATCTGGATGCCCTAAATATCAGGGAAAAAGTACTGGGTATAGACCATCCCGATTATGCAACCTCGTTAAATTACCTGGGAGGGCTGTACCTCAACATGGGCGATTACGCGAGGGCGGAACGAAATTTTCTGGAAGCGCTCAGTATCTGGGAAAGGACTTTTGGCAAAGATCATCCCGATTATGCCGCTTCGTTAGGCAACCTGGGAGTATTCTATCACGAAATGGGAGACTACGCCCAGGCGGAACACTATTTTCTGGAAGCGTTGAGAATTTATGAACTGGCGCCTGACAAAGATGAAACCGATTATGTCACTTTGTTAAACAACCTGGGTTCGGTGTACGGCACCATGGGCGACTACGATCAGGCGGCACAGTACCTTCTGGAAGCGGTAGCTATCCTGAGAGAGGCGCCTGTCGAAGACCAAATGAGCATGATTGAGACTTTACGCAGCCTGGGAGGGCTGTTTCACAACATGGGTAATTACGCGATGGCAGAACGCTGTTATCTGGAAGCGCTCAGTATTCGGGAAGAAGTGGTGAGCATAGACCTTCTCGATTCGGCAACTATGGAAGTGATAAATCAGCTTCTTTCCGAATTTCTTGATGGTTTTTTACATTATGCCGGTTTGTTAAGTGATCTGGGGGCGGTGTACCGCGATATGGGCGACTACACGCAAGCGGAACGTTATTATCTTGAAGCGATAAATATTGAAGAAAAGAGGCTGGGCAAAGATCATCCCGAGTATATTTCTTCACTGGATAATGTATACAGGTTATATTTGGCTATAAAAGAATATAACCGGGCTGTTCCATTCAAACAAGAGGCATACCAACTTAATACAGATCAGGTGAACAGGAATTTCTCCTTCCTCTCCGAACAGCAGCGCATCGTTTATTGGAACAAAAACGCAGGTTCCTTTGAGTTAACCTATTCCCTGTCATGGCATTACCCCGTCCCCGAAAGCAACGCCCTCAACTACGACAACGCCCTTTTCTCCAAGGGCCTGTTGCTCCGCACCACCAACGCCATACGTGATTCTATCTATTCCTCAGGCGACAACGCCCTCATCGCCCAATTCGAAGAGCTGGGCCGCATGCGCCAGCAGATAAGCGCCTTGAGGCAAAGCGGCGGCAACGAGGCGTATACCCAAAGCCTTGAACAGCAAGCCGAAGCCCTGGACAAATCACTCACCCAATCCTCCGCCGCGTTCAGGGAATTCCAGGCAGACCTCGCCCTGGGCTGGCAGGATGTGCGGGACAGCCTACGATCAAACGAGGCCGCCATTGAGTTCGTCTCTTTCAGAATCTACGACCAAAAATGGACGAACATCACCCAATACGCCGCGATGGTTCTGCGTCCCGGCATGGACGCGCCCGCGTGGGTTCCGTTATGCGAAGAAGGTACGCTCGCTGAGCTTTTCGGGATGTTGAGCAAAAAGGAGCCGCAAGAACAGGCGCGCATCCTCTACGACGAACATGGCCCCGCACTATACGACGCTATCTGGCGGCCGCTGGAAAGCTACCTGGAAGGGGTTACCGCTGTTTATTACTCCCCTTCGGGCCTGCTCCACAAGGTAGCCTTCAGCGCCGTTCCAGCGGGGAATTCCCGTCTGATAGACGTATACGACCTCAACCTCGTCTCCAGTACCCGCGAAGTGGCACACCGGCAAAGCAATGCCGCCCAATTGCCGCGCTCGGCGGTCGTTTACGGCGGGCTTTTATACGACCTGAATGAAGAAAGGATGAGGCAGGAAGCCCTTGCCTACCAAAATCAGGGAACATGGATAAGTTCCACCGTGCCTATGAATACTACACGCGGCGGCACATGGAATTACTTATACCACACCTCAACGGAAAGCACGAGTATCTACCGTCAGTTAACCGGCGGCAATATATCCGCTGTTTTGTACAACGCCGCCAGGGGCAACAAAGAGTCTTTCAAGAGTCTGGACGGAAAGAAAACCGGAATACTGCACCTGGCGACCCACGGCTTTTTCCTGGATGACATAGCGGAAAACCACGAGGAACGGGAGCGGCTCCAGCGCCTGGGAGGGGGAAACAGTGCCGTTGAAAACCCACTCATGCGGTCCGGCCTGATTTTGGCGGGAGGCAACAACGCGTGGGGCGGCAACCCGGTAGAAGGGATAGAGAACGGAATTCTCTTCGCGGACGATGTAGCCCGGATGAACCTCTTGGGCACGGAACTGGTGGTGCTTTCCGCCTGCGAAACGGGGCTGGGCGAAGTGACCAACGGGGAGGGGGTGTTCGGCCTGCAACGTGCGTTTAAGTTGGCCGGGACCCAAACACTGGTGATGAGCCTTTGGGAGGTAGCGGACAGGGCTTCCTCAGAATTGATGGCGTCATTCTATCAATACTGGCTGTCGGGGATGGGTAAGCAGGAGGCGTTCAAAGAGGCGCAGCGGCAGGTACGAAGACGTTACCCTGAGCCGTATTTCTGGGCGGCGTTTGTGATGATGGATTAGAGAGAACTGTCAATTTACACCCTCAAACGCGCTTGCCATGCGATCTGTTTCGCGGCGGCTTATCCCCAATGAAAGAGCCGCGTTTCGCCAGCCGCCAACGGCTCGCCGCACTTCGCCAAGAATGACAAGTGCCTTCTCTTTCTTCAACCTAAACTCCCCGATAACCGAAAGGGCTGTTTCAAGAGACGCTTCACGGGATACCGTGTCTATGAGAGCTGGTTCCAGGGCAAAGTTTCCCGGCGAATCAATCCAGGAAGGATCGTATTGAAACGACGCCGATTCACGGCCATTCCAGGAACGGAACCACAATTTACCAATCGGGTTTTCGGGCCACATAAACACAGCCGCTGCTTCAGCCATCGGTTTCCCTTTTGTACCGGACACGCTTGGGCAGACGCTCCTCTTCCAGCATAAGGCCGGTAGTGTCCCGTGAGGGATCGGCCAGGTCGCGTAGATTTTCCGTCAGCCCCAGCACAAAGAGCGCTGACGCCCATGCCGCCATGGATGTATTGGGATCACCCCTTTCAATCCGGGTAAGGGTGTTGATCGCTATACCGGCCCGTTCGGCCATCAACGCCTTGGTTATCCGTCTGCGCCGCCGGGCGCTGTTTATATCCTGCCCCAGCTTGATAAGGGCACTGCGCGCAGGAATAGGCAGACAAATGTTCTTGCTCATTGTAAGTATCAATATACTGCATGTTATTCAATATTACAAGCAGTATATTGATGTTTATTTTTCAATTAATGCCCGTGTAGTAAATCTATTCATTGACCAGCAGAAGTACGCTTGCCGGTTACCTAATCCCAAGGACAAATCCTTTCATTGTATCCGGTATATACACCACCGGATGCTGTTCATGCGGTATTATTATTTCAGGATCATGTTCGGCCTGCCTTTGTTTGCTTTCAATAATTTCCCGTGATATTTGCTGCACCGTGTCGCCTGTATACCGTCATCGTTGATCTCGCCGTGGCCCGAGTAGAAAAATAAAAGCACATCGTCAGGTTTTGCCTGCCCAGGAAATCCCGGATTGTAAATAATACCGTTATATGAAGGCATTGCATCCCCGCTGTCTGTAATAATGAGTTGATGAACCTTTCCGTAAACTTTACCCTCCTGGGGTTTAAAGGAATTAACAATTCCCCGGATATTAAGTACCGCGTATCTTAGATTGGCTCTGGAGTTCAGGTTCTCATAACGATTAACGCCTACAGCGTATAACCATAAATCAGGGAGGGCTTCTGCCTGCTTGGTATCGACTTCAGGAGTATCCTTCAATCCAACCACAGGCTCACCGGCACAGGCATAAAGCAGCGCGATGACAAACAAAGGCAAAAACTTCCTCATGGCTTAACTCCTTGGGTCTACAGCAAGAAAATCATCCCTCTTATCCCGAATTTTCGGTTTTTTATTGTATTATTCCGCTCATTCTCCCGCAAGGCATGATTAATAAGCCATGATCTGCGCCGGATAGCCGAAAATTCCTCAAACTCATCAAAATTCCTCAAAAATTCCTCAATTATCTTGACTATATATAGAAAATATAGTTTATTTATTGATAAGTTAGCCGTCGGTTAACCTAATCCCAATATTTCTATCATTTTGAAGCAAAAGGAGAAGAAAATTGAAAAGAAAGCTACTTGTTTTGGTTGTATTTACCCATATAACGGTAAATACCTTCGCGCAGCAGGCATTTGACTACTTAAGGGACTCCCTGGTCAATGTTCTGACCATGTCCACGGTAGTCCAGGTAGTTGACTATGAGTATAAGGATGGGACCTCGCTTTGGGGTACCTATCTGGAAGGCGGGAAAAACCTGTCCCTAAACTCCCAATACGACGGAGGCGTCGAGTATTTGATTCTCGCCGCCGCTCACGACACCCGGCGCCTCGATATTGACCTAAAAGTGTATGAAGGAAGAGGGACAAGCGGAACGGTTGTAGGCAGGGATCTCGAGCTTGACGCGACCCCTCTGGTTCGTTTTACTCCCAGGTCATCGGGCTGGTATTGTTTTGAGCTTATCAATGCTACAAATTCCCCCGCGTTTGTTTCGCTGGTCGTTCTCAAGTACAGAAGGAACGCGAATTTCACTTTCAATACCCTTCTGGAAGCCCTTGAAAACACCCTGGTACTGGCCGAGGGTATTGCCGAAATACTGCCTCCCGGCGCCGTAATCCCGCCAAACGAATGGAGTCTTTTCGGCGGCAACGTCAATCAGGGAAGTTCTACGGGATATTACAATACACGAATGCCCAGAGGCGCCTATATCCTGGCCGGCGCCGGGGAAAATTCAGTGAACGACCTGGATGTCGAAATAATAGAACAGCGCGCCTACGATAATCAGGATGGAAAGGTGATTTCAAGGAACTCAGGAACCAGATACCCCTTTGACTATGGGATTTTTGTTCCTGACGCATCGAAATACCATAGGCTGAGAGTAATAAACAAAAGTTCGACACGATCCAGCGCGTTTATGTTTGGGTTCTTGATTCTGGCGGTAAAAGAATAAATTTTTTACCAAAGGGGAAAAACGAGGGATGTTTTTCCTGTAACATACAGTGGAGGTAATAATGAAGAATATTATTTTATTTGCTTTGATTGGAGTGGGAATTATCCTCAGCGGATGTAAAGGCACTCCTTCCGCGGTTGATAGTTTTGGCAATACGCAGCCAAACCTTCAAGTAACAACAATCGGCGTGGAGACCCCTGGTATTACGGTTCTGGAATATGACTCTAGCGCATTCAGTCCCCGTTATAACCAAGATGGAACAATAACCATGTTAACCTTTAGCGATGTCCGGGTCACAATTGTGCCTCTAACAGACGGAAGGACAAGGGGAGCGCTTAACAGGACAACCGATGAATTTGATGCAATGATTGCCAGGTATTCCGGCGCCGTTCAATCCAATCCCCAGGATTACGATGCCTGCATCATGCTGGCCGGTCTGTATATAGACCGGGGCATGCCGGGCGACGCGGAACTGGCGGTCAGATACAGCGATCAGGCGCTTGCCATCAGCAGGGATAATCCCGAGGCGCTGTATACAAGGGGCCTTGCCTATAACGAACAGGGGGATAATGCCAATGCCCTGAAGGATCTTGAGGCGGTTTTGAGGTTAAACATCCAGAGCATGAAAGGCGTTTACTATGTTATGGGGACGATCCATTACAAAGAGGGTAAATTGGAAGAGGCCATCAGCGCTTTTGAAAAGGTCAAAACCATTGATCCGGATTTTGTCGATATTGACGAAATTCTGGAGCATCTCTACAATCTATAACCATAACCAAGCCAAAGATAAAAAACGGGCCGGAAACGGCCTGTTTTTTTGGGATCAACTGCCGTTTCTTGCCAAACGGAAACCCATGTAGATCACGGAAATATCAGCCGGCAGAAAATCCCTATAGGCTGAACGGATCGTTCGGAGGGATGAAAACCATGCGCCGCCTCTGACACCATAAATATTGCCTTCAAGAATATCAGAACACCATTCAGAAACATTCCCATGCATATCGTATACACCCCACTGATTCGGAGCGTATTTCCTTACCGGGGTTGACTTATAAAACCCGGTGGCGGCGAAATTGGCCTGATTAGCCGAAATGGTTCTACCGGTATTATACGGAGTTGTCGTTCCAGCCCGGCATGCGTATTCCCACTCAGCTTCCGTTGGCAACCTATAACCATTTGCGTTGGCATTTGCCGTAACAGAATTCCCGGAAACAGTGTAAACAGGCGTTAACTTTTCTTCTCTGCTCCGCCAGTTACAATATTCGATTGCATCATACAATGTTATATGTATGACAGGATGGGTATCTTCCTGCGTAAACCCTGGATTTTGCCAATTGAGTCCTTCACGCTCTTCAAAATCATCGATCTGATAATTAAGTAAAAAGCTTGTTCCGGATCTCTCAGCCATTGTCTTATAACCGGTAGCCCCGATAAAATCCCTGAATTCACCAACAGTAACCTCCGCCGCTCCAATGGAGTAATCTTTAATGGTTGCCCTCCTCTGCCTTTCGTCATCCCAGCGCCCCACTTCGGAAGAAGGGCTCCCCATTGTAAAGGTTCCTCCCTTGATTGATATCATATCGTCCATTGGTTTTTCTTCGGAATCATAGTTAACCACGAGGGCCATCCCCGCGACTGCTGTTTTGTTCATTAAAACAGTGGTTATCTGCATGGAAGCATACTCATACCTGGAATTGTCAAACAGGGTAAAATCCTTTCCAATTACGTTTTCGAGCCGCGAGGAAATATTTCCCCTCTGTCCTGTAAAAGCAGCGAGAAGAGGATCAATATCAAGCTCTGAACGTGAATACAAAACAATAAAATTCGCCATTTTTGTGGCGCTATCCGGTGTTACCCATTCATTGCCATTAATTCTTACTGCCCTGCTGTTATCCGAATTCGTATAAAAAGCGTATGTGTATATATCGTTATTCTGAAGAGTATCTGAACTCTCTATGTTTAGCCTGATTTGTGTCCCGTTTTTCACTGTTGTTGGCAACCGGTAAATACCGTCTTCCAAAAGCCTGACTTGTGCAGTTACATTCTTTCCAGATACCTCAACACTGACTTTACCGGTAAATCCCGACGCCTCATTGTAAGCAAAAATATCATCGGTTATTACCCATGCTTGTTCAATCCATTTTCCAAATGTATCATAACTTATCCATGTGTACCCGCCATTGCCCCATTCTTCACCCCAGCTATTGATAACTTCGAAGGCGCCTCCGTATTTGTTGTCATCATAGCCTACAACACAAAGCGCGTGTCCGTTTTTAGGATCGGCTTTCTCATTGTCTTCGGGAACCCATAGATCTTTCGCATTGTCAAATGAATCGGGTACAAATACGGCAATGATAACCGGATCGCCGTCCTGGATACTCCTTTTTACCCTGTCAACACGGTACGCAGGGCTGGCGATGCTTGTAAATAAAATACCAAAACCGGCAACCGGATTTGAAAAAGATCTTTGTTCTGTTTGGCGAATATTCGCGGCAAGGTCTTCATCAAATGTTACCCGTCTTGGTAAACCGGTTTCAGCCATTACCAGTACTGTATCAAAAATAGAACCGCCGTCTGTATCAGCTGGAGCATTACTATACTGACGAACCGCATGGTAAAGAAACATTGGGGAAAATGCCATTTTTGTGGTAAGGATTTTATCTGTCCGGTTAAAATACTCCGATTCCATAATAGTCCTGGCTGCGTAAGCGCTTGCCCATGCAAAACATGATCCAACGTTACCTTGATTACCGGGTATTGGAGCGTATTCTTTTAACGAATAAGACGGAAGAGAAGCGCCGCCCCTGGCAGATGGCCCCCGGGTACCGGTATTTACCTCCTGGACAGAGTCGTATTTTTCACGGTCAAAGATCGTTCCTTGCCGATTGCTAAATCCAGGAAAATCCAGCTTTGACAGGGATATTGATGTATCCTGCAAAGGCGTTTTGGCAGCGCAGGCAAACAACGAAGACGCCAATAAAACAACAGTTAAAATGTGCATGAAACGTTTCACAAAATTATTCCTCCGAACCAATATCGATATTATTTGCCCAAACCTGAATAACGTCAATGCGGCAAAAACCTACTCCCCGATGATAAAATCGTAAAAACCCAGCGAGTACCCCACAGGGTTCTGCCTCCCCCGCATCCGCCTCGGAACGTCTATAGAAACACTGCCGCTCAGGTCTATGACGCTGAGTACCCTCTCACCCCGGTGCGCCTTGAAGGTCTCCAATATGCTGTAGGTAAATACCCCGTGCTTATAAAACTCCAGTTCATATGAAAGTTCATTCCCCCGGCACGAGGCAAACACAAAGGCGTTGGTGTCCATGAACTGCCGTACCATGCGCTCGTTATCCACTCCGCCTGACTGGCAGGCGTCGATAAACACAAGCCGGTTCCCTGGCGAGTCCAG
>JGI24698J34947_10000651_pt1 | contig 16821 bp, 15 predicted proteins | sample TergutMp193P3_FD_34947 | JGI IMG/M metagenome (IMG submission 34947) | reverse complement strand
TGAACGAAAACGGCGAACCCATAGGCGAAGAATACACGCTTGCCATAGCCGCCGAAACCGTTTTGGAACGGGATGCAAAACCGCTTTCCATAAATTTGTCAACATCAAGAATGTGCGAGGATTTGGCGGAAAAATTCGGGGTAAAATGCTACCGAACCGCCGTCGGTGAAATAAATGTGAGTTTGGATATGATAGAGCACGGCTGTGTTGCAGGCGGCGAGGGCAATGGAGGAGTTATTTTGCCCGCCTTGCATTACGGGCGGGATTCTCTTGTTTCCGCCGCCTTGGTCTTGGACTTGCTGGCGAGGCATAATATAAAAGTTTCCGACTGGGTTAAAAGCCATCCTTCCTACACCATGATAAAAAGGAAATTTGAGATGAAAAATCCGGTTTCTGCGGCAATGGAAAAGGCAAAAGAAATATTCGCAGACTGGAAAGCGGATGAGCGGGACGGCTTGTGGCTTGGCAAGGACAGGAGTTTTGTGCATTTGAGGGCTTCAAATACGGAGCCGGTTATCAGGATAATCGCCGAGGCACCCTCGGCAAAAGAAACGGAAACATTGTGTGCTAAAATTGAAGAACTGCTTTAATGTGTTTTTTTTGCTCTTTACCGGATTTGCCTTTGCGCAAAGCACCACGGGCGTTCCGGCTATAGATACCTTGAAAAGGCATGACTGGGATATTGAAACGAATCGTGGCTCTTTGGGTGCAACCATTGGCCTGGCCCTGGTTTTTCCCGGTGGCGGGCAGTTTTATACTAAACATTATGTTCGGGGCGGTTTTCTGTTCGCTTTTGAAGGAGCCTTGATTTATGAAACTTTTTTCAACAAGTTCAGGCAAAACAGGCTTTTCAACAAGAATATAAGAGATTACAGGGACTCGGTTTCATTTCATCAAAACAAAATTGATTCATCCGTCAATTCTTCCGACTCGTCTTACTGGCAAGGGAGAAAAAAAACACACGATAGAATTCTGTTAAAGGAGGAATCCAAAAAAATGGCTTCAAAAGACTTGTGGACTTCGGAATTTACATGGCTTGCGGGCCTGCATATTTACGGGCTTTTTGATGCTTACGGAATCTGGAAAAACAATAATCTGGGACACAGCACGGAAACACATTCTGCGCTTTCTGCTCTCTGGCGGGCGGCTCTGATTCCGGGCTGGGGGCAAATTTACAACAACGAATACGGCAAGGCAGGCATGCTTTACATGGGTTTGCTGGGAAGCGCGGTGAGTTACTGGTCAAGGCAAAAAATGGTGGAATATCATCTGGATAATTTGAGGCAGGCAAGGGCAGAAATGGATTCGCAAACCATTTCGGCTGCAGAGGAAGATGTTTTGTTTTTCAGAAAAAAACGCAACCAGTATGTTTGGGCAATGGCCCTGTTTTACATATATTCAATGGCCGATGCCGCAGTTGATGCAATGCTCCACGATTTTGACAGCCCCGTGTATTTTGTGATGCAGCCGATGTTTAGCAAGGGACTCAGCGCAGAGGCAGGGTTTTATTTTTAACTCCTTTCCTCTCTTTTCCACGCTCCGCCTTTTTCCTTGAAAAAGGACTTGCAAAAACCAAGGAACAGGGCAAGATTCATGCTCAAAAAATAATTGTAGGTGCGCAGACCCCAAAATGATGCTGCTATGAACACCAGTTCAAAGGTAAAAATCGCCTTGTAAAAAGTACTTTTCGGTATTAAAAGAATACTGCACAGGAAAATAGCCAAAAGCAAAAATGGGCCAAGCCACCTGAGCAGCTTGTGCGATAAAAACATATATGCCTTCACAGGATGCAAGGGATTCAGCAAAGGCAAATAATCGGAGAGAAAATTGAAGTTGGCTCTGCTGATGCGAACCTTGCGTTTAAATTCCCCGTATTTTGCCATGGAAGTGGTTTCAAAGGCCAGTGCCTTTTCGCAATACACGCAGGAATAGTCTTCCATCAGAATTTTTGCCGTAATGTAAAAATCATCCATAACCGTTTTGTGAACCGGAAGCACCGAATACAGTTCGGAGCGAATNGCATACAAAGCCCCGTTGCTNCCCATCACNGACCCAAACTTGCCTTCAAGCATTTTCAGTCTGGATTCGCCTTCCCAGTAAAGGCTTTCTATCTTGCCNAGTTTTGAACCGCTTTCATCCTTCAGCAAAAGATTTCCGCATACGCACCCNACTTTTTCGTCTGCAAACTCCGCCATTATGTTTTTCAGGGCTAATTTGTCCAGCATCGTATTCGCATCGCTGAACAGAAGAATCTCGCCCTTTGCCATTTCGCGCAAATCGTTGAGCATTGATGCCTTTCCTTCGTTGTATTCCTTTCTTACCAAGCGTACTTCGTCAAACAGNACCGCTATTTCCGCGGTAATATCGCTGGAACCGTCATCCCCTATCAGAATTTCCATCTTGTCCTTGGGGTAATCCANNGCAACGGTGTTTCTGATTTTTTCTTCAATAACAGTTTCCTCGTTATATGCGGAAATAATTATGGAAACAAATTTCTCATTCCCGCNGCTCCTCCTTCCCGGTTTCAAGCGTTTTTTAAACAGCAGGAAAAAACGCAGTGTCCACGGATAAAGGACATAAACATGCGTCAACAAAACAATGCTAAGCCAAAAAACANGTTCCACCATAAAATCCTCACTTGTTCAAATTTGCCCTGAACACNTTTAACAGATTCAAAAACTCCGCCTTTTTAAATTCACCCACGGTGAGATGCCTCAATTTTCCTTCCCTGTCCAGAATTGCAAATGCCGGGATGCCGTCCAGTTCCCATAATGCCATACATTCCAAAACGGGCAGGGTTTCGCCTTCGCAAAAGATTTCCTGCTCTTCTTCCGTATTCAAACGGACAAAATAGAAATTTTTGAGTTCCTTTATTACGGCGGGATTTTTGAAAACGGTCTTTTCCATCTCAAGGCAGGGGATGCACCAGGCAGCATAAAATTCAACCAGAATGGGCTTGCCGTTCTTTTTATTGCCTTCCACGGCATCCTTATAGGAAACTCCAAGTTTTTTTCCGGTGGCAAATGCCANACCGATTATGACTAAAACCGAAAAAAACGCCTTCAATTTTCTTCCTCGCTTTTACTGCTCGCTGCAATAGAATCTAGAATTTTAATCAGTTTATTTTGAAATCCCTGCCACCTTTCCGGTTCTTTTTTTATTTTTTCCATCTTTTCTTCAAAATCGTCCGCAGATAATCCATGCCTTTGCAAAATCTGAAAACGGACTGCCCTGCCGTCTTCCATGTCTCCGTATTCCCGTTCCGCAATTCGGAGTTCGGCGTAGGCAAGAGCAAAATTTTCATCNTTGCCTTTTTCGCAGGCAAAAAGAGCTGTTAGCACAGGCAACAAAAAAAATCTAGTCATTTGCTTCTTTGAATAGTTGAAGGGCAAGTTCTTCCTTGGAACCCTTGGCAAGACTTGCACTGCCGTTACTTTTTGTTAAGAATCCATATTCAACAAAATCCTTTCCAAAACCGGCTGCCGTATTCACAACTAAAATATCAATGCCGCCATTCTTGAATTTCCTTCTGGCATTTTCCAGAATATTTTCCGTTTCCAAGGCAAAGGCAACTATTTTTTGCCCTTTCTTCTTATTCTTTATCGTGTTCTTCAGGATATTCGGTGTTTCTTCCAGTTCAAGTTTTTGGATTGCCCTGCTGGTTTTTATTTTTTGCGATGCCGTTTGTTTTGGACGGTAGTCCGCAACAGCGGCGCAATGAACAATAATCCGGGCTTGAGACTGCATTTTGAGCACGGCCTTGTTCATGCTTTCCGCATCCCTCACTTCTATTCTTTCGCATTGCCTTGGGAGTTTTGCCTCCATCGGGCCGCAAACCGCCATAACCCGCCAACCCCTGCGCAAAAATTCCCTTGCTATGGACTCGCCGGTTTTTCCGCTTGAATGATTTGATATATAACGGACAGGGTCTATTGCTTCCTGAGTGCGGCCTATTGTCATAAGCAGGGTTTTATTTGCGTTTACGGAGCTAAATTCAAGTTCGTCTGCAATGTCTTCCGGTTCGGGAAACTTGCCTGCGCCTTCTTCGCCGCAAGCCAGGTGCCCTGTTGCCGGTTCCATAACCTTAACGCCCCAGGAGCTAAGCGTTTTTAAGTTTCTCTGCACCGCCGGCGAATTATACATAACGGAATTCATGGCCGGAACAACCCATTTTTCTCCCTGCATGGCCAAAAAGCAAAGAGACACGGGTTCTTCGCCTGTGCCGGAAGCAAAGCGGGCCAAACTTGTGGCGGAACATGGAGCCACTATGTAAATATCGGCCCAGCGGGGATAATCTATGTGCTGAAAGGGTTTTGAATCTGCGGCGGTCTTTGCGTAAACCGGAAAGTTGGAAAGCGCTGCAAAAGTTGTTTGCCCAACGAATTTTGTGGCCTCCTCGGTCATTGCCACACGGACTTCCGCATGCCTTTTTTGCAAAATGCGCAAGAGTTCGCAAGCCTTGTAAGCGGCAATGCCGCCCGTTATCCCTAACAATATTTTTTTGCCGCGCAAAATCATTTATCCTTCAAACAGCACTTCGTTATTTCCTTCAATAACCTTTCCGCATTCATACATAAAATCGCCTTTGCTCCCCAAATGCTTGCGAATTTCCGCAACATCGTCCGGGGCAGAGAATATTAACATTCCTATTCCCATATTAAAGGTATGATACATTTCATCCCGTTTAACGCTTCCGTTTTCCTGAATCAGGTTAAAAATTTCCGGCACTTTCCAGGCGGTACGATTTATCTGGACGGAAACGCCTTTTGGCAAAATACGCGGAATATTGCCCTGAAAGCCAGAGCCTGTTATATGCACAAGGCCCTGCAGTTTTTTTGCGTGAACCAGGTCAATTAAGGAATGGTAATAACTGCGGTGGGGAACGGCCAGGATTTCGCCGAGCGTTCCGCTTAATCCTTCTATTTTTGAATCCAGTTTGTACCTGCCTATGTCTATCATGGCCTTGCGGGCAAGGGAATAGCCGTTTGTGTGCAAACCCGTGGAGGGTATTCCCAGAACAACCGAGCCGGGCACTATTTTTGTCCCGTCTATAATTTCGTCTCGCTCTACAACACCCACTACCGTTCCCGAAATATCGTATTCGCCATCTTGATACATGCCCGGCATTTCCGCAGTTTCGCCGCCTATCAAAACGCAATCGTTTTCCTTGCACGCTCTNGCCATGCCGTCAACAACGGTTTCCAAAACGCCATCTTCCAGCTTGCCGGTTGCAATATAATCCAAAAAGAAAAGCGGGCGCGCNCCCTGAACCAGAATATCGTTGCAGCAGTGATTTACAATATCGCGCCCGGGCAAATCATGGCTTTTAAGCCCAAAATGAATTTTCAGCTTTGTGCCAACCCCGTCAACCGAAGATACCAAAACCGGGTCTTTTAGNCCCAAATGATTTAAAGTGAACAAACCGCCGAAGTTTCCTATATCGCCAAGNACTCCGGCATTATAGGTTGAGCGGGCGGATTTTTTAATTCCAACCATGGCCTTATCCGCTCTGGCAAGAGATACGCCCGCATCTTCGTAATTCATTTTAGTACAATTCCTTCAATAGTTGTTCAATAAGAGCCGGNCTGAATCTGTCCTGGCGTTTTCCGTTTACATAGAAGTTCGGTGTTCCCTGAACTCCTACCTTTATTCCNAGATCCATATCACGGTTTATAATGTCCTGTTTTTCCTTGTCCAAGGCCATTTCCTTTTTGAACCGCGTAATATTCAAGCCAACCTGCTCGGCAACCGCTATAAAGGTTGAATCGTTCAGGTTTCGGAAATTAGGAGCNAGNGCCCAGCGGTATTCCCAGAACTTGCCCTGTTTGCCGGCAGCTATTGCAGCAGCCGCAGCGGCAGGCGCATCGGTNTGGAAACTGAGCGGGAAGTTTTTATATACAAGCCGGATTTTTTTTGGATTGCTGCGAGTTAGAGAATCCAGGTAGGGAGCAATTTGACTGCAATAAGGGCATTGGAANTCCGTAAATTCAACTATCACGATTTTNGCATCCTTGCTGCCTATGGAGGGGCTTTTGTCTATTTCAAGGTCCCACACCTTGTTGGCATTTTCAATTTGTTTTTTGACCTGGTCAAAAGAGTTATTGCTTCTTTCAAGGACGTAGGACAAGACGCTTTTAACCTCGGCAAGTTCGGACAAGGCGTTTTTAAACTCGGCTCGTTCGGCTATGATAAGGCTATCGTTTTCAACTTCTTTTTTAACTTGATCAAAAGAGGAATTGCCGCTTTCAAGGGTACGGGACAGGACGTTTTTAACCTCGGCAAGTTTAACCGTGAGGCTATCGATTTCAACCGCAAGGCTATCGATTTTTTTCTGGTCTTTTTGACCTTGCGCCGNAGGCTTTGCCATTTCGCAAGATATTAAAACCATAGACAACGAGAGAAGAATTAATTTTTTCATGGGATAAAATATAGAAAATTAGCCCAACTCCCCCAAAACATTTTCCCCGTCCTTGGCGCGCCTTGCCAAATCTTCAAAATGCTTTATTTTGCCGTTAATTTCCTGATATAGCTCAAAATTGCCTCTCGCCTCCCTTAGCTCGGCTTTCAGGCGCGAAATGCGGAGTTTAAGCACTGCGCTTGAAAAATCCATTATTGCGGTTTCGCTTTTCCAGGGCTTTTCCGGCAAGCGGGTTAGCAGTTCCCTGTGGGCCGGGGGCAATTTATCGTAAAGGACTTTCAAGTCTATTTTGCCGGTTTCTTCACAAAGAGCATAGCCATAGTCCAAAAGTTCTGCAAGCCAGCGGGAGTTTAAAAGGCTAGGGTCGCAAATTTGAATAGCCGCCTCCTGAAGCCCCTCATTTCTAAAAATCACGCTCACAAGCCAAATTTCATCGCTGGGCAGGGATTTCCAGGGAATCTCCGGGATTTCCTCCTTTTGTGTTTCTGTGTTTTGCAAAGTTGGTTTTCTGGCCGGTAAAACAGGCAAACTCTTGGAGGCCCCAAATCTTTCGTTCAATAAATTAAGATACTGGTTTTTGAGTTCGGCGTTGTTCATTGAAGCGATCAGTTTTTTTGCCCTCAAAACAAAATTTGCCTTTTCTTCGGGAGTTGTGAGCGGGTTTTTGTCTGCCAAATAGTTCAGCCAGTTTTTTGCATTGCCCTGCAGTTTTTTGAAAGCCTGTGCGCCGCCCTGCCTCACAAGCGAGTCCGGGTCTGTTTTTTCGCCGTTCCCGTTCATCAAATCCACAATGCCCACGGAAAAACTCTGGGTTAGCAAAACCTCTATGCACCGCTCCGTTGCTGCCTGCCCTGCGGCATCCCCGTCCAAGCTGACGTATGCGGCCTTTGTGTACCTTGCGAGCAGCTTTGCCTGAATTTCGGAAAGAGCAATGCCGGAAATTGCCACCACGTTTTCCACTCCGCTCTGGAACATGGATATCACATCAAAATAACCCTCAACCAGAATTACGGAATTTTCCTTTGATATTGCCCTGCGGCTGTTGTTCAGCCCAAAAAGAATTTCGCTTTTGTTGTAGATCAAAGTTTCGGGAGAATTCATGTATTTTGCAGGGCTGTTTCCGCCCAAATCGCGCCCCCCAAAACCTACAACCGCCCCCGACAAACTGCATATAGGAATCATCAGTCTGTCCCTGAATTTATCCACTGCCCTGCCGTCCTTCTCGGAGGCCAAACCTGCTTTCACAGCAAACTCCGGCTTAAATCCGCCTTTCCCCGCAACTTCCAAAAATCCGCCATGAGGCGCATACCCAAGCCCGAATAAATCCCTTGTTTTTTCCGTTATATCCCTTTTTTCCAAATAGCCTTTTGCAAAATCCGATTTTGCGAGTTGCTCCCTGAACCAGGAACTTGCAAGTTCGTTTATTTTTCTTATCAAGTCCTTTTCTTCGTAATTTTCGTCTTGGGCCTGTGAAAGTTTTGGCAATATAAAACCAACGGTATTGGCAACGAATTCTATTGCGGAACGAAAATCCATCTTTTCGTGTTCCATAACGAATTTAAACACGTCGCCGCCCGCGCCGCAGGCAAAGCACTTGTAAATTCCCATATTGGGATTCACATTCATGCTGGGATTGCTGTCGTTGTGAAAGGGGCATAGCCCCAGAAATTTGCCGCCGCCTATTCGCTTTAAAGGCATAAACTGCTCTATTACGAGGCTTATGTCTGCCGTCTCTTTTAACTGCCTGATTGTTTCGTCCGAATAAAAGGGCATTTCATTATAGCATGTACGAGATTTGAACTCGTGTTACCGGCGTGAGAGGCCAGCGTCCTGGGCCACTAGACGAACATGCCAAGAGTGGAATACAAATATAGCAAAATTTATATGTTTCGTCAATGTCTAAAAACTATCTGGCAATAGATTACGGAGAACGGCGCACGGGAATTGCCTTTGCAAGCGAGTCTGTGGGCATAGCTTTCCCAAGGGAAACAATAGACTTAAAGGAAAAAAACCTGTGGGCAGAACTTGAAAGGCTGGTACNGGAAAACAAGATAACGGATTTTGTGCTGGGCNTGCCCATTCACCCAAACGACCACCCCGACAGCAAGCAAAAAACCGTTGAAATTTTTGCAAGGGAATTAAGCGAAAAGTTTCCGCAAATAGAGCTGCACCTGCAAGACGAATCCTACAGCACTCAGGAAGCAACAGCGGTAGTAGGGGGCAAAAGCAAGGAAAGGATAGACAAGGCGGCGGCGGCTATAATATTGCGGAGATTTCTTGAATCTTGAGCGGAAAATCACATTTTCCAATGGAAAAAGTGTAAATAATTTACTATATTACACTTGAAAGTATGTTAATACAGGAGTTTTTTCAATGGAAAGAAATGTTATAAGCAGTTTGCGAAAATGGAAAAGAGATAAAGGCAAAAAGCCTCTGTTGCTGGAAGGAGCGCGGCAAACGGGAAAAACCTGGCTAATGAAAAAATTCGGCAAACTTTGCTATAAAAATTTCGTTTATTTCAATTTTGACGACAATAAAAAACTATGGGCGGTTTTTGAACAGGATTTGAATTCAAAAAGGATAATCAGAGAATTGGAACTCCACAGCGGCCAAAAAATAATTCCGGGTGAAACTCTTATAATTTTTGACGAAATTCAGGAATGTAACCGCGCCCTGGTGAGCCTAAAATATTTTTGCGAAAACGCTCCAGAATACCATATTGTATCGGCGGGCAGCCTGCTAGGTGTTGCTATTCACAAGGGCAACTCTTTTCCCGTGGGAAAGGTAAATACCATAAAACTCTACCCCATGAGCTTTGCGGAATTCCTGCAGGCCACCGGAGAGACCAGGCTTGAAGAAATAGTCCGTGAAAAAAGATTTGATATGCTGCATGTATTGTCCGGGGTTTTGGAAGAAAAACTGAAGTATTACTACTTTACAGGCGGAATGCCTGCAGCCGTGCAAAGCTTTATTGAAACCGGAGATTTGCAAAAGGTTCGCAAAATTCAAAAAGACATTCTGTCCGACTACGAGCAGGATTTCTCAAAACATATAAACGCTCCTGATATTCCAAAGGTGGGCGCTGTCTGGAAAAGTATTCCGTTGCAACTGGCAAAGGAAAACAAGCAGTTTGTTTACAGAGAAATCAAGCACGGCGCAAGAGCCGCACAATTTGAATTTGCGTTTTACTGGCTTGAACGGGTGGGGCTTATACACAAGGTTCATAAGGTTGAAACGCCCAATATGCCGCTTATGGCATATCAAAAGGAAGCCTTTAAAGTGTTCATGCTGGATGTTGGCCTGTTATCTGCGCAGGTTGGCCTTACTGTTGAAAATCTGGCTAATCCCAATGCGGAAGTGTTCAATCATTTTAAAGGTGCCTTAACAGAGCAATTTGTCTTGCAGGAATTAAAAACAATTGAAGAAAGCCCCGTGATTTGCTATTGGGCTAACGACAATAAAAAAGGGGTAGCGGAAGTTGATTTTCTTTTGCAGTACAATGGCGAGATTATCCCTTTGGAAGCAAAAGCTAGCATAAACTTAAAAGCCAAGAGTCTAAAAGCGTACATGGATTATTTTAAGCCCAAAACGGCAATCAGAACATCGCTTGCAAACTATAAAAGGCACGATACTCTGCTTGACATACCGCTTTATGCCCTGGCCGGCTGCATTGGCATAAATTTATAGCTCTGCCACAGCCTCGGCCCTCAAATTGTTTATCACGTGCTCCGTGCGCTCGGAAGTGTTGTTTCCCATATAGTATTCCAGCATCTTTTGGGTGTTGGATTCCTGCGGCATAATCACGCTTTCCAGGCGCATATTATCGCCTATAAACAGGCCGAATTCTTCGGGGTCTATTTCGCCAAGGCCTTTGAAGCGGGTTGTTTCCGACTGCGTGCCGAGTTTTGCCTGTGCCGTATCCCTTTCGTTTTCGTTGTAGCAGTAGATGGTTTCCTTTTTGTTGCGCACCCTGAACAGCGGGGTTTGGAGAATGTAAAGATGATCCTGCTCCACCAGTTCCGGGAAAAACTGCAAAAAGAAAGATACCATCAAAAGCCTTATGTGCATACCGTCAACATCGGCATCGGTGGCTATAATCACCTTGTTGTAGCGCAGGCTTTCCAGGCCGTTTTCAATGTCCAGAGCGTGCTGCAAAAGGTTGAATTCCTCGTTTTCGTAAACTACCTTGCGCCCTATTCCAAAGGTGTTCAGGGGCTTGCCCCTTAAACTGAACACCGCCTGCGTTTGCGTATCCCGTGCAGTGGTGATGGAACCGCTTGCGCTATCGCCTTCCGTTATGAAAATCATAGTCTCGTTTTTTCTCTCGTTTTTTAAATCCGACAGATGAACCTTGCAGTCCCTGAGTTTGCGGTTGTGGATGGCGGCTTTTTTTGCGCGCTCGTTTGCCGTTTTGCGAACTCCGGCTATTTCCTTTCTTTCCCGCTCGTTCTGGGCAATCCGTTCCTGAATTGCCTTTGCGGTTTCCGGGTTTTTGTGCAGGTAATTGTCAATTTCTCTGGCTATAAAGTCAACCATCCAGCCGCGAAGAGCCGCGCCCCCAGGCGTTACGGTTGTGCTGCCCAGCTTGGTTTTTGTCTGGCTCTCAAACACCGGCTCCTGAATACGAACAGAAACCGCCGCCAGCATATAATTGCGAACATCCGAGGCATCAAAATCCTTTTTGAAAAAATCCCTGGCACCCTTTACAACGCCTTCCTTGAAAGCCGCCTGATGGGTTCCGCCCTGCGTGGTGTGCTGCCCGTTCACAAAGCTGAAATAATGCTCCCCGTAGAGTTCGCCGTGGGTGAGGGCTATTTCAATATCCTTTCCCCTGCAATGAATTATGGGATAGCGTGCCGAGTCCTTTACCTGATTCCTAAGCAGGTCAAGAAGCCCGTTTTTGCTCTCGTAAACTTTGCCGTTCAAACATACAGAAAGCCCCGTGTTCAGGTAAACATAGTTCCAGATTCGCTCTTCCATATAGGCGGGTAAAAAGCGGAAATTCCTGAAAATATCCCTGTCCGGTTCAAAATAAACTTCCGTGCCGTTTTTTTCGCTGCTCGCTTTTTCGGGGTATTCCTTTATCAGTTTGCCAAAGTTGAATTCGGCTTTTTTGCACTTGCCGTCCCTGTGTGAAATGACCCTGAAATAAGAGGAAAGGGCGTTTACGGCTTTTGTTCCAACTCCATTCAGGCCCACGGATTTTTGAAAGGCCTCGCTGTCGTATTTGCCGCCCGTGTTTATTTTAGACACGCATTCAATCACTTTTCCCAGCGGGATGCCGCGCCCGTAATCCCTGATCCGTGCAGAACGCTCCGCAATTTCAACCTCTATTCTTTTGCCGGCTCCCATAACAAACTCGTCTATGGAGTTGTCTATGATTTCCTTGACCAGGACATAAATTCCATCATCCGGGCTTTGCCCGTCACCCAGCTTGCCTATATACATACCGGGTCTGGTTCTTATATGTTCGTGCCATTCAAGGCTTTTTATGCTGCTTTCATCATATTTGGGTGTTGCCATAGTGGGTGGGAATTTAGAAATTTAATTTCTATCTTATGCCCATGACCAATTTCGTAAAAATTATCGCTTTTGACTTGGAAACTACGGGCCTGGATGCAAATAAAGAAGAAATAATAGAAATAGGCGCAATTCTTTTTTCCGTAAAGGAGAGCCGGGGGCGCATGGTTCCGGAAAAGCTGGGTGAATTTCAGTCCTTTATAAAAGCTTCAAAACCAAATGAAGCCTTTGAAATAAATAAAATTTCGGACGAAATGCTCACGGATGCGCCTCCATGCGCGGAAGTCCTGCAAAAGTTCAAGGTATTTTGCGACAGTGCAAATTGCCTTGTTGCGCACAACTGCTCTTTTGACGCCAAGTTTTCCAGCATTGCCTACGGGAAACATTCCATCCAGGCTCCAACGCTTCCCATTCTGGACAGCCAAAAAATAGCCCGCAACATAATGCCGCTTCCCAATCACAGGCTGGGCACCATAGCCAAGGCCCTTGAAGCCAGAAATGAAATTTCCCTTAAGGTGCAGGAAGGCGATATGCACCGCGCTGTTTACGATTGCGAAATGCTTATGCACATTTTGATAGCACTTTTGCGCGGCAGGCTTTCCGGTGAGGAATGGTATGCCCAGGAATTTTTACAGGCACTCAAAAAGAAGGACCTGCACCAGGATCCAACTTATATAAAGCCCGTTCAACCCAAGTCAACAGGCTTTTTTTAAGAGCTACACCTCAAAATTCAGCCACTCGAACATGGGTTGCAAAATAGAGTATTTTGCCCGGTTCTCCTTGAACAGCAAATAGGCGTAATAGCTNTGGTTTTCCAAATGNTACTTGTTGATGTCCAAGCCGAGCCAGTCCGCTATGGATATGAGTTCGGTTATCTTGTTCACCAGNGTTCGCATTTTTTCGTTGTTGTCAAGTCCCTGATTTTGCATTTCCTGNACCCTTGAAATCAACTTGATCAGGCGTTCCATAAAGGGCTTGTCCAAAAGCGTGGATTTTAACGGAACTCCCAAGGCGCCAAACTCCTCTTTCATCTCCTTTATCTTTTCAAAGGCAAAAGCGGAATCGGCAGCGGAATCGGAATCGTCGTAAAGAATTTCCAGGGCAAGCTGCCTTGTTTTTATGGTNAGGCTCAGTATCATTCCCTGCCTTAGCGGTGCAATCAGNGAATCCGTGCGGTCTGCAAGGCAGTCCAGATTTATACCGAACTTGTCGGCAAAATCCAGCAGGTCCTTNCTGATTGCGGAAAGCTTTACTTTTGAATGCATCCCGTTGATTTCCGCCAGAATATCCTGAGGAAGTTCGTGCAANCGGAACACAAATGCGTTCGGGTAAAGTTTGCTGAAATCCGTCTGGTCTATTGCCTCTTTTTCCGCAAAGATGGGTATGCGCTTGGAGTTTGTGCTCTCTGCCTGCAAAACAATCTTGACTTTGCCTATGGAATCGGTTGCCACCAGAACGTGTGCGTTTTTTTTCTCGTAGGTGTCCGGGCTTGTATAGGTGGCATGCATAATCAACTGATCGTCCTTGCTCTTTACGGAACTCGCTCTTATGTGCGAAGAAGGCTGGTGCGGCAGTTTAAGGTGCAGTTTTGCCGCTTCTGCGGCTATTAAAATATAGGGCATGGGTATTTTCGGGCGTACCCATTCCGTCCAGATTTCCGTTCCGGTTTTGCCGTGCTCGTTGGATCTTATTTTGCTAAGGATGGTTAGAACCTGAGTTTCAAGGACGGTTTCGTCCGGCAGGAATTTTCTTAAAAGTTCTATTGCCCGCAGGCTGTAGCGCATGTTTTGCACCGGCTCCAAACCTTCAACATCGTTAAAAAACCATCCGCAACTGGTGTAGGAATACAGGCAGAACTTTTGTATTTCCAAAAGAGAGAACAAATTGATTTTGTCTTCCGTATCCGTGTGGTTGCGAAGCACTGCGCCTGCAAACTCATCTCTGCGTTCATGATTTTCCGGTTCAAGCATTACATCTATGTATTTGTCGCGGGCATCCCAGCATTGAAGGTCGCTTAAAACCGGAAACTCCTTTTCAAAAATTTCGTCTGCTGTTTTCTTTACCTTGTCAAAAGCCTGCCTCAGCGGTTCTCTCCACTTTTGGTTCCAGCCCGGGCCGCCTCCAGTTGAGCAACCGCAATCTCTATACCACCTGCCAACGCCGTGAGCACAGCTCCATGACGAGCCTTCACCGTAGGCTCCCTTGATTTGAACTTCATATTCGGGAGGACTTTTTTCGAGATACCAGCCGTAATTCACGGGAATAATATTGTTTTGCGGGCAAAACCTTTCAAAAAGCCATGCCGCGCACATATCCCCAAAAGGCTCGTGATGCCCGTAGGATTCGCCGTCTGTTCCTATTGAAATCAACTGGTGCCCGGTTTTGTTCTTGTCTCTTGCGTTTATAATCTTGTTCCCGAATTCCGCGCCGTTTTTCAGCAGATGCTCAAAGCCAACCGCGCTGGAAAGTTCCGCATCGTAAAAGAACACGTCCAAATGCCCGTTGCAGATTTTCTTGCCGCTTATATCTCTTGGGACTATCCGGTAGGCTCTTGTTGTGTCAATAGTCCCGTCCGAGCAATTTACCCATCCCGAATTATCCTTGTTGTCCAAAGCCCTGAAAGAGGCCGCCTGTTTTGGCGACAGGATTGTGAATTTTATCCCTTCCTCTATAAGAGCTACAACCGTATCCATATTTATGGCTGTTTCTGCAAGCCACATTCCTTCGGGTTTTCTGCTGAAATGGAATTCAAAATCCTGAATTCCCCAGCGAATCTGGGTTAGCTTGTCTCTTCTGGAGGCAAGGGGCATGATTATGTGATTGTACACCTGCGCTATTGCGTTCCCGTGCCCTTCCAGCCGCTCGGCGGAGAATACATCGCCTTCCTTTATGTTGATGTAAACCTCCGGCCTTTGAGTTCTAATCCAGTTCATAAGGGTTGGACCTATATTAAAACTCATGTAGCTGTAGTTATTCACTATAGCCTCAATNTGCCCGTTGGAAGAAAGGATGCGGGAAGCCCCGTTAGGAGANTAGCACTGATCTGCTATCTTGGCATTCCAGTCGTGGCTGGGAGCGGCACTGTCTTGAAGTTCTACAAGCCCGGTCCAGGGGTTTTCCCGGGGCGGCTGGTAAAAGTGGCCGTGTATGGTTAGGTAAAGCGGATTTATTCCCATTGGAAAGGTGTCCCATCTAAATTTAAAACTTCTGTTCCCTGTAATCGCTTGTATAAAATCTGTATGGCCTCACTGACTATTTCATCACGGGAATCCGAAACAGGCGTAAACCACAATTCCGGTTCCTGGTTTATGCGCACGTAGCAACGGTCTGCAATGCGTTGCATGCCAACCATTACTTCCAACGTGCATTTAACGCCATTCACGGTTACATTTCTTATCCACCGAATACTGGGCATATTCGCGAATATAGAAAAATGTGCGCTAGGCGTTTACTATCTTTCCCTTAAATCCATGCCCAAACAAGCAAAGGAGCCAAGCCAACATGCTTATAAGAGATGATATTCCGATATGGTTTTTCAGGGAAGAACTCTCTAAGTGGCTAAACAGAGACATTCCACAGTGGTTTACTAAAGAAGACTTGGCTAAGTTGCTAACAAAAGAGAACCTCCCACCGTGGCTATGGGCTAACCTTGCCCCTCAATACTTAGGCCCCAAGATACCGCCCGATTTAGTGCTAGACCCGCAGGCTGCGGAATCTAAAAGCATGGCAGTAGCGGAGAGCAAGGCAACGGCGGAGAAGAATGAGCAAAATCAGACATTTTATTACGCGGCAATCAAGACCCGGTATTGCGTGGACGATGATTTGGCTTTTTCCGAAGGGCTTGCGAAAGTGTATGTCAGGATTTTGGAAGACAAGGGAGAAAAGATTTTTCTGAAGGGTAATATATTCCTTTCAAAGCTGGCGAAGTCTGTTTTTGAGCAGAATGGCAATCTTTTTGCGGAGGCTTGCGGCAAGTATGCGGATGAGGGGTATTTCAGGGAGTGCATAAAGCCTGCTGAGAAGTGGGGTTTTGTGGTTGACGAGAAATTCAGCAAGGCATCGTGGCTTGATTTATATGAGATAGCCTTGCTTTTGACGGAGGAGTATCTTGCGACAAAGTGCAAGCTGCCTAAGATAAGCGTTTTTGAGTGCAAAGATAACGACGAGAGTTCGGACAAACTTGAAATTGTGGTAGCCAAGCAGAACACAGGCGAGTCAGAGCTTGATGAGGCGGCTTGGGCACCTTTGCAAAGGATGGGTTTTAACAGTTTTGACGATTCCAGCGATGAGCTTAAAGCCGGGGAATTGTTTTATGAGTTTTTGTGCAAGAATTTTCCTTTCAAGGAAGATAAAGATAAATTCACGGANTTTATGAAAGAGGTTTANGGCGATGATGTTTGCGGAGATTTGGACTGGCTTTACAAAGACTTGTCNAACGATTCCCTTCCCCGTCCTGAATTCAAGATAGATGCTATGGAAGACGAGAATATGCTTGGGAGCCACGAGGGTGAGACTGTTTGCATAAATCAGCGTTTGGTGCTGGATGCTCTCTCCGAGGACCCGAAAGGCCGTTTTATTTTATTTTTAGCCATGCTTCTTGAATATGGTCATTTTTTAAATCATGTTTTGCAGGGCAAGGCAAATAAATCCGCTGGCGATTCAAAGAAGGCCGGCAGGACTTTTGCCTTTATGTTTGTAAAATATTCCGAAGCAGATTTATTCAACACTGATTTTGAGTTCGCCGATTTCACCGCTCCAGATTCCGAAGGCGGGGAGCAAAAATTCATACTTAAAATTTCTGATTTAGATTGGGAAGAAAGAGAAAAGATTTTTTATGATTTAGGCTCGGAGAAGATTTGGGAAGGTGAGGTTTAGGAATGGCG
>JGI24698J34947_10000650_pt1 | contig 16826 bp, 18 predicted proteins | sample TergutMp193P3_FD_34947 | JGI IMG/M metagenome (IMG submission 34947) | reverse complement strand
TTGCACTACAAAAAAGGAGTTTGAAAGGCTCATTTCTACTGAACGCATGGTAGCATTTCTACTGAACGGAAACAGGGCTCATTTCTACTGAACGGCGACACGTTTAAGAGTGAAAGTTGACAAAGGTGACAGGAACTGGTATATATGATATATTTATGAGGCAAGGAGTATACAGTGGAACTTACCTATACCTATGAGAAAGGCGAGCGTTATTTAGTCGGTCATCTTGACGATTATCCTGAATACCCTACGCAAGGTGAAGATATTCATGATTTGGAAGATCATCTGAAAGAAATATACAACTGGATACAGGACGGAACACTCGAACAGAAATATCACGGAGTATTAAAAATAGCCTGATGAAACGCAGCGATTTCATTAAAATTCTCACTGAGCATAACGTGAGTTTTTTTTGAGCGGCTCAAAACATGATATTTACCGGCATAACGTAACAGGAAAGAAAGTAACCGTTCCCCGACACGTTGAAATTGATAATATACTTGTAAAAGAAATCCTGAAAGAAATAAAGGGTGAAAATTAACCAATGACCACCATAGCCCTGATTGACGATCATCCCCTTGCGATTAACGGGATATGCGCGTGGCTTAAAGGTACAGTCAGGTTCGAGATTGCGGGTACTGCGGGAACGTTCGCGGAAGCTGGCGCGTTGATGGATCGGCTCTAAACGCTGCCCGATGATGAGCAAAGACTAAAAGCAAAGAGCGGCAATCGCCATTTAAGAGTTTATTAGAGGGCAAGCGTACTTGTTGGGAAAGAAACTTTGAAAGGTAATTTGAAGAACGGCACGTCTTGTTATGAAAAATAATTTTATTTTTCTCCTTTAATCATCAAGAAGCTTACTGATTTCCCCGGCAATGCCTTCGTCAAAAAAAGCGCATAACGTATAAACAAGGATCCTTGGATTGATGCCGTCATTTATCAATAGGACGGCTTCCTTTTTTGCCTGGCTAATATTTTTCTTTACGGGGTCTGTTTCGTGTTCAATTAAATTATCGAGGATCTTTGTGATAACGGCGGTGTCCCAACCGTCAATAGCAAGCACAATGCCGTATTCAAACACGTCGCGGGCGGCGATCCCGTCATGATCGATGTGTTCTTCAAGGGCCAAAAGCCCTTCCCTGCGCGATATTTCACTTAGTTCCATCGTACGCTTTATGAAGCGGAGCTCTTCACGTTCATCCTCATCCTCTATCGCCGCCGAAAAATCAATGTTGTCAAGCGCACCGGTTTCGCCGGAATAGTAATTCGCACAGGCGGCGGCAAGCGGGTTGTTCTCTATATCCACGAGGGAGGCGAGCAGGAGGGCAATAGCCCTCGGCGAATCCCCGGCCTGTATTTTCAGAATACCTTCCATCGCCACTTCCATAAGTTTTTTCCGGTAAAAATCGTGTTCCCGTTCAAGTTTTGTTTGCAGAATCTTCCTGATATATACTGCGTCCGTTCCGTCAACAACCAGCCTCATTCCAATTTTAAAAAAATCCTCGGCAATATACTCCAGTTCTTCTTCCAGCGCCAAAAGCCCCTCACGCCTTGCCTTATCATTGAAGGCGAGTATAGTTTCGGCGAGTCTATAATAAGAATTGCAAAAGCAGCGGTAAGAAACGGAACCTCCCCGCCAACTGGTCAGCGCCGGGAATTTTTCGATTAACGTATTATCGTTGAAGTTTTTGATGGATTTAATGAAATCGGGAACCGAGTATATTCTTGTCCCATTAATATTCACGGATTCCAGTGCGGTACATTCCACGATGGTATCGGGAAGTTTTTCTATAAGCGAATCGCTGATATCAAGATAAACCAGGTTCCCAAGATTGCCTATGTTGTCAGGCAGCGTTTTCAGGTAATTGTTATAGGGCAGTAAAAGCTCCTTAAGGGAATGTAACCTGCCAATGCAATCCGGTATTTCCTCTATATGCGTTCTGTGGATATACAAAAATTGCAGGTTTTTTAGGTTACCCATGCTGTCGGGGAGTTTCCTTACAGGCGATCCGTCCAGGGTAAAAGACTGGAGATTTTTCAAATCGCCTATGCTGTCGGGTAACGCTTTGAGGTGATTGTTGCCTACCAGTGTAAGCTCGGTGAGGGATTGCAGCGGCAACCCGTTGGCGGCGCAGCTCCAATCGGGTAATTTTTCCACAAATGAATTTTTGAGGACAAACCTTCGCAGGTTCTTTAGAATGCCCATGTTGTCGGGGAGGCTTTTTGCAGGTGAAGACAAAATATAAAGGTCGTCGAGGTTTTCCAGACTGCCTATGCTGCTGGGCAATGTTTCAAGGCGCTCGTTAAATGAAAGTGAAAGCTTTGCGAGGCTATGCAGATCGCCAATCCAGTCCGGGAGTGAAGTAATTTTTGTATAAACAATTGAAAGCGAGCGCAGGGAAGAGGCGCTTCGTATTGATGACGGCAATTCACCGTCGAATTCGCCGGAAATCTCAAGCTCTTCAATTTTTCCCCCTTCAAACAGCGGGGCGGCGGCAGACAAATCTTTCCCCATAATTTTAAGCCGCCATATTTTTTGCAAATCATCCCGGCGGCTTTGAAGCGCGTCCCGCATGTCTTGCGGAGTTATCACGTCTGTGAAATACGTTACTATATCTAGTTCCCCGGAAACCAAAGCTTCTTCAATGCGTTTTATTAATGTTTCAGGGGAGGATGGTTTTGCCGCCTTCGCTTCTTCACTTGTTCCTAGTTTACGGATAAACCAGAAAATTTTAATTTGCGCCTCTTTTACAACCGCCTCTCTCATCGGCCCCATCTCATACATTTCGTTCTTTATTGCCAGGGCCCGCGTATTAGCCATTTTTCTGAATACCCAATCCTGTATCTCGACATCCACGCCCTTCAACGCTATTGCCAAATCATGATCATCAATCATTGACAAGGCGGTTTTTGCAAAATCATCATCCAGCATAACTATGTCCTCAAAAACGAACATCCTCTTCAGTATCTCATCCGCGAATTCCGGGTGCGTTTCCTCAAGGTTTGCCATTATTTTCCTGTATGTGTCCCTATGCGTTAAATTTAATATCTCTACAACGGCTTCGATTCCGCCTTTGGCTATTCCGTTTTCGTATGTTGAAGAGGACGGCTGCCCTGTCAACAGTTCGTCCATTTTAGCGAGCTCATTGAGGTTTATCTCCTTAATATCGTTAATACGCACAAGAATGGAAATTTGTGATTGCAATGAAAACTTCTTTAAGATTTCAGGCGCTTTTGAGTATTCCATACACAACAGAATCCGTGCGACAGTCTCCGGCTTTTCATTCCAGATTTTATTGAACAGCTCGTCAGGTTTATAGCCCTGAATTATCTCGATTGTATTCATTATATTCCCCTATCTTGTTTTTTATACTTTGAGGTTATAGTATACTGAATTAAGGCAAGACTAACAATGACCACCATAGCCCTGATTGACGACCATCCCCTTGCGATTAACGGAATAGGCGCGTGGCTTAAAGGCACAGGCAGGTTCGAGATTGCGGGTACAGCGGGAACGCTCGAGGAAGCAGGTGCGTTGATGGAACGACTCGACACGTTGCCCGATGTCGTCATCCTCGATGTCTCCCTCGGCGCGGATGACGGCCTTCTGTTCATCCCTGCGCTCAGGGAAATTTGTGCGAAAAGAATGGTAAACCTTCCCGGAATACTGATCTGCTCGATGTACGAGGACGCATTTATAGTACAGCGGGCGTTTGACATGGGCGCTCGCGCCTATGTCCCCAAGTCCGCAGAATCGAATGAAATCCTTTCCGCCGTTGACGCGCTCCTTGCCGGGGAAACCTATATTAATGAAAAATACAGGCCGCAAAATTTCACAATGCAGATTCTGACACGCCGTGAAAATGAAATAGTGTCAATGCTAAAGCGATCATTCAGCACGAAAGAAATTGCCAAACGCCTAAATATCAGTCTGCGTACAGTTGAGAATCACCTCGCGCATATTTACGCGAAGACAGGGACCAAAACGCGGGAAGACTTGCACAGCCTGTAGATCTGCGCCACGGATGGCGCTGTTACAAATGCTTTAGCCGGAGTTTTTGCAGGGCAAAAACTCTGATCTGTAAAATCAGCATGGACGCTGATTTTACAGAAACCGTGCGTTAATTACTCACGACATAGTTTTTCTCATGGTATATAATTTCGTGTTGAATCATCCCATAGGGAATAACGCAAAGGAGTTTTTATGAAAAAGTTTAATTTTGGAAAGCCATTTATGACTCTAGCAATGCTGTCATTGGCGCTGGTATTGGGATTGTCAGGCAGATTAAACAGAGAAAAAGGCATGGCTTCTTTATTCGTTGAGCAAAACCCAATAGCAAAGGTGTCTATCGCCATTTGAGAGTTTTTTAGGCGACATTATTCTGCTATAATGTTACATCTTTATTTATCTTTCCAATGGTTTTATCAATAAAAATATTCATTAATGCGGCAATTTCTTTAGAATCCTCTTTTGATGATACCTGAATACAAATTCCATGTGCATTTCTAGGTGTATGTTTTATCTCATGCTTATTATCAATGATTATATCAGAGCAGCAGCTATCAAATGTCTTTCTTGCTCCACTGCCTTCCCATGAATTTCGGTTTTCATAATGTAATTCTATTCCAACATGATCTTCATCACGTGATGTAAATTCATAATGCAGATGTCTGGGCCAGTTTTGATTCAGGATATGGATATAAGGATAAATCCCCATACTTACGTCGCTTACATCAAGCCCTTCTCTATTAAACATATTTCCAATTTCTCTTAATTTTTTAATACGGGCTGGAGTGATGTTTTGCGACTTTTTTGATTTACTATCAGTTATTTTTCCAGGTTCAATTATAACGGCTCCCTTAATTCTGGCAGAAATAAATTTTTGCAGCTCTTCATTGGAACAAACAGCGCTATCCAATATGCTTCCCATTTCTATACCATCTTCATTGTTGGGGGTATATTCAATTTCTCTTATCATTTTCATTGTCCTGTCATCTTCATAAAATACCTGGATTATTTTTCCAACAAGAAGTCCATATTTATATCCAAGGTTTCTCATATAAGATGATATCTGTAGAGCTTCATCGTGGCCAAGTCCTATACCTGGTGCTTTCATTTCAATAACAATTCCAAAATCATCACGTTTCAAGACAATGTCTGCAAATTTTTTTTCTTTGCCCATTTGTACTGGGACTTCATGCTGTACATTATCATCTTCCCAATGGAAAATTGTCATTAAATCTGTTTCAAATTGTTGACGGAACCGGTATTCATTAACTTTTTGGCTGCACAGAGGAGAGAGATTTTTACAGAGTTTTTCCCAGTTATTCATATGTACTTATTTTAGTAATTGTATTGGATTATTTATTCGTTGTCAATGCTCTATATAAAATTTTCAGAATAAAGTCGCCTAACCATCCATATTGTTAAAACCGTGCGTTGTACGCACGAGTTTTACCAAAATTGACAAAATATTTCTATTTTTTTTAAATCGTGCGTTAATTACTCACGACAAAATTTTTCGCGGGGTATATAATTTTGGTGTGAATCTCCCTATTGAGAATAATGCGAAGGAGTTTCTTATGAAAAAGTTTGGTATCAAATTGGCAATGCCGGCATTATTGCTGGTATTGGGATTCGCGGTGTCCGTAACGTTTGTGTCCTGCGACAACGGCTCGACAAGCAGCGGCAGTGGCGCTGGCGACATCACTCTTTCTTCCGGATATTCGAGCTCTTCTGTAGATTTTCTTCGTCCGGAAGGACTTACCTCCTCTTCTGTGGGGGACTATACGCTTACTATTAACGGAACAAATATCAACATTAGTAGGGTGGATAGAATGGCATACAGGATAGTGCTAGATTTTCCTAATTCAGCATTTCCATTGACAAAAGGTTCGAGGTATACCGTAACAGTTGCTTATACTGGCAGTATGGTGTCGCCTTTTACCTACTCAGAAACAGTTACTTGTAAATAACGAGGTAACGCAACGGTAGCAGATATTATTTAGAATGAAACTCCGTAGTTATTATTCTTTACGGCATCAGGGAGGAAGCCAGGAAAGACCGACATAATGAAAAAGGTATTTGCAATTTTATTATTTTTGATGACGGGTTCCCTCTTTTCACAGGAGAGGAATATATCTGCGACCTTTTCTTTCGCTTATATGGTGTATCCCGAAAAAAATAATTTCTTTGACAATCATGCTTCATCTTTTCAGGCGGGATTGGATATTTGGAATACCGTTAAAATTTTTGGCGAGATAATACTCAAAGATGAATTTGAAGAAATCAAAAAGTCCCCTATTACAGGCATTACGAAATATGCTGTTGGATTAGGCTTTCGGAATCTCATGATTGGATATAAACGACATGAAAATATAAAAGAAGCCAGCGGAAAAATAACCACTATAGATTTACAATATGATATTTCGAGTTTTGTGTATTCAAAAGAGGATGAGATTAGCGGACTTTTTCTTGGTATTAATCATCAAAAATACTATAAAGCTGAAAATGGTGCATCTAGATCCTATAATGGTTTTGGAATATCCCTTTATATTGATACTGTATATACCTTTTTGGATTATGTCGCATCTGATGGATTTGATTGGTTCCCGTGGTTTAAGCTTGGAGGCGGTATTTCCTTTGGAAAAACATCCGGTTTCCCCGGTAAAGATATTGCTCACATAGGTACTGGGGAGATTATTTTGGGAATGAGCTTTTTGTTTAAGGGTCCCATAACCGTAGGTTTCAATATAGGGTGTCATACAATTGCTTATGAGGGTTTGGATATACCTGTAATTTGGATCTCCAGTAATCGAATAAATCCCTGGGCTATTAATGTAGGAATTATTGCGAATGCTATGATTAAATTTTAACAGGAAGATAGTGCCCGGCAAATCAGAGCCCAAAAAACCTCTTCGCGTTGCTGAAAGTCTCGTCAGCCAGTATTGCGCTTTCTTTGCCAAGATGGCGTGCGACGGCCTCCGCGATATGGGGAAGGAAGCGGGGCTCGTTCCTCCTGTTCCTGACCTTGACGGGAAGATCGCGGGGCAAGAGGTATGGGCCGTCTGTTTCCAGCATGAGGCGGTCTTTCGGTATGGCCTTTACGAGCTCAAGAAGGTGTTTGCCCCGGCGCTCGTCGCAGATCCAGCCCGTGATGCCGATATAGCAGCCAAGGGAAAGGTAGCACTCCAGCTCTTCGGCAGTCCCGGTAAAGCAGTGGACGACAGCGGCGGGGACGGCGTTGATGAAGCCCTTTAGTATTGCCGAGAAGTCCGCGAAAGCATCACGCTCATGGAGGAAGAGCGGCAGGGAGAGCTCTGCGGCCAGCTCCGCCTGTTTGATGAACCACTTGCGCTGGACATCCCTTGGGGAGAAGTCCCTGTTGTAGTCCAGGCCGCACTCCCCTATTGCCTTCGCGCCTTTTTCAAGCGCCAGTTCCTTTAGGAAGTCAATCGTCCCGCCACCGCAGTTTTTCGCCTCGTGCGGGTGCACGCCGGCAGTGGCGTATAACGCGCCCGGCTGTCGGCTGTTGTACGCGCTTGCGTATAACGCGGCGTTGAGGCTGCTTCGTTCCCCCGAGCCGGTTATGACGAGGGGCGATACTCCGGCGGCGGCGGCCGCTTTTACCACTTCGTCCCTGTCCTTGTCATACGCGGAGTTTAGTAAATTGATGCCTATGTCAATCAGTTTCATCACCCTCCCCTTCCCTATCGACGAGCAGATCCTCACGCCCGGACGAAAGGGCCGCGAGGATGCGCCGTTTCACCGCCCCGGAATTGCCCGTGAACGCGGCTATGCGTTCCCGTATGTCGCGCCGCCGGGAGTTAATCCCGAAGGGACAGGTACAGGCCGCCTTGAGGATGTTTTGTTCTGCGGCGCAGGCAATGATCTGCCTTTCCTCAAGGTAGCCCAGGGGCCGGATGAGGCTGAGCGGGTACTTGCGGTAGGCAAGGTACATGGGCATCGTCGAGAGGGTCCCCTTGCCGGTCATGTTCATGAAGAAGGTCTCGATGATGTCGTCCAGGTGGTGGCCCAGGGCAATCTTGTTGAAACCGTTTTCCAGGGCGTACTTGATAAGCTCCGTCCGCCGCTGCGTCGAACACCAGTAGCAGTTCATCTTGCGGCCTTCCTTGAGCCTCCCAATCACAGGCACGGAGAGATCGGTGAAGGGGATGCCCCACTCCTCAAGGCGGGCGGCAAGGACGGACTTCTTGCAGCAGGCACAGAAGTCGCTTGAGATGTGGAGAGCCTGGAGGGAGTAGTCAATCCTGAGCGCCCGCTTCAGGACCGAAAGGACCCAGGCCATGACGCTTGAGTCCTTGCCACCCGAGGCCGCCACGAGAACGCGATCCCCCTCGCAGATGAGCTTACGCTCCAATACGGCTTTCGCCGTGAGTTTCTGCACTATCACGCTCGCGTTGGCGCGGCGGAGGAAACGGTTGCTCATGGGCCACACCTGGCGTAAACGTCCCGTATCACGAGGCTTGCCAGGATCATCCCCGCAGTCGCGGTCACTGTCACGGCGCTTCCAAAGACCGCTTTCCTTAAGTCCCCTTCGCGGGGCGCGTCGCCGGGGGGTGCGCCATCTGCGACACGCACGGGGAGCAGCTCAGGGCTGTAAACGGCAGTAAAATGGCCGTAGCATTTACGCTTCCGCAGTCCATTACGCACAAGCCTGGCAAGGGGGCAGCCCTCGGTCTTCCAGATGTCAGCGGCCCTTATAAGGGTTGGATCGAGCTTCTTGCCCATCCCCATGGAGGAGAAGAGCTTTTTTCCCGCCGCCAGCGAAACCTCGATAAGGTTAAGTTTGCTTTGCAGGGTGTCGATGGCGTCGATCACAAAATCAGCCCCTTGAATGTCGAGGAGGGCCGCCGTCTCCTTTGAAAAGAAGCACGGGAAGGACCTCAGCTCGCAAGAGGGGTTTATGTCCCTGAGCCGTTCCTCCAGGGCCTCGGTTTTGAGGCGGCCCATGTTTGTGCGTGAGGCCTGGATCTGGCGGTTCGTGTTTGATTCGCAGACCCTGTCGGAATCCACGATGGAAACGCCCCCAATGCCGGAACGAACCAGGGCCTCTGCGGCCCAGCTACCCACGCCGCCTATGCCGACAACAACCACCCGGCTTTCCTCAAGGGCCCTGGCCACGCCGCTTCCCGTTATAAGTGTCAATCTCTCGAAAAGGGGGTTTGCCATACAATACCGACAATTTTACCCTGATAAGCAGTTTCTGAACAGATAGAACCTTGACTTTTGGGAATGACCGTACTACATTTATATATTATGAATCTCAAAACTGTTCTTACACACGAAACAATTTGCCTCCATTTAAAGGGTACAACGAAGGAGGCAATAATCAACGAATTACTTGATATGCTCGTAGCGGCAAAAAAAATAGACGACCGTGCATCCGCTTTTAACGCGATAATGGACCGTGAAGTCAAGATGTCCACGGGAATGAAACACGGCATTGCCATTCCTCACGGGAAAAGCCCCACCATTCATGACCTTGTTGCCTGTATCGGGGTTTCCGACGCGCCGGTGGAATTCGACGCACTGGATCATGAGCCCTGCAGGATCTTCATCATGACCCTGTCCCCGGTGGACAAAACCGGCCCTCACCTCCAGTTTCTCGCGGAGATAAGCCTCCTTTTCAAGAGCGCCGAAAAACGACAGGAAATCCTCAACGCCAACTCGTCGGAGGAAGTCCTGAAGATTCTGTCCGAATAGACGCAATTTCCCGTCTTATCTTCCTATAGACCGAGTTCCCTCACTGCGTCCCGGGCCAGGGTTTGCTCCGCTGACGTATAGAATGAAGAGCCTTGAATAGCTGTAAGGATAGCCCTCGCTTCCACAGATTGGGTCCTTGTGGCCCCAAGGCTGGGAACCAGCCAGGTAAAGATATCCCTCTCCTTGTTTCCCCAGGGACCGAATTGCCTCCTTCCATTGAGCTCGCTTAAGAATCCCACAAGAAGCTCAACCGCCTCATCGGTTTTTAGCGCGGACAAGGTACTGAGCACTCTCCTTATTTCATCGTAGTTCGGCGTGGTACTGATGTAGTTATTACTGTAGGACTTCTGTAGATCGGCATAGACTGAATCGTCAGAAACCCCCAGTTGCCTTATAGTGTCTATGGCGCTCATCCGCATTTCCCTCAAGACCCTCTGGCTGTTCGGATCGCCTGAGGAATAATTCCAGCCTGTTGCCAGGGCGGCGGCGGCAGCAGCGGCCTTGGAATCATTGGGCGCCCTGGTACGCAGCATTTCCTGCCATGCCGCATATTTGACACTGGGGGGATTGTTGGAATTCCTGATTATCCCGCTGATGATTTCCCCTGGATCATCCATGATGTTTACAAGGGCATCATTGGCTATTGTCCTGATGGATTGATCGTACCACCCAATAGAAGCGAAAAATACCGGAACGAAGCCGTTCGGGTCATGAAGGGCTTCCAGGGCGTTGATACAGCCAACCACCCCCCGCTGAATTCTCCGCCTGCTTTCAGGATCGGAGGTAATGGCGGTATTGTAATTGTCCAAACGGAGCGCGATGTGGGGAACAAAATCCGTGGCGCCTATCTGACCAAGCGCAATAAGGGCATCCTGCATAAGGATACCGTTATTTACACCCCTAATTGTGTCGGCAAACAGGACCAACTGCCAAAGATCAGGGGCCGCCTGTATATACCGTTCCGCAGCAAGGCCCCTGCAAACTATCCTTGCGGAATCCTCCGCTGCCTCCCTGTCCGCGTTGGTCCTGATATCCGGGTTTCTGAGGAGCAGAAATTTCAGGGCATCGTGATACCATTCCCCGATCCCTGTCAGGTTCGCGTTCTGAAGCGTCTTCAGCAGTTCAAGCCGGTCGGCAAAGGACGCGCCAGCCCTATAGAATACCTGCGTATAGTATGACATATCCTGGCTTGTACCCGTCGTACCCGCGTTCTGGGCAAAGATTGCCATCCCGAATAAAAATACAAAAAAAGCCAATATTGCACGTTTCATAAGCTCCATTATGATACAATGAAGCGGTATTTTCAATACACGTTTGACGAATCATCGATTATCACCTATGATAAGTAACACAATATGAAGCAATTTGGTTTGTTTTTGGTTTTATTGTTGGTATTACCACTTATCCTGGTTTTGTCTTGTGAAACCGTGCCTACGCCGTCAGAGCTGGAATTCCTTTTGGATCTACTCGACGCCAACGATCTGATTTCGCTTGCGCCACTGCCTGAAACGACAGCCCCTTCGGAAGAGCCGCCTTCAGTAGGGCTTCCTTCGGCAGTACAGACCGCAGAAGAGCCTGTTTTTGCGGGTCAGGCTTTTGATCCGAGCAATATCAGCAATGATCTGTATGAGACTACCAAGGCGGAAATTCAGGGCATCATTCAGAAGCTGGACAGCATTATCAGGGCCAGGAACTACAATGAGTGGCTTGAATACCTCTCGGAACCCTATATGGGGGAAATAAGCTCGCCGGAATTCCTTGAGGCAAGGACAGAAGAGCTCTACAGGCGGGATCAGCTCGTGGCCGCCGCCACAGGCAAGAACCCCAGGACTGTTGAGAAGAAAGTGCTGGGAACCCTCAAGGATTATTTTGACAATGTGGTGGTGCCTTCCAGGGCAAATGACAGGGTAGACGACATTGATTTTTTTTCCGAAACAAAAATCAGGGCCTATACGGTGAATAACCGGGGGACCAGGCTCATCCTGTACGATCTTGAGATAATTGGGGGCACTTGGAAAATTATCGGCTAATGTGTTATACTGTTAATACCAGCAAAATTGCAAGGAGATTTTTATGTCAATAATTAAGCGTTTTTTGTACCTGGGGGTATTATTTGCCGTTCTGCCGGTTATGGCAATGGCTCAGACAGGCAGCCAGGAAATGACCGTTGAGCAATCCTATTTACAGGAATCGGTGGAAATGATTATCATCCGGGAGCAGAGCCGGTCGAACAGCCGGGACAATAAACTTGTCGCCCTGCAATACATAAAGAGCGCCATCGATCGCGGCAGCACAAGCGACGAAATTCAAGTTACCCTCGATTACCTGTCCCTGGAAGGGCTCCTGTATATAACCCGCGAAAACGGCAGGGTAGTCAATAACTTCCCCGACATAAGACGGCAAGCCGCGACTTACCTGGGCGAGTTGGGTACCCCGGAAGCCAAGAATACCCTCATGAAGATAGTCAATTCTGATAATGAACCCATGGTACTCAGTGAGGCGATAAGGGCCCTGGGGACAATTGGCAACAACGACGATAACCAGGTAACAAATATCATTTCGTGGACGGTGAGGCGTTTTGACATCCTGGTGCCTGACAACTACCTGGCCCTTTCAGCCCTGGACGCCTTTGAAAAAATAGCCACGGCAAACAAAGGCCTCACGGACCCTTTGGCCTATGAAACCATCATGAACATTTCCCAGAATTACAACTATATTTCACCAGTGAGGAACCGTGCCAGTGAATTGCTGAATAATCTATTGAGAGGCAACTTCAACAACTAACAGAACAAACTCACCGTATGATGCTGGTCTTTGAGGGGCTACTCCGGCCCTCAAGATCAGGAAGCCTGTGCTCCAGTGCGGCAAGGGAAATTTCCACGTCCTCGTGGGCTTCGTGCTCGTTGACGCAGCCCACGGTGATCATGTCCTGCGACCTCAGCACGTTCCAGTTAAAGGTCAAGCCCACATAGGGGGAAACACGGCCAGCCGCCATGGGCTTGATGGTCATCACCGGCTTTTTCGCGTCGTGAATGATCCTGATAACCGATTCTATCTCAACCTGCATCATAAAGCCCAGGCAGTTGAAAAGCTGGATATAGGTTTCCACGTCGTAACCGTTAAGGTCGGAGTACTGAATGACTTCGGGCATATGGGCTGAAAGGCCGGGGATGAGCCCTGCGTCGCGTATCATTTTCATGTAATCGGGAAGGCGATCCATGGTCTTTTTGTTTTTGTTGATCAACTGCTCGCAGCATGAGTGGTGAATCAGGCAGAAGGTGGAGCCTATTTCGGCGCTTGTCTTAATGACAGCCCCTGTTTCCCTCCGCGCGGCCTCATTGTCGTCCATGTTAAGGACAGGCGTGTCAATGAGGATAAGCTTTTTTCCTATCTTGTCCTGGATGGCCTTGATTTTATTGAGGGCATCAGGGTGGGATGAAAAAGGCCCCATCCACGCATCGATCCCGTACTGCAAGAAGGCGTTAAGTACCGACAGGGTGGCATCCACCGTGGAATGCTGTTCCTTGATAAAGATATCAGCCGCGTGCCCTTTATGGCTCCAGCCGAAAATCCAGTTTGATCCTATTAGCAGCCTCGGCAGGGAAACCCCTGCTACAGTCGTTCTTGGGAATGCCACGTTTTCCTCCTTTAAATAATGAATTTGCCCTTATATTCTACCCCTTTATTATTGGGTCTGACAAGTATAAAATCTAAAGAGAAAAACCGTCATTGGGGGAATCCGGGCATTTATGGTTTTCAGCTCATCAATCTTTCTATTCTTCTTCCTGCCCCTTGTTATTATAGGCCATTATCTCCTGAGGGAAAAATACCGCGTCTATTTTTTGCTTTTTGCCAGCCTGTTTTTTTACGCCTGGGGAGAGCCCAGGTACGTCCTCGTAATGCTTTTGTCAATCGCCATAAACTATACCTTTGGCATACTCATCGACAAAGCCTTTGCAAACAAGAGCCTCGCGAAAACCCTGCTTGTCCTCTCCATCGCCTTAAATCTGGGGATTCTGTTTTATTTCAAGTATCTCGATTTTTCCCTTAGCGCAATCAACGGGATATTCTATACCGGCTACGAGTATAAAGATATCATCATGCCCATAGGCATATCGTTTTTTACCTTCCAGGGTATGTCCTATGTGATTGACCTCTACTGGCGGAAAGTGGATGTCCAGAAAAACCCCGCCAAGCTGGCGTTCTTTATCTCATTTTTCCCGCAGCTTATAGCAGGGCCTATAGTGCGGTACATTGACATCAGGGACCAGATTGACAGGCGGGCAGTATCGGCTGATAATTTTGCCGCCGGTGCGCGGCGTTTTGTCATAGGCTTGGCAAAGAAAGTCATCATCGCCAACAACGTGGGGGAGGTGGTGGATCTGATATTCGCCCTTCCCGTGTCAGAAACCGCCCACGCGACGGCATGGCTGGGGGTTATTTGCTATTCGTTTCAGATTTATTTTGATTTTTCAGGCTATTCAGATATGGCAATAGGGCTCGGTAAAATTTTCGGGTTCAGGTTTCTTGAAAATTTCAATTACCCTTACATATCAAAAACAGTAACCGAATTCTGGCGAAGGTGGCATATCTCCCTTTCATCGTGGTTCAGGGATTATGTATACATACCGCTTGGCGGGAACAGGAAGGGGAATGTTTATGTCAACCTGATTTTGGTTTTTGCCTTGACAGGGTTCTGGCACGGGGCGGATTTTCAGTTCCTGGTATGGGGGCTTTGGCATGGTTTGTTTTTGCTCATCGAACGCCTGTTCAGGATGAGGGAAGTACAGGATAAAAAATTCGTCCCCCTGCGATACGCACTGACGATGATGGTGGTCCTCATTGGCTGGGTTTTCTTCCGGTCCCCTGGACTGCCCCACGCCCTGAATTACCTGGGGCTAATGTTTGGCCTCGTCCAGCCGGAATCGGTGGGTTTTACGGTTTCCTATTATCTTGGCCCGAAACTCATTTTTATGCTGTGCCTCGCGGCGTTCGCATCAACACCGGCTCTAAAGCTATTCTACAATTTCCTGAAAAATTGGGGCGGCGTTGTTGCAAAGCAGACTATTTCCGTCCTGGTCCTGGTTCTCCTCTTTGTCTGCATGGTTTTTGTTACCGCTTCGTCGTACAATCCGTTTATTTATTTCAGGTTTTAGGGGTGGGGATGCGTATCTTTAACATAATTTTTATTGCCTTGTTTATGGCAATGCTGACGCTGCCTTTGCTGTTTGTCGATATGTCGCCTGCCAGGGTTTCCGCAGGGGAAAACCGCATGCTTGCCGGAATCCCCAAGCTTGCCGATTTGGCCAGGGACCCTGAAAAATTTATCACGGATTTTGACGCATGGTTCAAGGACAGTACCGGTTTCAGGGAACGTTTGATGGGGCTGTATGATCTTGTGGACAGGAATAAATGGATAAACGGTGTGTGGTACAAGGAAGGATACCTGATCTTTCTGATAGGAAAGCAGGGGCACCATTACAGCATGCATCCGGGGGAGATTGAAAAATACCAGGGGAAGCCGTTTCTTTCAGGTGAACAATTGGCAAACCTGGCTGACAGACTTGAGGAGGTGAAAACATACCTTGACGAAAGGGACATCCCATTTATGGTAATGATATGTGCCGACAAGGAATCGATTTACCCGGAATTTTTTCCCGATTCAATTAAGAGGGGACCGGAACCCATTCAACTTGATGTTATTACATCATACCTGCAAGAGCATACCACAGTGGATGTTTTTAATATCAGGCAGGCTCTGCTTGCGGAGAAGAATAATTATATGCTGTACCCGGTGGTTGACAATTGGACATCCTCCCCAAAGGATATAGGCCATTACAATGAAATAGGGGCTTTCTTTGCGTACCGTGAATTAATGAGGCATATCAATATCCATTACCCCGCCATCACCCCCTTTGAATTCACCGATACCGCAATTAGTTATGACCAAAACGGGGAAGCCGTAGTCTCATTGATAACAGACAAGGCATACTTTAAATTTCCCGATTCGTTCTTTAGCCAGGATTATTTTGGATCATCCACCTGGGGACAGGAAGCTTTCGGAAACACGAAATCCGGGCTGCCTGAAATTTTATTGATGCGTGACAGTTACGCCCACGAATGGTACCTTGGCAAATATATAGCGCGGCATTTCGACAGGACAATAATGGTCCATTTATACAATATGCGCCATTTCGGGCAATTCGTTGAAATGTACAAGCCCGATATTGTCGTGTTTCAGACGGCTGAACGCGAACTCAGGTTTTTCGCCGACAGCGTTGCCGAAATTCCCCCATTGCGGTGAGGCAAATTGCACCCATGGAAAAAAAGGCATCAGCGGCCCAGGGGTTTCAGGAGGCTGAGCCTCAAAGGCGCTTTTTCTTTTTCTTCAATGATTTCAATAATGTCGCTTCTATTGTCCACAATGCGAACATACTCGGCAATAAAACGCTCTTCGATTTTACGCTGGCGGTCGAGAATTCGGGAGATATAATCAAGTGTGGTCTTAGGCGTCCCTACCTGCCTGACCCTCGTGATGCCGGCGTTGTACATGGCCAGGCCCGCCACGTCTGTACCGGCCATATCCAGGCACCAGCGCAAATAGGAAAGCCCATGCCAGGTATTTACTATAGGGTCAAAAAAATCTTCAGGTTCGAGTTTGGGAAAGCTTGAGCTATTCAACTGGAAGAGCCCGCGGTCAACGGTGTTGTTCTGGTTGCGGTTAAAGGCCCGTACCTTGTATTCGCTTTCCTCGGCGCAAAGGGAAAAGGCCAGGGCCGGCGGAATTTCAAGGACATGCGCGTTTGCGAGGATAACCTCGGCAACCTCATAAGAGCCGGTGATTTCCTCGAAAAAAGCCAGCACCTCTTCCCGCAGTTCCGGATCCCTGTAGGCGGAGATGATAAGGTCCTCGTCCCCATCAAGGTTAAGGGCAAAAACAACGGGTTTGGACAGAATATCCCATTCATCCACCGCTTTCGTTTCATCTTCTTCTATCGAGGCCATTGGCGGGATTTCTTCCCTCACGGCCTCGGCCTGGGACGGAAAAAACCCGCCGTATAAGCCAAGCATAAAAAGGACAAAAACCGCAAAAACAAAA
>JGI24698J34947_10000649_pt1 | contig 16828 bp, 15 predicted proteins | sample TergutMp193P3_FD_34947 | JGI IMG/M metagenome (IMG submission 34947) | reverse complement strand
TGCATCAGTTCCGCCAGGGCGGACATACCCGTACCCTTTATGCCGATAAAATAGACGCTACTTACGGAATCCATATAAATGGTATATAAGAAATACATGCTAACTTCAACACCTTTTAAAAGCTCAAACGATGTCTATGAATGGATTTCGATTTTCATTAATTTTGAAAAAGTAAAGAACCGGCGAGAATTCAAACTGGATCGCGTGAAGATCCTCGCGGAAGCGGCCGGGCGGCCGGAAAGATGTGCGCCATCATTTCATGTGGCGGGATCGAAGGGGAAAGGTTCCGTTACCGGAATGATCGCTGCAATCCTCGAGGCTTCGGGGATGAAAACCGCCCGTTACGCTTCACCCCATGTAAGCGACTTCAGGGAAAGAGTTTCAACAGGAAGCGGTTTCTTTGACGAGGAGATCTATGTCGGAGCGGGGAATGAACTCAAAGAGCTTATAGAAAGCCTCCCCGCTTCTTTCAGGGAAGATACGACTTTTTTTGAACTCTTCACCCTTTGGTTTTTCCTCTGCGCCCGCCGCTCCCGCTGCGGGGCAATGGCAGTTGAGACCGGCATGGGGGGAAGGCTCGACGCCACGAATATCCTGGACCCGCTGGTGTCGGTGATTACCCTCATAGAACTGGAACACACGGAATACCTTGGGAATACCGTCGCCGCCATTGCCGCCGAAAAAGCCGGAATCATCAAGAACGGGAAACCGCTCGTTCTCGCGGAACAATCCGCCGAAGCCCTCCAGGTATTCAGGGCGCATGCCGTCAGCCGCAACAGCCCGCTGTTCTATTTCCCCGAATGCGCCGAAGTACAGGAGGCCTGCGTGGACCGGGAAGGAACCCGCTTCACCCTCGTTCTGAAAGGAACAGGCGGCGGCAAAGAGACGAAGGCCGAAACCATCACCGATCTCTTCGTACCCATACCCGGCGAGGTTCAGGCGAAAAACGCGGGCCTCGCCGTCCTTGCGCTCAAAACCGCCTTTCCCGGTATCCGCAATGAACACATATACTCAGGCCTTGCCGGCTTTAACCTTCCCGGCCGCTTCGAGCGTATCTCCCACACGCCGCCCGTGATCATTGACGGCGCACACACAGCCCGCAGCGTAGAGTTGGCCTTGAAGACCTTTGTCTCGCTTTACGGCGGCGGCGGGGCGCTCATCTTCGGCTGTGCCGCGGGCAAAGACGTCCTCTCCATGGCGGAACTCTGCTGTCCCTTCTTCTCATGTGTCATCATCACCACGCCGGGGACTTTCAAAAAAAGTAATCCGAAAGAAATTTACGAAATTTTTATCGAACAAAAACACAAAACAGAAAAGGAAAGCGAAATCCTTTTCATTCCCGATACAGCCGAAGCGATTAAAGCCGCAAAAGAACTTGCCCTGAAGCGGGAGCTTCCCATTTTGGGGACGGGCTCGTTTTACCTCGCGGCGGAGATCAGGGCATATTTCACTGTATAATTAACCTTAATCAGCTAAATCAATCTATCCAGGTCAACTGGCTGACATAGCATTAGTCAGAGGTTCTCTGACAGGCGTATTGCCTGCACCATGTAAATGAGAACCATCAGGCGCATCGGCAATTACATTTGTGCCGTTTGTAACGAACACTTCTTTACCCAATTTGACGCACGATAATACTGTGGCGCACATTCCAATAACACTACGCTCACCAATACTCACTATCCCCGCGATCACTGAATTTGGTGCACAAAACACGGTCTCCCCTATCTGACAGTCATGCGATATTACAGCAGATGTATTTATGAATGAATTGTCTCCAATTCTACAGTCTGCTCCGATATATGCATTGGCATGGATGAAAACGCCATTGCCCAAACACGCGCTATTTTCCACATATGCTCTTGGATGTACGATGGCTGGCAATAAAAACCCAATTTTTTTCAATTTGCCATATACCGATTCCCTGATTCTTAGATCATAAAAGCTCAAGACGCTGTTGCAGGCTATGGTAATGCCGGCTTGATAAAGCGCCGTAAGAGTATCCCGATCATCGTAACCTATAACCGGTATGCCCAGCACATTGTCATACCTGAATGCGTTTCCATCCACGATTCCTATGATATTGTATTTTTTCATCGCCTGAATCGTCTCAATGGTAATTTTTGCAGTAGTCCCTGCACCCACAATCAAAATGTCAGAATTTGGATTACTTGTACGCTGCAAAACTTCCCTTAGGCGGCTGGAATAATCAATAGCTTCCTGATTTGTTGTTTTCACATGTTTTTTTTCAAACTGCCGGATATCATCTTCCTTCAGTAAAATTCCCACAGGCAATTGATCTTTTTTGATTCCCAATTCATCTGCCAGTTTCTGCGCCTTGACAGTTAAAATAACTTCATTTTCTTCCGGTCTATAATCCGGCATTTTGAACTTGGCAATATCCAAATCAGCCTTTGGGGATATTATAGCCACACAAGATCCGACCTCGTAATTATTGTTATCTTCAGCAAAGGAATAAAAATATCCATCTGCCGGGGCAAGCAGTTCTTCTACCCCTTTTGTTGTTTCCAAAGAAGTTAATGGAGTATCTTTCAATATATATGCGCCGTTTTTAACATACCAGTTTCCAAGAAATACTTCCGTGTCATTCGCGTTAAGCCGTGGAACAAGAATTTGTATATTCTGCGTCATATTTCACCTTCCATAACTTTCTTTAATTAATAGGTAACTTATTATTGGTGATTCTCTTTATCGTTGCCACTAAATCGGATTCTGACGGGTATATCATATCTTCGACCTGCATCGATGATGATATAAATGTGTTTTTCATGCCAATGTTTTCTACAGGCCGGCAAATCTTTTTTTGGGCATCATCTTTCATAATGCACAATGCTACATCAGCCGACCATCCAAAACCGGTATACCCCTCATCAATAATTATGATGAATGTAGAAGTATCAGAAATTGTGCGATAAATTTCACCGAAAGGTAATGGCGAAATCAAAGCAGGGCAGATAACCTCAACATTCATTTCTTCCTCTATCATCAATCGCCAGGAAGCCGATAATGCCGCAACAATGCCCCCACCATAACATATTATCGACGCTTTTGCCTTTCCTGGCTCAGGGGACAGGCGTAAAGTCGGGAACATAGACTGGCTTTTTTTTATATAAAAATTATCCGCTTTTTGGTCTATCGCGACGACTAGCTTCCTGGTGTAAAATGCTTTATTTTCAATAAAAACAGTTGGCGTTTCCATTGATAAATATGCAGTATAAAGCAGTTGTCCCGGGTCATGGTAAGGAGTCGGCGCAATTACTGATATATTGGGAATACCCATAAAGATTTTTTCCGGAGATTGGCTATGAGTAGGCCCATAGCCGCGTTTTCCACCCGTGGGTATCCTGTATAATACCGGCGTATTTACCTGATTATTATACATCCATTTAAACTTGGCCCCATGGTTCAGGATCTGGTCATACATCAATGTGATGAAATCACCGAACATTACTTCAACAATCGGACGCATCCTGTTTAGCGCCAGGCCATTCGCAATTCCGGCAATAGCCGCTTCACTGATTGGTGAAGATATAACACGATTGGCGAAATTCATCGAAAGTCCTTTTGTAACTTTAAATGCCCCGCCATAAGGGTCCAGTATATCTTCACCTATTATTATGGACTCCGGGTGTGTCTCCAAAATATAATGCAGAGCGTAGTTCAGGGATTCCACAAATCGCGAAACCAAATGAGGTGGTAAATTCTGTATCTGTCCTCCTATAACTGCCTGGGATACGCCTCTTGATAAGCTATCGTTCGATTCCGTTGTCCCTGATAAAGCCCTTTCCACGCATTTCTCAATTTCTTTTTTGGCCCTCTCCTGAATTTTTGATGCTTCATTTATTGTAATATATTTTTGCGCCAATTTGATTGGGTCTTTCTCCCGCCATTTTTCAATTTCCGTTTGATCCCGAAAATCATCCCCTTTGCTATGGGGACCAAGCCTGTATGTTTTTACAATTTGACAAAAAGGCGCCCTTTTTTTTCTGACATAATCAAAGGAAGCTTCAAATGCTGTATACAATTCAGTAAAATCATTGCTTTCAATTTCACTGCATTCAATTTGAAATGCTTTTATCCTGTCAGAAATACTTCCCGCCATGCCGGCGGCTTTGGGAGTAGTTTGGGCGTAACCGTTATCTTCCACTATGATTAAGATTGGAATACTCAAGAGTGATGACATATTCAATGTTTCGTATACTATTCCTTCTCCAAAGGTTCCATCGCCAATAAACGCAACGGCGATTTGGGTTTCGTTCCTTATTTTGGCAGCAAAAGCATAGCCTGCCGCGTTGGGCAGCATTCCACCCTGAATCCCGTTGGAAAAAAAAGTCCTGTAGCATAAGTGTTGGCTTCCGCCTCTTCCTGCACAGACACCTTCCTGATATCCCAAAATTTCATAAAAAAGCTTTTGCTGATCGCCCCCATACGCGATAAAATGACCGTGACACCTATGGTTGCTAAACACAGCGTCTCCGTCCCGTATATGAACCATACTTGCAACAGCGGAAGCCTCCTGCCCCAAACAGGTGTGCGTGGTACCTGATATTTTGCCCTGGGAGAAAAGTTCCAATAATGTTTCCTCAAAAATCCTAATGGTCACCATTTGGCCGTAAAGCTTATTTTGCAGACCAGGTTCCATGCTCCATAGCTCCCAAAATATCAAAGTGCAGTTTAATTTGAATCATCATACAAACCCAGAGTATTGAAATATCTTAATATTGTCAATACTTTCGGAATGTTGCCATAGAAAAATAGCCACTTAAGATTGAAAATAAGTGTATGAATCTCTATGACAAATATCAGGGATGTATTGGCAATAAATCTTAAAAACTTCCGGCAGGCGAGAGGCTGGAGTCAGGCTTATTTGGCCGAAAAAGTAGAAACCTCGACCAATTATATTGGAATGCTGGAAAATAGAGTCAAATTCCCTTCATCGGAAATGATACATAAGCTCTCCAATGCCTTGGGAATAGACCCGACAGACCTCTTTTCCAAGGGAATGGACCCAATTTCCACCATGAAAAAGTATCAGAAAGCGGCTTTGGAAGATATTGGTTTACTCTTGGGCAAAATACTCAACGAAAAAATACAGCAACTGGAAGAAAAGTAACCTCATTCGCCCGTTTTGCTTGACTTGATACTCCCCGGCCAAACAGGACTATTCTTCGGAAAACCTGATGACCTATTGAGTCTGTGACACAAAAATTGTAAGATGGCGACATGGCAGCACAAACACATACACCAGGCAAACGGATCAGTGAGATCAGAAAGACGTATTCACTCAGCAGGGAAGTCCTGGCCGAACGCTCAGGCGTCTCGGTTGACTTAATTGAAAGAATAGAAGATGACGGGCATATTCCTGATTTGGCCCCGCTTATTAAAATCGCCAGGGGGCTTGGAGTAAGGTTGGGCACGCTGCTGGATGATCATGAACAGCTCGGGCCGGTTATTACCCGCACCGGGGAAGCCGCCGCCTCAACGCGCTTTAAGACCGGACTGCCCGAAGGCGCGAACACGGGTGACGCCCATCACGGCATGAGCTTCAACGCGCTGGCGGCGGACAAAAACAGCCGCCATATGGAGCCGTTTATCGTAACGATCGAAAGTGACGCGCAGCAGGAAAAATCTACTCACGAAGGTGAGGAATTTATCTATGTGCTTGAGGGAAACCTCGCGCTTGAATACGGCATGGACAAAGACACCCTGAAAACAGGCGATTCGGTTTATTACGATTCCATCGTGCCGCACCGTGTTTTTTCTGCGGACAGCAATCCTGTAAAAATCCTCGCCGTTATTTATACGCCTGTATAAGAGACTTGTTCGGGAACCTCGAGCCTTCGGTCCGTATTGGTTCCCTTACAGAAAGGAACAAACAATGGACTACATTGAAAAGACCCTCAGTCAAGTGTTACGCGAAAAGTCTCGCGCGTTTCCCGATCACGATTTTATTGTTTATGCGGATCGTAACCTTCGTTTTACATACGCCGAATTTGACAGGCGGGTTGACGAATTCGCGAGCGGCTTGCTCTCCATCGGCGTAAAGAAAGGCGATCATGTCGGAATATGGGCTACCAACGTACCGGACTGGAACACGGTGCTTTTTGCCTGTGCGAGGATCGGCGCCGTTCTTGTCACGATAAATACCGGCTACAAAAGCCACGAACTTGAATATGTGCTGAAGCAATCCGATATGGTGTGCCTTTGTCTCACAAACGGCTGGCGGGATTCCGATTATATCGCGATCATAAACGAACTTGTGCCGGAGCTGAAAACAGCGCAAAGGGGCCATATCGATTCCGAAAAATTCCCGTACCTGAAGTATGTCGTCCATGTGGGCCAGCAGAAACACCGCGGCATGTTCTGCTTTAATGAACTTCTTCTTCTGGGGCAGCATACCGATCATACACCGTTACGCGAAATTGAAGCGTCGCTGGAAACAAACGGCGTGGTGAATATACAGTACACAAGCGGGACTACCGGCTTCCCCAAGGGTGTAATGCTTTCGCACAGGAACATCCTCAACAACGGGCTTGGCATCGGCGACAACCAGCGCCTCACGGAAAAAGACATTGTGTGCCTCCCGGTGCCGCTGTTTCACTGCTTCGGCCTTGTGCTTGGAATGATGGCGGTTCTCACCCATGGCTCAACAGCCGCCCTCATTGAGTGGTTCGATCCCCTGCTGGTACTCGCCACAATCCAGAAGGAAAAGTGTACCGCCGTCTATGGCGTGCCCACAATGTTCATCGCGGAACTTAACCATCCCATGTTTAAAATGTTCGACCTGTCAAGTCTCAGGACCGGTATCATGGCGGGTTCTCCCTGCCCCATAGAGACAATGCGCCAGGTCATCGATCTGATGCATATGAACGAAGTGACCATCTGCTACGGATTGACGGAGTCCTCGCCCGTAATGACCCAGACCCGCTACGATGACGGGCTTGAGGTAAAAGTGGAAACCGTAGGCCGCGCCATGCCCGGCGTCGAAGTTACAATCCGCGATCCTGAAACTTTTGAGGAATGCGCGGACGGAGTACACGGGGAATTCTGCTGCCGCGGCTACAACACAATGATAGGCTACTACAAAATGCCCGACGCTACCGCGCAATGCATCGATAAAAACGGGTGGCTTCATTCCGGCGACCGCGGCGTTAAAAACGCGGACGGCACCTTCAAGGTTACCGGCAGGATAAAAGACATGATTATCCGGGGCGGAGAAAATATTTCGCCCAAGGAAGTTGAGGATTTTTTATACACGATGCCCGGCGTAAAGGATGTGCAGGTAGTAGGCATCGCGAGTGAAAAATACGGCGAGGAAGTCGGCGCTTTTATTATACTTCATCCCGGCGTCGAGATGAACGCTGAGGATATCCGCGATTATTGCCGTGATAAAATCGGCCGGTTCAAAATTCCCAAGTACGTGTTTTTCATCGATCAGTATCCCCTTACTTCCAGCGGTAAAATTCAAAAGTACCTGCTGCGCGAAATGGGGAACAAGATGGCGCGGGAGCCGCAATAAAAAATGAAAGAAATTGAGGCGAACAAAGCGGCATGGGGATCGTTGGCCAGGGCGCATTATGAATACTGCATGAAGGCGTTTCAGGAAAAAAGGTACAATTTCAGCGATATCGTCGAAGAAGAATTGGGGGATATTTCCGGGAAGACCGTAATTCACCTTCAATGCAACACCGGAGGCGATACCGTTTTACTCGCACAAAAAGGCGCGATTGTCACGGGAGTGGATTTGGCGCCTGATAATATTTTCTATGCGAAGAAAATGTCCCGTGAATTGGGCGTAAAAAATATTGATTTTATTGAATCTGATATTATGGAACTCAGGGAGAAGCATAACAAAAAATACGACGTGGTGTTTACAACGGAAGGGGTGTTATGCTGGCTTCCCGACTTAAGTAAATGGGCGGATACCGTAAAGCATTTATTGAATGAAAATGGCTTTTTATATATACTGGACGGACATCCATTCTTTATGGTTTTTGACGAGGAAAAGTTAAGGGAGAATAAACTGGAGATAAAATACCCGTATTTTGAGAGGGAAAGCGAATACTCCGAAGAAATGGACGATTATTTTTCGGATAATAAAACGGGAGTTAATTACGGCTGGATGTACAAGGTCAGCGATATAGTAAATCCGCTGGCAAAAGCCGGATTGACAATAGAGTTTTTCAATGAATACGACAGTTTATATTATAACATTGGCGGAATGGAAAGGCTCGGTAACGGGCAATGCCACTATCCGTTTTTTGACAGAAAATTACCCTTCACGTTCAGCCTCAAAGCAAGACTGAAAAACTAGATCAAATTACCATTCAGAGAGGGAATCGAGTATTCCCGCTCTTCGCCCGTGGAAGGATCGTTAAACGCAATCGAAACCGCCCTCAGGGCAAGCAGGCCCTGCCCAAACGAAACGCCGCCGTAGAAGCTGTCGTTGAGGATCGGCATCCCCAGCCACGCGAGGTGGCTTCGAATCTGGTGGCGGAAGCCGCGCCATATCTTGAGCCTGAAATAAAAGCTGTGCGGAAGATCAGCGCAGGAAACAGGGCGGCTTTCAATAATTTCAGTTGAGTACAGCGCTTTATCACCGGCAGGCAGAACCGGGCGCACCGCTTTTCTTCCGGGACCGTAGGGCCTGAAAGCGCTTTCGATTTTTAACGGCGTCCCATTATTCCCCTCAAAAGGCCAAACCGGTTTTTCCTTCGGAAAACCGGGAAGCGCAATTTCGCCCTTCACCGCCAGGGCGCTGTACTCCTTTATAATCTGCCCCTTCCTCTGCTGCTCAAGAAGCGCCTCCATTCCCGGCCGGCTTCTCGCGATAAGCATAATCCCCTGGGTCTCGTAATCAAGCCTGTGCAGGAGACCTCCCTCCCCCGCCTTCCTGCCGGGAAAAAGCGCTGCTTCGGGAAACTTCGCGAAGCACCAATCAAGGATGGTTTCTCGCCCGTCGGAGCGGGCCTGCGGGGCTGAGTGCATCCGTGGAGGCTTGTAGACAAGCAGAAAGTCTTTTTCGGCGGCGAGGAGCTGGGGAGTGTAAATATCGCTCAATGAAAGGATGGCCATTGTTAAAGTATAGCAGAAATGCGAAAATATGAGAGGCCGATACTTTAGTTTTAAACACCAACAGCAAAAATCTTTATTTTTTCAAATTGCATAATTCACCTTGCAAACTTACCATCCTTGTCTACCGCAAACCCCGTATCAGCTCCCTAAACCGATCCGGCAGCCGCGTCCTGAACGTTTGCGGGATATCACGCCCGGGCAAAACCAGCGACAGACTTTTCGCGTGGAGCATGAGGCTTGCGGACGGGAAACGGGGATCGACCCTCCCGTAAATCGAATCCCCAAGGATGGGATGCCCAAGGTACTTCAGGTGAACCCGTATCTGATGAGTCCTTCCGGTTTTGGGCCTGAGCAGCAGCAGGGAGTAATTTCCGTAAGAGCGGACAAGGCGAAAATAAGTAAGGCTCAAGCGTCCTTCATTGTCAGAGACGGTAAAGGTTTTCCTGTCCTTCCGGGAGCGGGTAATACGCTTGTCGACGCGGCCAAGTTTATCCCCGGGACAGCCCTGTACGATGGCGGCGTAGCTCTTGCGCGTCTTCCTCGCCCTGAACTGGTCCGCGAGGAAGGCCAGCGCCTCGTCGTCCCACGCGGCGATTATGACGCCTGATGTATCTTTATCCAGGCGGTGTACTATGCCCGGCCTCAAGGCGGACCCGGCGGAAGACGCGTCAGCCGCAAATGCGTCGTCCTTCGCGAGACGTTTATAGAGCAGGGCGTTCGCGAGCGTACCGCGCGGATTCCCGGCGCCGGGATGCACCACCATCCCCTGAGCCTTGTTGACGACAATCACCCTCGAGTCCTCGTAAATTACATCTAACGGAAGGTTTTCCGGAATGAGAAACGGACTCTCCGCCTCTGTCCAGCTCAATTCCAGACGCTCACCCCCCCTGAGGGCTCTTGAGATTTTTACAGACCTGCCGTCAAGAAGGGCGGTGAGTTTTCTCGCCTTAATCTGCGAACGGGAAAGGAGCTTAAGATACCCGGCTATGTAACGATCAAGCCTCAAGTCCGCCGGTATGGAGTTTTCCACCACACAGGAAAAAGACGGCATCCGGGTTCAGTTACCTCCGTTAGGTGTATCGTCTTCTTCGTAAAGGGGCCGGCGGATAATAATCGGCGTGCCGTCGGGAAGGTCTCTCAGTTCCACCTGCTCGCGGCTTCTCTTATAGCGCACGATGGCGTAATCGACGAGGGCAATTACAATGGCGCCCCCCGCCGCAATTCCCAGGGTCCGGAACTTTTCACTCTGGGTCTGTTCGATTGACGCGGCCGGGGCAAAGGGCCATGGCGCGTAACGCGTGTCATAGTTGTGGGTGAGAAAGCGGTACGTGTCTATCCCGAAATTGGCGAAAAAAAACGCGAAGGGAAAAGAACCCAGGGCGACGATTTCTCCCCTGCGCAGATCCTTTGCCCACAGAGGAAAGCCGGTCATGTCGAACTCGGCGCTTCCGGCAGTCGACTGGGCATGAAGAGCGAAAGAGGAAACGCAGCAAAGAAGAACCCCAAAAAACAAAAAAGCCTTCATTCTTCTCATGTAACACGCTCTCCAAATATGGCGGTTCCTATACGAATCATGGTGGAACCTTCCTCAATCGCAATCTCAAAATCACCTGTCATACCCATTGAGAGGCAGGACCAGTACCCGGCGGAACCAGTTCCGTCGGAATTGTCGGGATAAATCCCGTCGGAATAAATTCCGTTGGGAAAACGCTTTTCCAGTTCAGCCCTCGCGGCGGCCAGTTTCCGGAACGAGGCGCGTATCGCCACCTCGTCATCGGTGAAAGGGGCCATGGTCATAAGACCCGCAGGCCTCAAGCCGGGAAAAGAAAGCGTCCTTTCGGCGGCCCTGAAGAGATCGTCCATGCAGGGAAAACCCGTCTTGGTTTCCTCTCCCGTATGGTATTCCAACATAACCATTAAAGGGTATTCTCTGTCTCTAGTCAAGTTCCCAAGCTCGTCAATGAGGGAATCCCTGTCTACAGACTGGATACAGTCAAAGAAGGCCGCCGCCGCCTGAGCCTTGTTCCGCTGAAGAGAACCGATGAGGTGAAGCTTAACGCTCCCATCGCGTGGACGACTCTCCCAAAACCCGGCGAATTTTTCCTTCCCTTCCTTGACACGATTTTCCCCGAAGAGCTTTATCCCCGCGTCATAAGCGGCTACCACGCTTTCCAGTGGGTGAAATTTGGTCACGGCCATCACCTGTATTTCATTTCGCTTCCGGCCTGATTTTCGGCAGGCGGCTTCAATCCTTTCTTCAAGAAGCAGAAGCCTCGCGGCGATGTCATTCATTGCAAACAATCTCCTCCAGAAAAGCTGCGAGAGCGGCAAACTCGTCCTTGCTCAGGGTTTCGGGGCGCCTGTCGCCTGAAATATTCGCGCGGTCAAGGGTTTCCGCGGCAATTTCCTTCGCCGTGGAAGATGCTTCCGGCGAAACCGGCTTTATTATAACAGAAGCCGCGAAAGCGGATAAAGTGTTTCTTACGGCCTTACGCCTCGAGGAAAAAAGGCCGCGTACAAGCGGATAGAAAAGCTTTGGCAGTTCGCCGCGATCAGGAATCAGGTCAAGGCGCACCCCCTGGGAATCAACCCTGGGGGCAGGATAAAACGAAGAGCCTTTTATCACAAACAGGGGACTGATCCTGTAAACCGACGAACACAGAACCGAAAACGAGGAATAATCGGAGGAGCCTGGTTTGGCCGTCATGCGCAACGCGACTTCGTGCTGCACGGTTACCACCATACGTTTGAAATAATGTCCGCTTTCAATGAAATCCGCGAGGAGGGCGGCGGCGGCGTTGTAGGGCAGATTACCAAAGAGAAGGGTTTCTTCCGTTGAAATATCCGCCTCTTCCTTGCGCCAGGTTTTAAGCGCGTCCCCCTCTACAAGACGAAACGTTCCCGCGGCTTCCCCGGCGAAAAATTCCTTTAGAATAGCAGCAAACGCGGGATCGATTTCAAAAGCCGTTACCCTCGCGCCTCTTTCCAGCAAGCCGGCGGTCATGGCGCCAAGGCCGGGACCTATTTCCCAGACCTCGTCTCCCCCGCGCAGCTCCATAGCGTCTAACAATCCGGAACGGGCGCGGGGATTTATCAGAAAATTCTGGCCGAACTTCTTACGCATACCGAGGCCCCTCCCGGCAAGAAAGGCGCGAAGTTCCCGGCCGGAATTATAGTTAATCAGATTAAAATGATTCAAAGGAGGCAACGCTGTTCCTGTACGCCTCGTCCCGTTTTTGTATGAACAGAACGAGAACCCATAAAGCGACGGTAAAAATCAGAACCGGAACCGGTGAAACGGATAATCCGGGAGCCCGTCCCGCCAGAGAAACTAGGTATTCCAGAAAACGGTAAACCAGTGTAAGCGCGAAATCCAGCAAATCCCACAGGGGGACGGGCAAGAAACTCGCCGCTAGAGCCGCGAGGGACAGAACCATGAAAAGCGCGGAAATGGGGGCAAGGACGAGCCCCGCCAAAATTCCGATTGGCCTCAGGGAGCCAAAGTAAAGCGCCACCACCGGGCTTGTAACAATGAAAGCGCCCAGGGAAGCCGAAAGAACCCCGGAAAGAGCTTCGGGGAGCCTTCCCCGAAACAGGGAGCGTATCTTTTCTCCCAGAGTGAGTATGCCGAAAAGGGCTAGATAGGAAAGGATAAACGACAGGGAAACGCCGGTCTGACTCTGAAAAACGAGTTGTACGATAAAGGCCATACCCAAAAGAGAAAGCGCGCTTGTCTTCAAAAAACCCCAAAGCGCGAATGCTCCGATCAGGTACATAATCGCAGCCCGCACAAGGGAGGGCTGGGAACCGGCGACAAAGACGTAGAACACAATGAAGACAGCGCCAATCAGTGAAGCCGGGCGTATGCCAAGCGGGCGGCGGATGAGGAAGACGAGTACACCTGAGAGGATAGCCAGGTGCATACCGGAGAGGGCCAAAATATGTGAACAGCCGGAATCCCTGAAGCCATCGGAAAGATCGGTGTTGAGATCGTCGCGGACGCCGAGGAGCAGGGCTGAAGCGAGGCCGCCCCAGACAGTCGGTGTGGTTCCCTCCCGGCTCTGGAATTTATCGAGCAGTTTCATGCGGAGCGATGTGCGATACTGTTCAAGCGGCGGCGCCGGGCTGACAATGTGAAGCGATGCCGCTCTGAACGAAGGTCCCCGCTCGCCTTCGACATAAACGCCGTCTGCGTAAATTTCGCAGCCCCTGCCAAATTCCTTTAGACGGGGAATACTGGCGGCGGGGAAAAAGACGGTCAGATTTCCGGCGGCCGTCGCGCGCAATCCGGCGGCGGCGGTTATCGAGTCGAGTTTCAAAACCCCCAGACCTGAGCCGCCCTGCAAAGTCCTGGGATCTTCCAGCAGTATTCCCGAAACCGCCGTGACCCTTTCCGCCTGTATTCCCAGCTCAATGCCGCTTCTGAAATTACTTCTCGCGGCGATACCCAAAGAAAACCCCACTGCCGCCGCCGTAACGACGATCCCGGCTTTATAAATGGTCTGGGGATCAGGCCCCGGAAAATAACGGAGTACCCTCAGAAAAGAAATAGCAGCCACAAAAAAGAAAAGCGCAAGCAGCGGGAAAACCGGCAATGCTGAAATTAACGGATAGCCGTAGTAAGAGACCGCCATACCAAAAGCGGCGAAAACCGGCGGCAGCGGAAGTTTCTTTACGCTTTCAATCGGTACTTTCCGCAAAGATCCGTTAGGATCAGAGCCGCCAGGATCGAGGCTCCCCTCCGGCACGGGTATTGAGATTTTACTGTCGACGGTCATCATCATCCATGTCAGAACCCGGCGAGCGTGCCGGGAGAATCTCTTTCTTCGCTCTCCCCGCCAAGAAGATTAAGAACTTCCTTCTTCTCTGTATTTTCTATTGGTTCATACCCTGTCAATAGTTCGTCGGCTTCTTCTCCAAGCGTCGTAAAAGAAAGATCATCATCTTCTTCGGGAAGCATGCCGAATATTTCCCCGAGTACCAGATTCCTCGTTTCTATGGGAAGCGGGTCCGATTCTATGTGAACAAGCGATTTCTTCTCATCTTCCTTGTATTGAAGCGAACGTACAGTACCGCTCATACAAACCACGGAATTGCTCAGCACAAACTGAACCTTTAACCGCATATGGGTAGACGCTTTCCCACCTACGGAAACGGCGCAGCCGGTATCTGAAAGATCCTCCAAAAAGCACTTTAACCCCGGGACAACTTCAGGGTTTGCCGCCTCATCCTCGTTCATTATCGGGTACAGGAAAGCGGGCTTGTGCACTCTGACCCGGATGGATCTACGCTTCTGGGTTCTTGCAATGGATTCCGCGTGGGAAAGCCTGAGTGAAGAAATCCCTTTGGTATAGATCTCTTCCTGAACCATCGCTTCAAAAGTATAACCGGCGTCTTCATTACGCCAGAAGTAAAACGAAAGCTTCTCTCCCTGCCAGGAAAAATTAGGCGGCAGATCGATTTTATCATTCACCGGTTTGGATATTATCATGTGCTGGGTAGAGTTTTTCATTACCTGCGCTTTGAAAACACCCCAGTCTTTGAGCATAACCCGCAAATGCTGACCTTCGGCTATCTGCCTGGAATTAACAATACCGTGCTTGTTCCCGGGCTTTTCCATTTCAATCTTTTTGCGGTAATCGTACAGTTTGGAGAGAAAATCATGCTCTTCCTTGTTATTTTCCGTTCCCGAAAGACGCATATTCCTCACGAGTGATTTTATACATTCATCCAGTCTATCCATGGAAAAGAAAAGGGCTGTGGGCTCCTCCAGCTCCGATTTTACGGCCAGCTTGTGCAGAAGCTCAATTTCCTTCACGGAAAATCCCTCGTCCTTGCCTTTGGCAAAGAATTGCACCCAGACCGCCCTTTTTTTGTCCTTGAGAGAAAAAAGCAGGAATAAGGAAAACCCCGCCGTTAAAACTACCAACACAACAGGCAATGACATTCTTTTAATTTCCGGTTCAGTCAGATATAATATAATTATATTTTCGGAAAATGTCAAAGGAGAATGAAGACTAAAGTCTTTCCGGCTAAAGTCTTTCCGTCAGATGGAAGCGTTGATCCTGTACTTTGTACTTTTTTTCCCCGGAATATATTTCGCGGGTCTCTCCGGCGCCGTTGAGGCGGTTGAAACAATCCCGTTCTTAATGTTTCGTGAACTGGGCAGAACCTTGACCTACACAATCCCGTCTATCGCCCTGGTATGGTACATTATTGGCAAGAAAAAGCTTTCGGCGCTCATATCCAGAAGATTCAGGATAAAAGATCTCATCGCCTTTATCGCCGGTCTTCTCGGCCTGATTCTTATCTCCTTGCTTATCAGTTTTTTGGTAACAATCTTCTTGCGGTACTACGATTTTATCCCTACTCCGGCGAAAGTGGAAGCGCCGGTTCATTATACGGGTTGGATAGTTTTGGTTTTTTCATGCCTTTGCACGGGATACCTTGAGGAAAGCTACTTCAGATATTACCTGATCACAAAGTATGAAAAATCCATTCCCCAAATCCCGATAAGGGTGGTTTTTTCCACCTTTCTGTTTTCCCTCTGTCATATATACGAGGGACCCGGCGGCTTTATAAACTCGATCCTTGCGGGGATTCTTCTTTCGGCGCTTTTCATCCGTTACAGATCCCTCCACGGTGTGGCCTGGGCGCACGGCGCGTATAACATCTTCGTCTATGTAATGGGAATGTTCGGCTCCTAGCACTACAAGTTGAAATTCTGTATAATCCTGAAATCGACATCATGGAGGAATCATGAGAGGGAGAGTATTATGATAGTGGGAACGATAAAAGAAATAAAAAAGCACGAATACCGGGTGGGCCTTGTACCAAACGCCGTGGGGGCCTACACAAAGGCCGGGCACACGGTATTGGTGGAAAAAGGCGCCGGGGAAGGCTCCGGCTATACGGACGAGCAATATGCGGCCGCCGGGGGGAAGATAGTCCCGGCCAGCCGTGACGTATGGGCGGAAGCGGAAATGATTGTGAAAGTGAAAGAGCCCCTTGCGGCCGAGTACGGCCTTATCCGCGAAAACCAGATTTTGTATACGTATCTGCACCTGGCCCCCGACCGGCCCCAGACTGACGCCCTGCTCAAGGCGAAGTGCATTGGGATCGCGTACGAGACGATTCGCGACCGCAAGGGGCAGCTCCCCTGCCTCAAGCCCATGAGCCAGATCGCAGGCCGGCTGGCGGTGCAGGAGGGGGCAAAGTACCTTGAAAAGCCGATGGGCGGCAAGGGCGTGCTTCTCTCCGGCGTTCCCGGCGTTCCCCACGCGGAGGTGTTTGTGCTTGGCGCGGGCGTCGTCGGCGCGAGCGCCGTGAAAATCGCCGTGGGTATGGGCGCGCACGTCACGGTCGTGGACATCGACCTGGACAGGCTCGACTACCTTGAGGACATCTACAGCTCAAGGATCACGACGCTTTATTCAACGCCTGAGAACATCGAGGAAATCCTGCCCATCGCGGATTTGGTCGTCGGCGCGGTACTCATTCCCGGCGCCGCCGCGCCCAAACTCATCCGCAACAAACACCTCGCGACGATGAAAAAAGGCGCGGTTATCGTGGACGTCGCCATCGACCAGGGCGGCTGCTGCGAGTCCAGCCGTGTCACTTACCACGACGACCCGGTCTTCATCAAAGACGGCGTGGTCAACTACTGCGTCGGCAACATGCCGGGCGCGGTGTCCTACACCTCGACAAACGCCCTCGGCAACGCCACGCTGCG
>JGI24698J34947_10000648_pt1 | contig 16836 bp, 17 predicted proteins | sample TergutMp193P3_FD_34947 | JGI IMG/M metagenome (IMG submission 34947) | reverse complement strand
TTATACATTTTATAAATGGCGTATTGTATTTTATGAGAAAACGGGTAAATAAATGAGTAAATTTAAGTACTCGTTTTTTTACTTAACTAGGATTGAACCTAGATAAATAACAAAAAAAGTTGAAGTTAAAGAAAACAAAGCATTTTCACCTCCTCTATCATATCCAAAATCGCGTTTTGCCATTTTTGAGTAAAAGTTTTCTTATCCATAAGCGCTGAATTTTCCATGTTTTTTCGCAAATTTTTCTTTATTTCCGTAAGTTTTTGCGTATTTTTCGCCAAATCTACGGCAATTTTTACAAAATCGTCTTCGTTTTTTGCCGCAAGTTCGCCAAGTCCTACCGCGTTAAGTAAACTCGCGCTTACTCTCGATACGTGCCTGTCGCCCAAAATCGTTATTACGGGAACTCCCATATAAAGCGCTTCGCAGGTAGTCGTCGTTCCGTTGTATGGAAACGAATCAAGCGCAATATCGATTTTGTTATATTGAAGAATATGTTCTCTATTATCGAAATTATAATCGAAAATAATTATTCTGTCGTTTAAAAGTCCGTTTTCGGCAAATCTTTTAAGCGTAATATCGCGAAGTTTCGGGTCGTTCAAAAATCTGTGTTTTATCACTAATTTCGATTCGGGAACCGCGTTTATAACTTTACTCCAAAGTTTAATGGTTTTTTCGGTCATTTTAGATAAAGTATTAAACGAACCGAATATAATCGGTCGCCCTTGCAAATCTTCAAAAGAACAGTCCGCAAGCATAGTATTATCGGGCTTATAACACAAAAAACAACCGTTCAATTTGAATAATTTTTCGGAATAATAATTTTGAGCGTCGTCGGGTTCGCAAATTTCGTCGGTAATTCTGTAATCAATACTTTTTAATCCCGTCGTATTCGGATAGCCGCAATAAGTTATTTGAACAGGCGCGGGACGCAAGCCGAATATATGCAAACCGCCGTAAGTATGCCCCGATAAATCCACTAAAACCGTAATTTTTTCTTCTTTTATGAGATTTGCCGCGTCCAAAAAACTCATTGCCGAAATATCGTGCCATTTATCCGTTTGTTTCATAAAAATATCGGTATTTTTATCGTATTTTTCCCGCATAAGCGTAGAAAACAGATGAATTTCAAATTTGCTTTTATCGTAATTTTCAAACAGCGAACTCACAAATAACGATACGGCGTGCATATGAAAATCGCTCGAAACTACGCCGATTTTTATTTTTTGCGTTTCACAGAAATTTGGACGCGCAGGCAAAACCTCTTTTTCCCAAATTGTTCTGTATTTTTGACAAAGCGCAAAATATTCTTCGCGAGAAATTTCGACATAGTTTAAATGAAACAAAAATTTTGAATATACGGTAGGAAAATGTTCGGAATAAACGGAACTTTTTTTAATATATTCTATTGCTTTTTTGTAATATTCTATAGATTCTTTTTGATAACCGCAAACCATATAAGTTCCTGCAATACCGAAATTTAATCTTATGTTTTCTGGTTCTAATTTAAGCGCCAATTTATAGACGTTCATAGCGGTAACGGGATTTCCCGTTTCTTCAAAAACGTCGGCGAGAAGTCCTAATACGCCGATATGATTTGGTTTTATTTTCAATGCTTTTCCAAGAACTTCCGCCGCAGTCGCAAGTATGCCCGACTTAAACAAAGCGATTCCGTATTGAAACAAAAAGTCAAAATTATCGTCGAATTTGCCGCTTTTATACGCTCTTTCCATTTCAGTTAATTGCATTTTTTAATTTTTCCTTGACAAAATTTACAAAAATTCATAAAAATTTTACGATATTTCGCTTAAATATCCTGTGCGCGGGCGCTCAAAATCAGTCCTACGAGCATAGAAACCGTCAATGTAAACGAGCCGCCGTAACTCAAAAACGGAAGCGGAAGTCCCGTTACGGGCATAAGTCCTATTCCCATCGCAATATTTACGAAAATATGATACACCAAAAGCGAAGTCGCGCCGACAACTAATACGTTTATAAATCGCTCGTTTATATTCGTTACGGCGTGCAAAGCCCTTGCTATAAGCATAAAAAAGAGAAGAATTACCCCCACGCAACCGTAAAATCCAAACTGCTCGCCCAAAACCGAAAATATAAAGTCCGTGTGTTGTTCGGGAAGGTAAGCCAAATTCACTTGCGTGCCTTTCAAATATCCTTTGCCCGAAAATTTGCCAGAACCTATTGCGATTTGCGACTGAATTACCTGCCAGCCGCTGCCTTTCGGGTCAAGTTGCGGATTTATAAAACTTATTACGCGCACTTTTTGATAATCGTTAAGCCAATTTTCCCAAACAAGAGTGGAAGCGGAAGCGGAAAGCAAGTTTAGGGAAATGACCAAAACCAAAATTATTTTGGACGTTCTGAAAAAATAAAACAAAACGCACAACGTCGCAAAGAAAATCGCCCACGGAATAGTACCTATAATACCGAGTTGCGAACCCTGCGTCGTAACCGCGTCGACTCCGCTTGTCATTACCGTTTCGACCGTTCCTTTTCTAACAAACGCGACGATTAGCGGCAACACAGCCAAAAGCGCGGATATTCCCGGCGATATTAAATACAATATTTCCACTAATTTCAAGCCGACCCAATAAAAAATAGGAAGCGACATCGCAATAAGCGCAAGAGTCGTCGAAAGGTCGGGTTGTCTTATAACAAGCGCGAAAGGAATTAAAATAATTATTCCGGGAGCAAGCAGCGTTATCGGCTTTTTAAGCGATATTTCGTATCTTGCAAAATGCCTTGCGAGCATAAGCAAAAGTCCGATTTTGGCAAATTCAGACGGCTGAAGTTTTATTCCGCCTATCGCAATCCAGCGTCCCGCGCCTTTTGAAGAAACGCCGCTTGTCAAAACCGCGATAAGCAATAAAATTGTCGCGACGTAAAAAAACGGAGCGATTTTATAATACCATTCCACAGGAACGCTGACCATAATCAAAACGATAATTATTCCCATTATCGTCCAAATAACTTGGCTTCTAAACAGCGGACTCGTTTCAAAACTATTGCCGATATAGGCAAATAAATCGGACAAACCCGACGGCGCGTCTGTGGGAGGCGCGACCGCGCTGCATACTAGCGCGTTTCCTATGAGCCACAATAATAAAACCATAAGAAAAAACGGCATATCAAACGTTCTTTGAGCGATATTTTTTGCTCTCATCGGATTCTTTCTCCTCTTTTATTTCTATATTTTTCAGCGATTTCGCGACCTTCGGGGGTTTCGTCAAAATAATAATTCAGGATATTTCCCACTATCGGCGCCGCATACATACTTCCGCCTCCGCCTACGTTTTCTACGACAACCGCGACGGCTATCGTCGGTTCGTCCAAAGGCGCCGCCGCGACAAATAAAGCGTGGTCTCCCCCGTGAGGATTTTGCGCGGTTCCGCTTTTTCCGCCGACGGGAATTCCCGCGACTCTTGCCCGACGTCCCGTGCCGCCGCCTTCTTCAACGACGTTTGCCATACCTTTTTTTATCGCCTCTATCGATTCTCTTTTTACTTTTTCCAAAGAATAATGATTGTCGCCTTTTGTGCGACTAAAAAGCGTGTCGCCGTCCGCGCTTATTATTTCTTTGGCTAAATACGGAGTGAAACGTTCTTTTCCGTTTGCCAAAGCGCCTATCATAACCGCAAGTTGAAGCGGCGTAAAAACTTGTTGCTGTCCTATTGCCAAATCGAGAACAAGTCCTTCGGTCCATCGCCAATTTCTACTGCGAAATCTTTCGTTATACGCCTGTTCTCCCGATTTATATCCGTTACTTTCGACGGGCAAGTCGATTCCCGTTTTTTCGCCCATTCCTACAATATCCGTATAGTGATTTATCACTTTATCGCCGACACGTAAGCCAAGTTGATAAAAGAACACGTTACACGACACTTTAATTGCGTCGTACATATTCAATAATCCGTGTCCTCTGTGATTCCAGCACTTTGCGGTTCTGTTTCCAATCTTAAACGAACCCGTGCAGGATTTCGCAAATTTTGCGGTCGGAGAAATGCGCATACTGTCGGTGGCGGCAAGCGCGGCGACGGGCTTAAATGTGGAGCCGGGCGGATAAGTCCCCACAACGGCGCGATTGTTTAGCGGCTTTCCCGGGGCGTTTGTAATTATTCGCCATTGTCTTTCGCGGGCTTTGCCTTCAAGCGAAAAAATATTCGGGTCGACCGTCGGAACGCTTACTATGCAAAGAACTTCGCCCGTTCTCGGGTCGAGCGCGACGGCTGCGCCTTTCATAGTGTCGGCAAACGATTCAAACGCAATTTCCTGCATTTTTGCGTCTATGCTCAAATGAATGTCGCTTCCCTGAACGGGTTCTTTCGACGGATAATTTTTTTCTACGCCAAAACGACGTCCATAAGCGTTTCGTACAATAAAATGCGAACCGTCTTCGCCGCGAAGAAATTCTTCGTATTGCTTTTCTATGCCCGCTTTTCCTATAAAATCGTTTCTTTCGTAACCGCGTATTTGAAGCGTGTCAAATTGCAGAGAATCTATCGGACTTAAATATCCGACGATATGAAAACTGTTTTTGCCGACGGGATAATCGCGGCGCATAGTCGTTTCTACGATAATTCCGGGCAAATCGCCCGAATGTTCGCTTATTACGCTAACGAAATCAAAAGAAATATCTTCGCGCAAAATCGTTAATTGCGAACTTTTTCTTCTCGCGTAACTAATCGCCGTAACCAACTGCGTAGAATCAAAGAGCGAAACGCCGTCGCCGTCTTTAATTTTAAGAAGATTTGTCGCTATCGGATATTTTTTCGGAACCAAAACGGGAATTATTCCTATTGAATACGAAGGTCTGTTTTGCGCAAAAACCACGCCGTTTCTGTCGTAAATTACTCCGCGAGGCGATTTTATGGTCTCTTGCACTATGCGGTTATCGTCGGATTGAGCGTAATTTTTGTCTCCTTCTATAATTTGAATAAAAACCAAACGCGCAATTAAAATAGAAAACATAAAACCTACGATAATCAAAAGGACTATTCTTCTACGCATTCTTTCTTGCGTATTTTTTTCGGTTATCGCGTTGGTTATAAGTCCCGACATAACATTCTATCTCCTTATTTTTAAGGCGAATAGTAAATCGGAAATAATAAATAAAATTGTCGCCGTCGCTACCGTATAAATCGCTCTTGGAAGCGAATTGAAAAACAAAAATCTCGGCAACTCGGCGGCGCTTGCGTTTTCTGCGTAAATATTTGGAATATAAATTATTATATCGTGAATAATCAAAACAAATAGGAGTAAAATCAAAAGAAGAATCGGCTCTATAAGTATGTTTTTTCTTTCAAGAAAACCCGCGCAACCGCCAATTAACGTTTTTGCGAGCGCGTTTGCTCCCAAAATTCCTGCGGAAAAAACGTCTATGAGTAAACCGACAAAAAAACCGCACCAAATTCCCGCCATTATTCCGTATTGTACCGACACTACAAACAACACTATAAATACCAAATCGGGATATATGCCGAAAATTGCGATTTTGGGAATCATTATCGTTTGGATAATTAAGACGCCCGCAAAAATCAAAATCCATTTAATTATTTCTTTAATTATCGCCATTTATTCGTCCTTTTTCTCAACGTTTATTTCAAGAATTTCGTTTTTAATCGCTTCCCATCGCGGTTCCGATTTAATAATGAAAACCTTGCGCAATCTTTCAAAATCGACGGGAGATTTTACGTAAACTTTTTTGAAAATATCGCCGCCTTTCGGCATATCTATCTTTTCTATAACGCCGATTTTTAGTCCTTTCGGATAAATTCCGCCAAGTCCCGTGGTAAAAAGCGTATCTCCCGTATTTACCGGAGCGACGCTTCTCACGTTTGTGTAAAGCGTTCCGTCCATTTGCGAATCCAAAATTCCGACGCTTCCCGTTTGCGGATGTTCTACGCTTATGTATTCTTCTGGTTCGTAAATCATTTGAATTTGCGAAGTTAGCGGCAAAACCGAAATAACTTTTCCGACGACGCTTCCGTTTGACACGACGGGCATAGAATTTTTTATTCCGTAATTTGCGCCGACGTCTATAATCGCCGTTCTATAAAAAAACGTAGGTTCGCGCGCGACGATATTTGCAAGAATTATTTCGTACTGCGGCAATTCGAGTTCTTTTTGCGCGTTGTCCTTAAATTCGCCTAATTTTTCGCGCAAGGCGGCGTTTTCGGTTTGGGCGAGTTCTATTTTTTCGCGCAATTCTTTATTTTCGCTTAAAATATTATGAATTTGATAAAACGTGCCAATGGTAAGATGAACGGGCGAAAATATCGTAAGCGTTAAAGTTCTTACAATATTCTGCTGTTCCTGTTTTCCTGATGAAATCATAAAAATAGACAAAGAAACGGTTATAATAACCGAAGTTATATTGCGATGCGAGACGAGAAATTGCCATATCCAATGCACTTTTTTCTACCTGCGCCGTTTAACTAACGAATATTGCGGCTGCTTCCGAGTAATACGTGCGCGTATTTGTCCAAATTTTCGGCGACGGTAAGCGCTCCGCGAGCGACGCGAGTAAGCGGGTCGTCGGTAACGCAAACGGGCAAATTTGTTTCTCTGCGAATTCTTTCGTCGAGTCCGCGCAAAAGCGAACTTCCGCCGGTCATAATTATGCCTTTGTCCAAAATATCCGAAGAAAGTTCGGGCGGCGTCTTTTCGAGCGTGTTCAAAACCGCTTTTATAATTTCGTCGACGGGAGTTTTAAGCGCTTCGCGAATTTCTACCGACGTAATTTGCAATTCTCTCGGAATTCCTGCGACTATATCGTGTCCGCGAACTTCCATTTCTAACTCTTCCGCGAGTTCAAAAGCCGAGCCGACTTTCTTTTTAACGTCTTCCGCCGTGCTGTCCCCTATTAAGAGATTGTAGGATTTTTTCATATATTCTACGATTGATTTGTCAAATTCGTCGCCGCCGACTTTTTCGGAAAGGTCGCAAACCATACCGCCCATAGAAATAACCGCAATTTCCGAAGTTCCGCCGCCGATGTCGATAATCATATTTCCCGAACTTTCCAAAACCGGCACGTCCATTCCGATAGCCGCCGCCATAGGTTCGGCAATGAGTCGCGCTTCTATGATTCCCGCTCTTTCGGCGGAATCCAAAACGGCGCGTTGTTCGGCTTTGGTTATTCCCGACGGAACGCCGATAACCGCGCGCGTCCTTCTAAATAAACTGTTAGGTTGAACTTTCTGCACAAAATATCTCAACATTTCTTCGACCAAATCGATATCGGCGATAACTCCGTCGCGCATTGGTCTAACCGCGGTAATTTTTCCCGGAGTCCTGCCGAGCATTTTTTTCGCGCCTGTTCCTATTTCAAGAACTTCGTTTGTCGCCTTATCTATTGCGACAACCGACGGCTCGTCAATTAAAAGTCCGCGATTTTTCGCGTAAACCAGCGTGTTTGCTGTTCCCAAGTCAATTCCGAGTACCGTTCCGAACGTAAAAAAAGCCATAATCTATACCTCGCTTAATAGCATTTCATAATTTTTCAGATTAAAATCAAAGGTAAAATACATTTTGCGCAAATATAAAAACGCAATATGTTACAAAAATACGATAATTTTTTTTAATTTTTTAATTTTTTTTATTTATCAGATAATCGTCGCCCGTCGGCATAGCGTTAAGCGCGTCTATCGCTTTTTGCGGAATTATTGTGCTGTCTTCCACTACAAGTCCGTCCCGAAGCCGAATATGCCGCGAACAAAAAGACGCAATATCCGTCTCGTGAGTAACGAAACAAATCGTTTTGCCTTTGTCGTTAAGTTCCTGAAAAAGCGTCATAATTTCAAAACTTGTGCGCGTATCGAGATTTCCCGTCGCTTCGTCCGCAAAAACTACGACGGGGTCGTTTACCAAAGCCCGCGCAATAGCGACTCTTTGCTGTTGTCCGCCCGAAAGTTGGCTTGGAGTGTGATGCATTCTTTCCTGCAACTTTACTAGTTCAAGCGCGTGTTCGGCTCGCTCTCTGCGTTCCTTGTTGTGAATTTTCGGATTGTAAAAAAGCGGAAGTTCAACGTTTTCAAGCGCGGTCGTTCTTGGCAGTAGATTATACGCCTGAAAAACAAAGCCGATAAGCGAATTTCGTATTTGCGCAAGTTCGTGAAGATTTGCAATAGAAACGGTCGTTCCCGAAAGTTTGTAAGTTCCTTTTGTAGGACGGTCTAAACATCCCAAAATATTGAGCAGCGTGGTTTTTCCCGAACCGCTTGTTCCCATTAACGCCGCAAATTCGCCTTCGTAAATTACAAAAGAAATTCCTTTTAGCGCGCGAACAATTTCTTGCGAAAGGCAAAATTCGCGAGTTATATTTTCGACTTCTATGCAAGGTTTTTTGTTCATCTTCCCATCATTCCTCTTTGATTGCCGCCGCCGCTTTGCTGAAGCGGATTTTGCGGATTTTGCGTCGGTTTTTTCTTGTTTGCGTTTTGTATTTGCGCGACGATAACTCTATCGTTTTCGTCAAGTCCGCTTCTTACTTCTACAAGCGAAGACGAGCGCTCCCCCGTTTGAATTTCTTTTTCTGTGGGAATATCGTTTTCGAGTATCCAAACCGACGTTTTGCCGCCGCCGCTTTTTTGTGCGCCGCTTTGTCTTCCTCTATCTTGCGCTCCCCCGCCGCGACGTTCACCGCGTTCTCCGCGTTCTCCACGCTCGCCGCCCGCGCCCGCTTGTCTTTCGCGTTTTTGTCCGTCTGAACCTTGATTTGCATTTTGATTTTGATTTGTATTTTTATCCGTTTTATCTTTTTCTTTTTCTTTGTTATCTGTTTTTAAGTTTGTCGGGCGAAATCTAAGCGCTCTTGCGGGAATTACCAAAACGTTTTCTACGCCGCTGGTAATTATTTCCGCAGTCGCCGTCATTCCGGGAAGCAAAAGAAGATTTGAATTATCGACGTTTATAACGACCGTATAACTTACGGCGGAATTTGCGCTGTTTGGCTGCAAGCGAATCGACTGCACAACTCCCGCAAATACGCTGTCCGCCCAAGCGTCTACGGAAAATTTAACGTTCATTCCTTCTTTAATTTGTCCGATATCCGCTTCGTCGATGTCGGCGAAAACTTGCATTTTCGTTAAATCGCGGGCAATGGTAAAAAGCGTCGGCGCATTTAGCGAAGCCGCGACCGTTTGTCCTTGTTCCACAGCGCGAGAAAGCACAATTCCTTCTATCGGCGAGCGAATCGTCGCGTATCCAAGATTGGTTTTTGCTCTGTCGTTGTCGATTTTAGCCGTTTGCAACGAATTTTGCGAGCGTTCGTAATTGTATTTTACCAATTCGTATTCGTCGGCGGAAATCATATTTTTTTCTTTCATAATATTTGCGCGTTCAAAAAGCGATTTTCTATAAGTAAATTCGCTCTGCGCCGACGACAAAGACGCGTTGCTTTGAGCGACCTGCAATTCCAAAACGCTTTTGTCCAATATCGCGATAATCTGATTTGCCTTTACTCTGTCGTTAAAATCCACAAAAATCGTATCTATAATTCCCGAAACCTGCGTGCTTACTTCGACTTGTTCGAGCGGCGCGACTTTTCCCGTCGCGGTAATTACGTTTTTTACGTCGCCGAAAAATACCGCTTCGGTTTCAAATCGAATTTGCGCCGGCTTTTTATTGAGGAAAAATACGGCAATCGCTACTAAAAAGACGAAAACCGACGCCGCAATTATGTTTTTTTTCATTACGAACCTTTCATTTTATTCAAAATTTATTCAATAACTCCATCCATTTGGATATTGCCAAGCGTTTCATTGTTACAAAAATATTTACAATTTTCAAATAATTCGTCGCAATGTTTGCGATAAAAATAAAGTGATTCGCTTTTTAATATTTTTTTTGCGCACTTTTTTGAATTTTCAAACGAAAATTGCAAATATTTCCACAATTCTTTCATTTTTCCCAAAACGCTTCTTTCGCCGAAATACAATTTTTCGTATTCAAAATATAAATTATCTATAAATTTTTTGATTTCAATTTCGGGATTTTGAAATTTTTTTTCCTTTATTTGTCCGCACAACAGAGGATTTACCAGCGCTCCCCTACCGAGCATTACGCCTACAATTTTTTCGCCGAACAAAGCGTTTATTTTTTTATATTTCGCCAAAGAAAACACGTCGCCGTTATATATTATATTGGATTTTACGTTTTGCGTAACTTCCTGAAAAATATCAATATTTGCCTCGCCGGAATATTGCATATCCGCAGTTCTCGGATGAACGATTATTACGCTTGGTTCATATTTTTCTATTATTGGCAAAATATCAAATATTCGCCTTTTATTTGTCATTCCCAAACGCAATTTTACCGAAAATTCAAAGCGTTTATCTTCGGCGATTTTCGATAATATTTTATCTATTAAATCTAAATTTTCAAGTAAAGCCGCCCCCTTATTTTTTTTAACGACGACATTTGCGGGACATCCCATATTTATATTTACTTTTTTATATCCGAGAACAAAAATTTTATCTAAAAACGGATATAAAACGTCGGGATTATTCAAAAGAATTTGCGGTTCAACGGGCATTGAATTTTCGTTTTCTTTCGGAGACAAATCCTTAAAAAGTCCTTTGCCTAAATTTTGAGAAATCGTCGGAGAAACGAACGGCGCGACGGCATAATCGAAATACGGAAAATGTTCGCAATAAATTTTGCGAAAAATCGCGTTTGTAATTCCTCTCATCGGCGCAAGAATCAGTTTCATTTTTATTTTGTTTCCTTTTGATTGCGCATTCATTCATAAAAACTTTTTCAAGTGATTTTCCAATAAATTTACGGCGTTTTCAACGGATTTTCGCGTAAGCGGCTTAAAATTTTTATGTATCGGACTATTTATATCTCTTTCTCCTTTTAGAAATGTAAAAATATTTAAATCTACGTCTTCAAAATAACTCATAATAGAATGCGACGAATGCGCTCCGAACGTAATTTCGAATAATTGCGAATAATCGCCGCCTAATTGACTTTCCAACTGAAACAAAAAGCAGGAAATATTGGAAAATTGCGTCTTTAACAAATGAAAATCGACTAAAATTCTTTTTAGCATTGCGCTTTCCGTATATGCTTTGCATTCAATTCCAACAACGAATATATTATCTATAAAAATATGTTTATCTACGCTTAATCCATAAATATACTGTTCAATATTTTCAAAAATATATTCTCTTACTTCTTTGCTTTTAATGTTTTTCACATATTCTAATTTTATCGGTATAGGTATTTTCTTTGAATTTATTTCGAGCCGTTCCCCGTTTCCACCGATATTTCTCCAAGCGATTTTTACAACTTCTTCCGTTATATATTCCTGCAATTTTCCTTTTGTAGCCCTTATATATCCGCCGTATGCTCTCGACGTGTTTTTAGCGTCGGTATCTACAACTTTCACAACCGATTCGTAAGTTTGTATAATTTCTTCTATTGACGACATCTTTTACTCCAATTCTTTGCAAATAAACAAGTTATTCGTTTCGAGCAGTCGTTTTTTTGCAGTTTCGCAATAATTTTTATCAATATCAATTCCTATAAATCTTCGATTCAGCGCGCGCGCGACTTTTGTAGTAGTTCCCGCGCCGTTAAAAGGGTCGAGAACAACATCGTTTTTGTAAGAAAATAATTTTATCGCTCTTTTTGCTAATTCTTCGGGAAACATTGCGTCGTGTTCGTATTTTTTCATTTGTCTTTCGGGAGCCACAGACCATTTTCCGTAAACCCATTTCTTAAATTCGTCGGCGCTTATGTCTATATTTTCTTTTTCTCCGTCTTTTTTAAGCGAATTTTTGCAAAAAATTTCTATAAATTCCCACGAATATTTAAGATACGGAGAACTCGGACTTTGCCAACTTCCCCAAGTGCAATATTTGCAATTATAGTTGTTTTTTTCCCAAATAACTTCGCCTTTCCAAATAAGTCCCTGTTCCAAAAAGAAATTGCTTATAACGTGGTGAGACGGCACATAATCGGAAAAAAGCGGCTGAATATTGACTATAATTCTTCCGCCGCTTTTAAGCGTTCTAACGCACTCTTTAAAAACCGCAAAAATCGCGTTAAAATAACTATCCCAAAGATTGGCGTCTTCTGTTGAATTATAATTTATGCCAAAATTATACGGCGGCGAAGTAAATATTAAATCAATGCAGTTGTCGGGCAATTCTTTAAGAAATTTAGAAGAATCGGCGCAATGGATTTTATTTATAACGTCGTCGGAAATTTCGTTGTTTGTTTCGCAAAATTGTTTTTTGCGGTATTCGTATCCGAGTCGTTTTTGTTTATTTTGTTCTTTTCCTTTAACTTTTTTATCTTTGTTGAAAGAGGCGAAAACAATTTTTCCGTTTGAACTTGAAAACGAACGAATTTTCATCAACTCCGACAAGGTATCGGAAAGAAGCCCGTTTATCTTTTCGGATTTTTCCTCAATATGTTTAATATCTACGCAATCAAAATTCAGAATAATTGAGTCGTCTTCCAAAATTGCTTCAATTCCCGCTTTGTTTAAGACGGGAATCGCTTGCAAAAGATTAGTTTCGTCGTAATTATTAGTTAATTGTAAAGTTTTGTATTCTTTCATAATAAACGTTTGTTTCGCTTTCTTTTTTGTTAATAATTTATCGTTAAAATAATTTATGGGCAGACGGTAAATATTTTTTTTATTAGAGAAAACGAAAATATAAAGATTTATTTTCACATCGTCTTGCCTTGAAGTTTATAAACATACGCGATAATTTCGGCGACCGCCGCAAAAAATTCTTGCGGAACAGTATCGCCGGGCTCTACTTTATCATACATCGCTCGCGCAAGAGGCACGTCTTCGTAAAGCGGAATATTGTGCTCTTTTGCCATTTCGCGAATTTTAAGCGCTATGTTGTCCGCGCCTTTTGCGACTATTAACGGCGCGTCCATAGTTTCCTGTTCGTATTGAATCGCAATCGACAAATGCGTCGGGTTTGTTACGACAACCGTCGCTTTTGGAACGCTTTCCATCATTCGTCTGCGCGACATTTCTCGCTGTAACTGGCGAATCCTGCCTTTTATTTGCGGATTTCCTTCGGTCATTTTATGCTCGTCTTTTATTTGCTGTTTGGTCATTTTCAATTTTTTTTCGTATTCGTAACGCTGATACGAATAATCCAATATCGCAATTACCAAAAGCGCAAGAACTATTTTTATGGAAACGTCGAAAATCAAAAGCATCATATACGCCGAAATACTCGCGACGGTTTCGTTTATACTGCCGAGCATTTCGTCCAAATGCCCGATTATAGCCACGTAGGCGACCGCTCCTATAATAATAAGTTTTAATATATTTTTTACGGTTTCTACAATGGAACGCAGAGAAAATAATCGCTTAAATCCGCTTATAGGACTGATTTTCGATAATTTTGGCTGAAGCGGTTTCAGCGTAAAAAGAAAACCTATTTGAATAAGATTCGATATTACTCCCCAAAACATAATAAAAAACGATACGGGCAAAATACATTTAAGCGCGATTAAAAGTTGTTCGTTGAAAACCTGCTGTAAAGTAATAAACGAAAGATTGCGAAAACGCATCGGAGAAAGATAATCAAACGCCAAATCTACGCCCGATATTATATCGAAATAAATATATTTGAACGCGAATCGCAAAAAAATCAAAGCCGCAAGAAGCACAAATACAGTGTTTATTTCCGTACTTTTGTTAACGTTTCCTTCCATACGCGCGTCTGCGCGACGTTTGGAAGTTGGCGCTTCGGTTTTTTCGCCGCCGTCTTCGCCTTCAGCCATTAACTACCCGCCATTTTAAAAAGAAGCGCCCAAATATCGACGTACATTTGTTTCACCATCGCGCTGAAAAATTGCACCATAACGGGCAAAGTCGCCGCCATCAAAACCAATCCTATTCCGATTTTTAACGGCATTCCCACGACAAAAACGTTCATTTGCGGCATAGTTTTTGCAATAATTCCCAAAGCGAAAGTCGTAATTATCATAACTATCATTATCGGCGCGGAAATACGAATTGCAATATCCACAATGTTTTGCAAAAGTTTTATGACCATAGGAACTATCGTATTTATATCCAATACAACGGCTCCGGGAGGCATTAAGGAAAAACATTTTTGGACTGCCAAAAGGAGAAAATAATGTCCGTCGAGCATTAAAAACGCTATGGCGAAAATAAGAATATAAAAATATCCCGTCGCGGTCGCCATTTCGTCTTCGTTTATGGGATTTGGCATTTGTACCATAGAAAATCCCATTTGCATATCTATAAGTTCTCCCGCCAAATCGACCGCAGAAAAAAGAAATCTGGTAAAAAATCCTATCATCGCGCCGATTCCCGCTTCCTTAAACATTAACCAAAAAAAGTCAAACATATTTTTTATTTGCGGCTCTATAAATACGGGTTTTAATATCGGAAAAAGTAAAAGCGCAAGAAAAAACGAAAGTCCCAATCTGTAATGCACGGGAAGCATAGAATAGCCGAAAATAGGAAAAAGCATTATCATTACGGTAAGACGGGCGAAAATTAGCCCAAATAATTCTATGTCCGCGACGAGTGGAATTGCCGACATTTTATCTTCACTTCATAAGCGTTGGAAACATATTGAACAGACCTATCGTATATTCGACCAATCTTATGGTCATCCAAGGAAGAAGCACGACCAAAAGTCCAAATATCGAAGCGATTTTCGGAATAAAAGTAAGCGTCATTTCGTGAATTTGCGTTACCGCCTGAAAAACCCCGACGATAAGCCCGACAAAAAGCCCCATAAGTAAAAGCGGAGCAGACAAAATTAAAATCAACATAAGACATTCGTTTCCTAAATCAAGCGCGACGGATATATTCATCTACTTCTCCTTTCCGCGTCAGAAAAATGAGCCGACTAATTGTTTTACTATAAGATTCCACCCGTCTATAAGGACGAAAAGTATCACCTTAAACGGCAAAGAAATAGTTGTCGGCGGAAGCATCATCATACCCATCGACAATAAAACGCTCGACACGACCATATCCACGACAAGAAACGGCAAATAAATAATAAATCCGAAAATAAACGCCGTTTTAAGTTCGCTTATCATAAACGCGGGAATTAAAACGTCAAAGCCGATTTCCATTGCGGTTTGCGGCGGAGTTTTGCCAGCAATTCTCATAAGAAGCGCGACGTCTTTTTCGTAAACCTGTTTAAGCATAAATCTTTTCATCGGCTCGCCCGCTTTGGCGATTCCTTCGTCCCAAGTTATTGTTTTCGCCATATACGGCTGCAAAGCGTCGTCGTTAATTTGCGTAAAAGTCGGCGACATTATGTAAAACGTCAAAAACAGAGCCAAACCGACGAGAACTTGGTCGGGCGGCATAGTTTGCAATCCTATTGCGCGGCGAATAAACGAAAAAACTATTATTATGCGGACAAACGATGTCGTCATCACCAAAATGGACGGCGCAAGCGTTAAAATCGTGATTAAAAATACTATTTGTAGCGAAGTCGCCACGTCTTCGGGATTTGTCGCCTGATTTAGCGAAAACGAAACCGCAGGCAAAACCTGCGCCGAAGCCGCCGCCGCCAAAAGAAGTATTATTGGAATGATTTTTTTCATATTTTAATATTCCCCTAAATATTACGATTTTCGTTTACTTTTTGGACTTTTATATTTTGCATAAATTTTGAAAGCGAATTTTTAAACGTGGCAACATTGTCGCTTTCTATTCTACTCTCAATAATTTTTGCCGCCGCGTCTTCGTCCAATTCTTTTAGAAGCGTATATTTCGTAAGCGTTTGCCCAATCATAAACACCTGTTTTTCGCAACGCACAAGCAATATTACGCCGTTTTGCCCAGTTGATAACGCTTCCAATACGCTCATAGACGGAGTTTGACTTGCCGCCAAAGCCGCGGTTTGTCCGAAAATTCCCGATTTGCGAACTCCCCAAGCCACAGCCGCAATCATAGCCAAAACGAGAGATAGCCAACCGATAACTTTAAGCATAAGTATTCCCCAATTATCCGATTCTTTTGCGCCGAACGTTTCGTCGTCGGGAGTCATCGCGGCGGCGGGGTCGTCATAAACTTCTCTAATGGCGTCCGCTTTTTTGTCGAGTTCGGCATCGACATCTTGCTGCGCGTCGGATTGCGCAAAAATCGCAAATGCAAATAAAAATATAATGAGAAACTTTTTCATATCGTCTCCTTTTTGCCTAAAAATACTATTTGGCGCAAATAAAAATTTTTTATTTTTTTAGGTTCAATCCTAGTTAAGTAAAAAAACGAGTACTTAAATTTACTCATTTATTTACCCGTTTTCTCATAAAATACAATACGCCATTTATAAAATGTATAAATCTAAAAAATTAAGATAATTTCAAAGGATTTTTTCTTATGATTTTCAGAAGATATTTATACATTTCTTTATGACTTTCTTTGCGAAAATTATACCTAAATTCACACTCTTTCAAATGCAAATAAAACTTGTGTTTATGCACACCTCTAAACCTTGATAAGCGAACTTTACACAAGCCCCAAAAGTTTTCTATTCCGTTAATATGATTATGCCCTTTGGCAAATTCGTTTTCGTTATGCTTAACCCGATAATGTTTTTTATAACCGTAATTCGCCAAACCATCATAACTCTTAAACCCGTCTGTATAGAGAGTTGCGTCTTTATTTGCCTATTCTTCTATTATTGGTATCAACTCTTTCATTGAACAGTTATTTACTATTTGCGTATAAACTTTTCCATCTCGCTTTAGCATTCCAAATACCGGTATTTTACCTTTGGCTCCACGACCTCGAACTCCTTTGACTCGCCTTGCTCCAAAATAACTTTCATCAAGTTCTAT
>JGI24698J34947_10000647_pt1 | contig 16842 bp, 9 predicted proteins | sample TergutMp193P3_FD_34947 | JGI IMG/M metagenome (IMG submission 34947) | reverse complement strand
TGAACCTCAACTGCTAATAATAGACGAGGAACACGATTCCTCTTACAAGCAGCAAGACCCTGCGCCACGTTATAACGTGAGGGAAATGGCCTTTCACATTGGGCATAAATACGGCGCGCTTGTGGTTTTGGGTTCTGCTACGCCTTCGCTGGAAACTTATTGGAATGCGAAAAATTCCAACCTGAAACTCATAGAGATGAAAAGCCGCCCCGGAGGTTTGCCGCTTCCAAAGGTGACTATAGCAGACATGAAGGAAGAGAGAAAAAAACAGGACAGGGATTTGATGCTCTCCCCTGTTCTGCGCGACACGCTTTCAAAAACCATTTGCGAAGGAAACCAAGCCATAATTCTGCTGAACCGCAGAGGATACAGCACAAACAGAATTTGCGAGGAATGCGGAATGCCCCTGCAATGCACGGATTGCAATGTTGTTCTGGTTTACCACAAGCAGTTCGGCAAACTGGTATGCCATTATTGCGGAAAGCATTTTCCCTCGGATTTCCGTTGCAAATGCGGCTCAAACAAATTCGCATTCTACGGAAGCGGCATAGAGAAAGCGGAAGAGGAAATAAGGGAATGGTTGCCGAATGCAAAAATTCTCCGCCTTGACGCAGATACCACAAGCGGCTTGGGAGCAACCGAAAAACTTTTGCAAAAGTTCAGGGACCGTGAATGCAACATCCTTTTAGGAACCCAAATGGTGGCAAAAGGGCACGACTTTCCCGGCGTTTCGCTGGTGGGCGTGCTATGTGCAGACATAGGTAGCAACATCCCGGATTTTCGCGCCGGAGAGAGATATTTCCAGCTTTTAACGCAGGTGGCCGGAAGGGCCGGAAGGTTTTTGGAAAATTCGCAGGTGATAATACAAACCTTTTGCCCGGAAAATTCGGTTATGCGGTTCGCCATCAATCACGATTACCTAGGCTTTTCCAAAGCGGAACTAGCAGAACGCCAAGAGGCCAGCTACCCCCCCTTCTGCAAAATTGCGCAGATAAAACTGCAAGGAAAAAACAAAAAAAAACTAGAAACCGCCGCCACCACCCTAGCCGAAACATTGAGAAAATTCTCAATTCTCAATTCTCAATTCTCAATTCTAGGCCCAGCCGAACCTCTCATCTCCAAGGTGCAAAAATTTCACAGGCAGGTAATCACGATTAAAGCAGCCCGTGCAGCGGATATAAGGCATTGCATCAAGGAGGCCAAGGTTGCAAAAGGGGTGGAGGTTCGTGTGGATATGGATTGTTAACGTATCACCCCTACACGCACCCATTTTTCCTTTTTCTTTTTGTCAAATTTCACGGTTAACCTCGCGCTGTAAACATCGCTGCCAAGGTTGGACAAATCCAAACCGTCTATTTGGTTTGAACCGTAATTCACACTTGAAATGCTCCGGCTGAACACCTTGAAACCGGTTATGTCAAAAATATCCAGGGTTGCGCTTGAGGCGTGGTTCTCTACTCTAAAACGCATTGCGGCCTTGCCTGCGCGAACTGGGTTCGGGTAAATGAAAAATTCCGAGATTTCGTCCCTGTATTGCGGCGACTTTGGAGCGCTTTCCACGAATTCCTTTGCCTTTGGCAAATAAAATGCCTTTACTGAATCCCTGTGCAAAACGAATAAATAATTTTCCTTATTGAGAAGCCGCATAGGAGGCGGGATAAGGGTATCGTAAGTGAAAACGCCAGCCGCTATGGGGAACTCCTTTTTTAAAAGTTTGCCCTCGCCGTTCACCGCCAAAATCAAGCCGTTGTTTGCGGGGATTAGAATTTCCAGAGAATCGTTGCCGTCTATGTCTATTGCAAGCGGTTTTGAGCGGAAGTTTGTGAAGGGTTCGCCATTGGAGAGAATAACCGGAAAATTCTTCAAGGGAACTCCGTTTGAGTCCACGGCGTATAAGCGGTTGTTGCCCAGAAATATCGCTTCCTTAATGCCATCGTTGTTTATATCCCCATAGATTGGGCAAAATATCTCGCTGCCAAGGTTGTAGCTTTTGTTCAGGTTCTCCGGTTTATTTTCTTGGCACTGGGGAAAATCTTCCTTTTTTGGCAGTTCAAAGGGCAGGTCTTCTTTTGAAACGGGCCGGATATATTCCCCCACCCATTCTATTTCAACCGGGATTTTCAAGGCTCGCCAGGTTATAACGCTATCCCCGGTGAGGAGGTTCAGGGTTCTTTCCGGCTTTGCTTCTTTAGGGATTTTTGCCGTTATCTTTATGCCGGAATATCCGCCAAAGGTAGAAGCGGAATTCGCATAGCCGGCAGGATTTATTGAAAATACGGTGTCAAACTGCTTTTTTCCATTGAACTTTTTATGCGGAATCAAATCGCTGCCGGAGCCAAAATAAAAAACACTCTCCCCCGCCGCATTCCTAAACTCCTTGCCAAGCCCCAAAACTCCATCCGCTTCAATCAACGCTATTCCAAACTGATGGTCCCTGAACGTATCTCCGTTCCAAGCGTTCACCGCGCCATAAGGGATAAGCTCTTTTACAAACCAATCATTCACATGCCACGCCGCAATGCCGCTAGCCGGAATTGCAGCGTCTATCTCGTCAATATATTCTACAACCCCNGTTTCTTTTTGCGAAGCGGAATCCAAAAAATGGGAATACAGGCTGTCAACAGGAATTTCCACGGTTTTCCTTGTTCCGTTCCCGGCATTAAACATCCCCACAGAAACCTTACCGTCTGCCCTGCTTGTTCTTTGCCTGTTTTCCAGCAAAATATATTCGTTATGGTTTATGGGAATTTTCACTATTTGCGGAGAATCGCAAAGCTCATAACCCGCCGCGCAAATTTCAACCGTGTCTTTTTTGTTCAACCTGGGAGAGATTTCCTTCACTCTCCCCCACTCCTTATAATACCTCATCCAGGCACTCGGCAAACTGGGGAAAAAGCCGTTGCCTGCATTGTACCCGGCAAAATCCATTCCGTCAAAATAACCCAGCCTTGAATAACCCTTCACAACATCGTAAGAATACGGCAAACCCAGTTCCCGCCCTATTTGGCTCGTTATTGAACCGTTTATGCCCCAATTCAAACCGTCTTGGGAAGCGGTTTCGCTTGTGACCATAACGGATTTTATGCTGTCTTTTGTCAAAGAGTCCACCTCAAAGCCTCCCCAAAACTCGCCCCAGGTGGTGTCTATATAGGCATCCATAAAATCGCCGGGGGTGTCTGCGCCACGAGTTCCCAGAGTTCCGCCGTCTATCAAGCGGCTGGAACCCGCATGGGCTATCAAAATAACCCTTTTGCCGGCAGAAGGCGCAAAGGGGTCTCCGTGCCTGCTATCTTTGGCCAACTCCCTTGCCAAACCCAGAACATCGTTCACAAAACCGGCATAATCAACCGCCCTGGCAGAGTCAAACTCCGCCATTTTTTCGCCTTTTTTGCGGATTGGGTGGGTATATTCTATTATGCGCTTTGGCAACTGATAGGCATTTTGCTCTTTTGGGTAAACCTCAGACCTGATTGAAACCTTGCTGCCGCTCACACGCTCAAAATAATTTTCCGCAAATTTTATATGGCTTTGCCAATAATCCTTGCTCTCCCTTGAACCCTTAGGGTCCAGCTTATAATTGTCTTTTGAATCCGAGCCAAAGGTTCCGCGCCCTGTTGTGGAGAAATTGTCAGGGTCTTCGTAAAAAAATTGAACCCTTAAAATGCGAATATCAAGAGATTCATCCGCAAAAACGCCGCCGGCAAGGAATAACAGTATTAGCACAAAACGCATTCGGCTATCCCATCATGGTTGCGGCTTCGTCTCTTTCGGAAGCTCCAAGTATCTGCTCCAAGGTTGTTATGCCGGCCCTTGCCTTATCCATGCCATCCATGCGCAGAGTGCTCATGCCTTGTGCCAAGCACACCCTTTTAATCTCATCTCCGCTGGCTCTTTTCAAAATCAGATTGCGAACCTCTTCGCTGGGCACTAAAAATTCAAAAATACCAATACGGCCCCTGTAACCCGTGGTATCGCATTTATTGCATCCCTTGCCATGGAAAAACTTCACATCGGAGGGAATGCCCAGTTCCTTTCTAAGCCCAGGATCCACGTCATCTTCTTCTTTGCAATGCTGGCAGATTTTGCGCACAAGCCTTTGAGCCAAAACGCCCTTAATCGCGGTTGCTACAAGGAAGGGTTCCAAACCCATTTCCAGCAAACGCGGAAAAGCACCTGCGGCATCGTTGGTGTGCAGNGTGCTGAACACCAAATGGCCGGTTAAGGCGCTTTCTATAGCCATATTTGCGGTTTCCCTATCGCGCATTTCGCCTATCATTATAACATCAGGGTCTTGGCGCAGAATTGCCCTTATGCCGTTTGCAAAGGTAAAACCCGCAGCATTGTTTATTTGCCCCTGATTAACGCCGTCTATATTCATTTCCACAGGGTCTTCCATTGTGGTGATATTTATGGTGTTGTCCAGAATTCGGCGAATGGAGGCATAAAGGGTTGTGGATTTGCCCGAACCGGTTGGGCCGGTCACCAGCAAAATGCCGTTTGGCAAGTGAATGGCATAGTCCAGTTCCTTGAACACTGCCGCCCTCAAACCCATCTTGTCAAGGTCTATCTGGCCAGAGGTCGGGTCTAAAATACGCATTACTATCTTTTCCACCACGCCTCTTTTGCGGAGCGAAACCGGAAAGGAGCTAACACGCAAATCAACTTCCTTGCCCCTTGCAATAACCGTGAAGCGTCCGTCCAAGGGCCTGCGTTTTTCCGCAATATCCATGCGAGACAAGAGCTTTACCCTAGACAAAACCTGCGGCATCAAACGTGCCGGGATTGGCGGCAAAACCATTAAATCGCCGTCTATGCGGTAGCGGAGCTTTAAAAAAGTTTCCTGCGGCTCCAAATGAATATCTGAAGACTTGCGCGCAATGGCATCTTGAATAATGGAATTCACCAGTTTCACAACCTGCTGGCCTTCTTCGTCTGATAGTTGCTCTTCCTTGGCTTTTTCATCATCTTTGTTTATGGTTTGCAGGTCTTCGGTTTCGGTAAGGCGGGCAAGTTCCCTAACAGCCTCGCCGCTGGAAGAGCCCGCATAAGCCCGGTTTATGGTTTCCGATATTTCCTTTTCGCTGGCCATCATCGGCTCTATTTCCATTTGAACCTTAAACCTTATGTGGTCAAGGGTTCTCTGGTTGCTTGGGTCGTGCATGGCAAGGGTTAAGATTTTGCCCCGAACCGCCAAAGGAATAACTTTGTAAGAGCGGCAGAATTCTTCCGGCAAAAGCTGCAAAACTTCTTGGGGAATAAATAAATCGCTCAGTTTCACAAAAGGTATCTCAAGCTGGGCNGAGAGAATTTCTATTAGCCTCTCTTCGGTCATAAAGCCCAGTTGCATNAGCATTTTGCCCAGCTTTAGCCCTGTTTTCTTTTGTTCTTCAAGCGCCCTGTCGCGCTGTTCTACGGTTATGTAATTTTTTTCTACAAGCAGTTCGCCTATCCTTTTATGTTCGCTGGTTTGCAACTGCTCGCCTAGAATGGCGGTCATTTGCTCTTCGCTTATAAAGCCAAGGCGAGTGAGGATTTTGCTTAAATGAATGCCGGTGCGTTTTTGCTCTCCAAGCGCATGGGCAAGCTGGTCCTCGTCTATAAGACCTTTCTGAACCAGGAGCTGCCCGACTTGCAGTTTGGAGGTCATGTTGCTAGTTTACTTTCCAAACCTGTATCTCTATGAATTTGTTATCGCCGGCACCCGGGGAGTCTCCGCCGCCGGTAACAAGCACCAGGTAACTGCCAGGCCCCCATTCGTTTGCGGAATAACCGGAAGCAGAACTTACCCTAACCAGATAATACTGCTTTGTATTCGGTTGAGCGGATTTTTCTCCCGAAACTAAACCGTTGAATACAAAATCCGTAGTGCTTTGCGGAGTTTTTATAATATAGGGAGGGTCATTTTGATCGCCCGAAGAAATTTCTCCATAAGAGTTGCCCTGCTTGAATTCCGTTATTATATCCACAGCATTTTTCTCGGTTTTAATGTTGCCTTTATTGACACCGGATGCTTCATAGTAAATATCCGCTTCCTGTATGTTGGTTGTTAGGGTGCCGGAACCCAGAATAATTCCCCTGTTGCCGTTTTGCGAATTTAGCGTGAAACCCTCGCTGTTTACCAATACAAAATTTTTCGGTGCCGCAGAGCTTGAGCTAGGCGAGCTATCCGAGCTTGGAGGCCGGCATTTGCTATCTTCGCGCTTGAAATAATCACAGGCTTTGGCAGCTTCTTCTTTTTTGTTCTTCACGGTTACATAAGCATATATGCAAACCTCATGCAGCACATTGTCGCAATAATCTTTATTTAAATTGCAATCATCGGTTACAAAGTCACAATCTTTATTGAATGTATAAGAATCAAAACCTCCTCCGGCATTAGCGGGATTTATTTTTTTATCGTCTATCTTAACGTCCACATAATCAAAAACTATTTCGTTTTGCCGGTTGGCATTTACAAAAGACCTTATTTCCAACACATCGTCTGCCTGGCCATCCAATTTGGCGGTGATCCCGTAGCCGTTTGCTTCCATTAGACTATCGTTCACGTAGGCTGACGACATTATATTAGCACCCCCTCTTGAAGACGAGCTTTCTCCTCCTCCGCTACCGCCGGTGCTTTCGCCGCAAGCGGCCAAGATTACAACAAGGGCGGCCAAAACTGAAACCAGCCCAAAAGCCTTTGAAGCAATTTTCTTTGACATATATACCTCTCTAGAGGAAATATACATTTTTTTTTTGAAAAAAAGCAAAAAAATGTTATTTACCCTTCTTCTTCACCCTCTTAACACCCACCATTTCTATCTTCTTTTGGGTTTTGTCAAAGGTTCTATGTATCTTCAGGTCCTTGCTAGGGTCTCTATAATTGACCTCCCAATAGAAGTCATACACCTCAACATAAGCCCCTGCGCCTACCAAGCGATCTTTGGCATCTTTCAAATTCCAAGCCAAATAAACCGATTTAGCGCCATTGCTTCTGCAATCGCCGGTTCCGTTTATCTGGAAAATTTTGTCTTTGCAACTCAGTTTCAAAGACTTGCTCTCAGCCACAAAATTTCCGAGATTCGTATGGTAATAAGACTTGGCATGGAATGTTATGCTGTCTGCCGGTATGGTCACCCCTATTTCCGCTTCCAAATCGCTAATATTGTTATCAACGTCAAGCCTGAACAACTGGCCTACAGACCCCGGATAATTAGCCTTTATTTGGCTAGAATGCCAATCTTCCAATGCCGGAAGCAGTGCCACGGGCTTGTTTTTATTGAACAGGGAGTCATTCTCAACATTCTTGAGCAAACCGTAATCTTTGTTTCTAAGGCTATCCAAAGCCTCTATTAGAATTTTATTTTCCCCGTCCGGGCCAAGCGGGCCCAGCTCCGCTATCAATATTTTCTCTATTTCAGAGGGGTTAACGCCTTCCATTCGGCGGCCCTTTTCCTTTGGATTGGGTTTATTGCCCGCTAAATCCGTAAGAGCGTAGTAACCGAGCGCGTCCCAAACAAACCGAACAGAATCGTTGGCCATAGGGGTATCGGAAGACTCGTTTCCTTCTTTGTATCTATTGTAGTAAAGATAAACAATGGTGTCGTTTTTGGAAGCATCCAAAAGCCGGGCCGCTATTTCGCCACATCATTCTATACGGCAAACTCTTTTGCTCCGTGTAAGCACCATACTTTTTTTGCTTTGTAGAATCAGGGCTGCTCTTTAGCATATAGGCAAAAGGCGCTTTGGCAGCATCGTCGCTAATTTTCATCTCCGTGAGCTTAACTGGCTCGGAAACGGTTATTGCAACCTCATCCGCGCATGTATTGGAGCTTGTGCCGCATTTGCCATCATCTGCAGTGTATCTCGCCTTAACAACTATGGCCGGAATGCTGTCTTCTATAGTTCCATGAAACCCTCTATGCATTACAGCATTGCTTGGGCTTTTTGAATTTTTGAAGGTTGCCCAGCTCACCACATCTATATTGCCAGGCCCGCGATGGGTTTTTATCATTTCGCTGAATACGGTATCGAAAATCACAATAACGGAATTAACGGAACCATGCTCTATTTTTGTCTTGAAGGCGGTGCGAGTGGTGTCATTCCAATACTTTCGATTGGCTGCCGTATCAAGACCAGTGTTGGTATATTGATCATCTACTTTTTTCGCGAGTCCAAACAGATAGGTTGTATCCGGGTCCCAGTTAACCTCCAATTTGTTGGGCAATGAATCGGAAAGCAGCATTCTGCTGTAAACAACGCGCAGGGAATCGCCTATGCCATCTCCGTCCCTATCGAAAATCGCCGCATACATCGGATAAGGGACATCCGGTTCTTCAAACAGCAGCGAATCCCATTTGGCAAGGGTTTCCGGGTTTTCGGATGGGCCGCGAACCGTAAAGAAAGCAAAGGTGTCTGCTGCCACCGGCTTTTTGCCGCTGATTGTGAATTCCGCTATGCCGTTCTCAAGGGTCAAATTAAAGGGGAGGTTTAATAAACCATCATCGGTTCCGAATTTTGGGTTGTTATCCAACTTGTTTCTGAGATTGTCTTCTGCCCAGGCATTCATGGTTAGAGGAAATTTGCAAACCTTGCAATGCTTAAGAGTGCCGTCTGAAATATCGTAGGCGGCAACTGCCCTTACGAGGGGGTCTCCTATCATAACTATCATTTTTCTGGGATCGGTGCTGGGTGGGTTCACCGCAGGATTGCTGCCCTTAGTTTGAGCTGGTGTGAGNTGCGTAATGGTTGTTGGCAAAGCACTTGGGTTTACAAACTTCAAGCGCGGCAAATAAACCTTTACGCCCAAGTCTTCAAAACTCGCGCTGGAAGAGGCATTCACCCTGTAGCCCACATCGTCTGCCGCTCTGTAATCCCCGGTCACCCAAACCACGAGCAAACCTGCGAAAGTATTGGCGGAATCCTTGTTTGAAATGACAAAGGTTGTAGTTGCAGGAACATCTTCAAGCCCAAGAGAATCCCTGTAGAACAGCAATCCNGAGCGGGAAACTCCCTCCTTGTCCGGTGTCTGCGAAATGGTAACCGCCTGCCCGTAGCTGCCGCCCGTTGAGGAAGATTCCATAAACACATCAAATTCGCACCCGGTAGTGCCGTAGCGCGCCGGGGTTTCGCAGCGCCAGTTGCCGGCGGCAAAACCTATGGGAACCAGTTTACCGGAAACGGTGTTCGTATCGCGGGGGCCTAAATCGAAAATTTCCTTGCCGTTATCGTCCCGGTAAATTTTGCCCCAAACGGCCTTTACCGATGCGCCTACGGAAAATCTGGTAATCTCAATGGGAGTAGCACCCTGAAGCGCGCTTTCGGTTTCCTTGACCTTTGCATAAATTCTGTAGGTNCCCGCCAAACCCGTGGTGCTTCCGTTCCTAACCTGAATGGCATCCACGGTCGGATACTGTTTCATGGTTATGCCGTCGTAGCAAATCAAATCGCTTCCGCTCAGTTTGCATTTATCGGAGTTTTTGGTATTGTCCAGCCAAAGCGTGTCTCCCCTGCGGTTTAGCATATAGTAATCCAGCACGTTGCCCATATCCTTGCCGCAATCTTCGGAAGGCGCGCTGCTGTTGTTGTTAAATGCGCTGGCGCAAGTGCCGTCTGAGCCGGATTTTGCCAGGCAAATTTTAGCCCCGGTAGAGGTGAGTTTATCTTTTTCCCTTAGCTCCAAAAGATTTTTCTGGGCAAAATACATATTGGTTGTTACGCGAACATTGCTCTGGTTTACCTGGCGTTCGCAAAAGAAAATGTTTATGGGAACGGTATCTCCCGGAGTTAACCCCAAAGTGTCTAGATTCACATAGCCCGGAGTAGCCGAATGAAGGCCACCCAAATCTATGACCAGCTTGTTGTTTATAAAAACCCAAATATCGTCGTCGCCGCTAAAGAAGAACTCCTGGCCCGGTTCGTAAATCAAGGTAGCCGGAGCGCTTTCAAAGCAGAAGCTAAAATTCTTTCTCCCCGGAGTGCAACCGCTGGGAGCGCTTCCTATAACACCACCGGGATTTTCCCCGTTTGGAAACAGCGCTCCGCAACTGCCGGTTCCGGTTCCATCGTAAGTGCCGCTGCGGCCCCTGTCGTAGCAATACTGGCTGATTGTATTGCTAAGGTTCTGAAAGCAACCTGCGCTGTATGTGTCATCGCAAGTTTCGCATTTGGTGTAATCCGCCGCACCTCTGATTTGCAGTTCATTGGGGAAATATCCCCCCACGTAGCCACCATGGCCTGTACAATTGCCGTTTAAATCCATTGAGTTGTCGTTGCAAAGTTTATTGCTGTTGAATTCCCACAAACCTTCGTTATTGCGCTTGAAGGGCATATCGTAGCAACGCACAACATTTTTGCCGTCCGTACGCTTGAAGGCGTCTATAAAGTTCTGCTCTGTCCAGCCTGCGGCCCCGGTGCGAACCGCATCCCCTTCTTTGCCTCCCCATTGCATTTTCGGAACACCCTGNGCATCTTTGGCCAATGTTGACTGGGGAATATTTCTGAACACCCCATTATTGCCTCTACCGCCGTTATTGGCAACATACCGGGCAAAGAAAGATTTGTTCACGCTTGAATCCGTATCGTAAATTATAGCGGCAAAATTGTATGTGCAAACACCCTCTTTGTCTTGGTCTGTTGCGCTCCAGCTTCCGTTTTCGGGAATAAAGAACAGGTTGCGNCCCTCTACCGTGCTAAACTGCGTTCTGAGGTTGAACGGGGTTGGCGCGCCGCCAACCCAATTCATGGGGTCTTCTCCCAAACCCAAAAGGCCTACTTGGTCGCTTGCGTTTTCGTTGAGCCAAATCAGGGCATTTGTATCTGGAATGGACGCGCTGCCGGAAAATTGTATTCTGTACCAACCGCAACGGGTGCCGTCAACCGAGAGCTTTGTTTTCTTTAAAGCGCCGTTCTCCCTGTAAACCAGGTAGGGGGCGCCCAAGGTCCATTCAGGGTCGTCGCTAGGAGGCAAAAAATAGAAGTTGTAAGAATTTTGGGCAAAAACATTGCCAACAGATAGCACCAGCACAACCAAAAAGGCCAAAGCCCGCTTTTTCAGAGAACCNTTCATTTTAAACTCCTAATGTTAAAGTTTCCATTAGTTACGTTCATAATAATATAGTAAATAGCAGGGAGTAGGTTTCCCTACTCCCTAAATCAGCTACCTCTTTTTACCCCTCTTAACACCCTTCATCTCTATCTTCTTTTGAGCCTTGTTAAAGGTTTCATGTATGGTGTTGTAGTTTACCGCCCANTGGAAGTCATACACCTCAACATAAGCGCCCGTGCCTACCAAGCGGTTTTTGGAATCCCTCAAATTCCAAGCCAAGTAAACGGATTTCGCACCACCGCTCCTGCAATCGCCAGAGCCGTTTATCTGGAAAATCTTGTCGTTGCACTTGATTTCTATTGGCTTGCTCTCAACCACAAAATTTCCGAGATTCGTGTGATAGAAGGCTTGGGCGTGGAATGTTATGTTCTCCGAAGGTATAGACACACCATATTTTTCCTCCAAATCGCTAACATTGTTATTAACATCCACTTCAAACAACTGGCCTACGGAACCCGGATATTTATTCTTTATATCCGTGGCATCCCATCCTTCAAGTCCCGGAAGGAATACAATAGGCTTTTCTTGATTGAACAGGCCGTTGGTAGAGTCAACACCTTTGAGCAAACCGTGTTCGTCTCTAACTCTATCCAAAGCATCTTNTAGAATCTTTCCATCCGGGTCCAGCTCCGCTATGTATATCTCATCCACATTGGAACGGTTGCGGCCCTCTATTCGCCTGCCGTATTCATACTCATTCGGTTCATTGCCCACCAAATCCGTGAGCGCAACATAACCGCCGCCGGGAAGTTTATTCCAAACAAAGCGCACGGAATCTCCGGCTATGGGGGTTTGTGTGGTATCGCCGCTTTCATCCTTGTAGCTCCAATAGTAAATGCGAACAAGGCTGTCTTTTGCGTTCCTATCCCACAATAACCTGTCTGCCAAGTTCTTTGGTTCCTGGTAGTAGTTAAAGCGGTCATAAGAGCCATCCGGCTGCTGGGTGGTTGCCTGCGGACGGCTGCGGCCACTTGCAAGCCTGTAGGCAAAAGGCGCGTTCTTGGCTTCGTTGCTTATGCCTTCCACCTCTTTAACTGGTTCGGAGAGCGTCAGTGTCACAACATCTTCGCACTTTGCGACTAATGTGCCGCATTTGCGTTCATCGCCTTTGTAAGCCGCCTTGATGACTATAGCCGGGATTTTGTCCCCTATATCCGAATGTGGGCTGAAATGAGTTTCCCTGTTTCCTTTTTTGGAATCCTTAAAGGAAGCCCAGCTAACAACCTCATCTTTGCCGGCTACAGAAGAAGTCTTTATCTTCTCGCTAAAGGCCTTCATATCTGCCTGTGCTTCCCTATCATCAGAAATGTCGTAATAAATCACCAAAACGGAATCATTCTCCAATCTCGTTTTGAATTCACTGCGGCTCTGATTATTCCAATAATCTCTATTATCCTGGGGATTCATGCCGTCGCCGGAAAATTGGTCGTTTTCTACTTTCTTCCCTATTCCGAAGTAAAGGGGTTCATCCGGGTCCCAATTCACAACCAACATGCTTGGCAAAGAATCTCTGTTAAAGGGCCAGCTATAGGCTACTCGCAGGGAATCGCCTCTGCCGTCTCCGTTTCTATCGAAAATCTCCGTCAAAATCGGATAGGGAACGTCTGGCACGTCAAACTGCAGCGAATCCCACTGGACAATTGTTTCCGGGTTTTGAGAAGGCCCGCGAACCGTGAAGAACGCAAAGGTATCTCCAACCACCAATTTTTTGCCGCTCACCGAGAACTCCGCTATGCCATTCTCAACTTCTACGCCAACGGGCAAGAACATCAAGCTCTGGTCTGTGCCGAAATTGGGGTTATTGTTCAAATCGTTTCCGCGCTGTTCCGCCCATGCAGTTACCGTAAGCGCGAATTTGCAGGTTGTGCAAAGCTCAAGCGAGCCGCCGGAAATATCGTAAGCCGCAACAGCTCTTTCCAAAGGTGTTCCAACATAAACGCTCAAGCACCTGGGATTATTCCTGTCCGTGCATCCTTCAGGAAGCGGGTTCAGGGTAGGATCGCTGCCCACAGTTTTATTGAGCCGTGTAACGGTTGGCAATTCATCCGGGTCTATGAACTTCAAGCGCGGCAGATAAACCTTCACGCCCAAGTCTTCCGAGGTTACGCCGGAAGCGTTCAACCTGTATTGCACATCGCTTGCCGCTCTGTAAGCGCCGGTCACCCAAACCACAAGCAAGCCGTCATAGGTGTTATCCCCATCGACAGACGGAATGGTAAAGGTTTTGGTAGCAGAAACTCCATCGCCCTCCCCAAGCGGATTTTCGTAGAACAACAATGTGGAACCAGACGGGTCTGCCGACTGCGTAATGGTCACCTGCTGCCCACGGCTACCGCCTATTGCGGAAGATTCCATATACATCAAATTCGCACCCATCCTTGCCATAGCGAGACGCATCTTCGCAGCGCCAGTTGCCGGCTGCAAAACCGATGGGAACCGGCTTGCCGGAAACGGTGCTCTTATCACGATCGCCTAAATCGAAAATGAGTTTGCCGTTATCGTCCCGGTAAATTTTGCCCCAAACGGCCTTGACCGTTGCGCTTGCGGTGAATCTTGTTATTTCAACAGGGTCAGCGCCTTGGAAGCGTGCTGCGTTGCTTTCATTGATTTTTGCAAAAACCCTGTAAGTACCTTGCAAGCCGCCTATGTTTCCGTTCCGGACCTGAACCGTATTCACTTTGCTGGAACCTCCTTTCAAGGTTACGCCGCCGTAGCATACCAAATCGTCCCCGTTCACCTTGCAATTGTCGGAGTTCTTGGCAGTGTTAAGCCAGAGCGTGTCTCCTCTGCGGTTGAGCATATAGTAATCCAACATGCTGCTTATTTCCGAGCCGCATTGCGTGGAGGAGCCGCTGCTGTTGCTAGCGCTGCCGCAAGTGCCGTCCGAGCCGGAGGTTGCGAGGCAAATTTTAGCTCCATCGCCTGTAAGTTTGTCTTTGTCCGTTAGCTCCAAAAGATTTTTCTGGGCAAAATACATATTTGTTGTTATGCGCACATTGCTCATTGTTGTGCGGCGGTCGCAGAAGAATATGTTCATGTTGTATTCGCCGCCCTCTTCCAGCCCCAGCTTGGTCTTTTCCGCATCAAGGTCCACATAGCCCGGAGCAGCCAAATGGGTGCCGCCCAAATCTATGGCCAGCCTGTTGTTGATGAACACCCAAATATCGTCATCCCCGCTGAAGAAGAATTTCTGGCCAGGTTCATAGATAAAGGTGGCCGGAGAGCTTTCAAAGCAGTAGTGCGCATTTACTTCGGGTATTTTCCTATTACCAGTCTGGCGCGAATCAAGGCGCGGCCAAGTTTGTTCATCCCACTCCCAAATGGCGGGATTATCGCCATCCCTAAGATCGCCCGCGCCGAAACGCGGCCCGCAACTGGCAAGGTTATCCTCGCTGGTGCCGCTGCGTCTCCCTCTGTCGTAGCAGAATTGGCTGACTACGGCATCCCCTTTTTTAGTAAGCGGAACCCAACCCTGCGTGTGCCAAGTTTTGTCGCAAGTACGGCAGTCGCTGTAATCCGCATCGCCTCTGCCTTGCAGTTCGGGAGGGAAAAAGCCGCCCATGTATCCAGGGTTGCCGGAATTGCCGCCGCCACAATCACCGTTTAAATCCATTGTGTTGTTTTTGCACAGCTTGTTGCTGTTGAACTCCCACAAACCTTCGGCGTTGCGCTTGAAGGGCATGTCATAGCAGCGAACAACATTTTTGCCTTTCTTAGGCCTGAAAGCATCTGTAAAGTTCTCCTCTGTCCATTTATCCACATTCCCCCCTTTGTTTGCCCATTCCATTTTCGGAACGCCGTCAACTAGAGCCAATCTGTCTTTGGGAATGCCTTCGACTATGCCTGGTGTGGCCGGATTATCGTTAGTACATGCGCCAAATGCAGGAGCATAATCAGGATGAGCAGTATTGCAATCCTCAAGGAAAGAACTATTCACCGATTTATCCGTGTCGTAAATAATGGCAGCAAAGGTATAAGAGCAAACTCCATCAACATTTGGATAGGTTTTAGTCCAGCCTCCCTTTGAGGGAGCAAAATACAAATCGCCCGGCCCCCCACCGAATTCATCCACAAGGTTAAAGGGAGTTGGCATATTATCAACCCAATCCATAGGGTCTTCATCCAAACCCAAACGGCCTATTTGGTCGTCCGGCAATGTCCCGTCTTTCAACCCATTTAGCCATATCAAAGAAGGCGCATTCGGAGGAGTTGCGTTAAAGTAGGTTTTTTTATACCAACCGCAAAGCCCAGGGGCAAGATTAAGTCTTTCTCTCTTTAAACTTCCGTTTTCGCTGTAAACAAAAACGGGTATGCCCAGTGTCCAGTCATTGTCGCCGGGAGGCAAAAAGTAAAAGTTGTAAGCATTGGGAGGTTGCGTAGTTGTGAGTGTTGTGCCGGGATTGGTAGGGCTTGGATATATATATACTATATTGCCGCTCCCAAAGACGTTGCAGCTAATGCGTTGGCCATCTGTGGGCCTTGCACCGGTTATATCATAACGGGCACCTGAAGCAATCCACTGGTTTCCGTTGTCAATATCGGTGCTTTTCATTGAGAATGCAAACACATGGCTTGCTGCGTCATTTCCAAGCCCAGACGGAAAAGTAAACACGGAAAAATCGCCTTGCACCGAGGCCGTTGCAGGTGTAACTCCGCCTTCCCACAGAATATTTATGGCAGTTTTGTTCCATCCGCTACTTGGCAACTGAAGATAAACCTGTTTACCGCCGCACTGCGCCCCAGCGCTCACAGCCAGCAAAGCCAGCACGCAAAAAGTTAAAGCGAGTTTTTTAAGAGAACCTCTCATTTTTGTCTCCTTGTTANNGTTCCTGCAAATGACATCTGTCATAAAACCTCCAATATCATAACCAATAAATCACCCAGTTATCTTCGCTATCCAAATCCTCGAAGGCATATATTAACTGGTATTCATCCGTAAACAATTCTATTTCCCACTCGGCATAACTTTTACCGCCACCAAAATCTTTATCTGTATTTTTCACAACTATACGCTTTTTTCCCCGCCTTGCAGCTTTTAACAAGCTCTCTCTAAGGTACTCCCAACGTGGTGAAAATTTAAAACCGTTTTCCCTTTCTTTCTTGCAAGTATTAAAAAGACCTTTCAATTCATCACAAAACGCCTCAGCGGGGCTAGTCTTGGAACTACCCCTAGATACAGGCTTTAATTCTCTCTTTACGGTCATAAAATTCCTCTAAGCTACTCCCACAGGCTTAATACGGTCAATAATTGAATTAGCCGCTTCAAAACCATCATTTATACAACCGCAAGATAAAGTGCCATCATAATAACCGCCCAAATGCAAAGCATCATAGGCAATCTTCAAATCTCTCACAAGTTTTTTATCCCTTTTGCCTATTTCCATATTGTAAAAACTTATGGTTTTACGGTCTTTATCTTTCGGAAACTTCACTTCCTTCAACTTCAGCCAAGCGTCCAAAGCAACAAGAACACCTTTATACGCTATGCCGCTAGCCGAACTAACATATTTGGAATCTTTAAAATATTTGCCATCCTTGCCGGCCTTCTTCAACATTTCCGCCGCATTGGCAATATAGCGCATTGCCAAAGCATACTGCTCGTTTTTAAAATGTTCCTGTTCCTCTGCCTTCATAACTATTCCCAGCGGACAAGTGCCCGCAAGTATTAAATATAGATATTTTTTGGCAAAATGAGTAGAAAATTTAAGTTTTCAGTCAAAAAATGTGTTTTTTTGTGATTTTGGAGGGGGGTTTTA
>JGI24698J34947_10000646_pt1 | contig 16856 bp, 9 predicted proteins | sample TergutMp193P3_FD_34947 | JGI IMG/M metagenome (IMG submission 34947) | reverse complement strand
TCGATGTAGTTTAGATTGGCAAGCCAGTCCTTGTTGTTGGCTGTAATGGCGGTATCGCCGTCAAAGCCGATAAAACGATCAAGCTGATCCCTTATTAACCCCGCGTTTATATCAAGCTGTTCGTAACTGAGCATCTTTCGTATCTCGGATTTACCCGAAGGGTCTCCAATTCTGGCAGTGCCGCAGCCGAGCAGGGCAATTCCCTTATGCCCGGCAGAGCGCATGTGCCGATAGGCAAAAAACGGAACCATGTGCCCGATGTGCAGGCTTGATCCTGTGGGATCGCATCCCACATAAAAAGTGACCGGCCCTTCGTCCATCAGTTTCGACAGCCCGTCAACATCGGTGCATTGTTGAAGGAAACCCCTTGCCTTTAACGTTTCAATTGCGCAATTCATAAGCTGATTGTACCGGATTTGCCTGTTAAATGAAAAGGCGTAAAATACCGATAATAGATCAATGTTCCCGGGCGGCGTAGTCGAACTGCTTATACAAGTTGTCTCATCGTGGCAGGTAATTGCAGTTACCCTGGCGTTCATATTGTTTGTTTTTATTGTTAATTATACAGCGCGAAGTTATCACCGTCCGCGAGTAATAAAAAAACCGTCATTTTTAAAGAAAAAACCAAAACCCGCCGCGGGCGGCGCTGACAAAAAGCCTTCATCAAATTCCAATGACGAACTGGGTCTGGAAGAAAAATAAAAATCAATTTTCGGTAAAGCAAGGCAACAGCTTCGCGCCATATATAGGCGGAGGCAAATATGATCGAAAATTCAATTCAGGAACAGCTTGATTTTTCAGACCCGTTAAGCGGGGCGGTAAAGAGCCTGTTCGGGCTTTCGTACCTTTTTCCGTATCAAAGACTGGTAATAACAAATATACTGGAAGCCGCGCAGGCGGCAGGCATTTCTGTCAAATGGCCGGAACAGGAAGCGGTATCGGCGGAACTCGCACCGGACGATGAAGCGTACACCGACAGGGAATGTTCAGGAAGGCAAATAGTGATTCTGCCTACAGGCGCGGGAAAATCACTTTGTTTTCAGCTTCCGGCAATGCTGATAGACGGACTTACAATGGTCATTTATCCAATCCTGTCGCTGATGGCGGATCAGGAACGCCGGCTGCGTGAAAAAGGTTTTTCTCCGATGATATTGAGGGGAGGGCAAAGTAAGGAAGAGCGGGATGAAATATGGGAAAAACTTCAGAACAAAAAAAGCAAATTCATAATAGCGAACCCTGAAGTCCTGCTTACGGCGCAGGTTAAAGCTCATCTTGAAAAAATAAAAATAGCGCACATCGTAATTGACGAGGCTCACTGCGTCAGCGAATGGGGAGAAAGTTTCAGGCCGGATTATCTTGAAATCGGCTCGATCATCAATTTTCTTAATCCGCCGCTTGTAACGGCTTTTACCGCCACAGCTTCCTCTCCGGTACTGGAAAAAATTAAAAAGTACATATTTGGCGAACTGGAAGCCAACCTAATCGTGGGAAACCCGGACAGGCCCAATATCAGCTACAGCGCAAAAGGCTGTATAAACCGCAATCTGGCGGTACGCGATCTGTTAATAAAAAACGCGCGTCCGGCGATTGTTTTTTGCTCGTCAAGGCCGGGGACTGAAAAACTCGCGCGTTATCTGCAAAACGAACTTGCGGAAATGGGATACGGCTGGCACAGGGAAATCCGTTTTTATCACGCGGGTCTTGGCAGGGAAGAAAAAACCGAAGTTGAAAAATGGCTGCTCAATAACAGCGAAGCCGTCCTCTGCTCCACCTGCGCTTTCGGAATGGGCGTCGATAAAGCCGATGTTCGCACCGTCATACACAGGGACTGCGCTCCCTCTGTAGAAGCGTATTTGCAGGAATCGGGCAGGGCAGGAAGGGACGGAGAACTGTCAAAAGCGATCCTCCTTTTTGGGCCGGAAGACGACGCGGCTCTCGCGAGGGCAAAAACAGAAGCGGATCGAAACCGCCTTTCGGCGCTTTTGCGTTATGCGAAAGATACGGAGAAATGCAGAAGGCATTCGCTCTTGGCCCTGCTTGATTATGACGCGAAGGGCGAAACGCCGGAAAAGCGCTGCTGCGACGTATGTGAAAAAGAAGCGGCGGATAGTTTGCGGGAAGAAAACTCAATTTTAGTTTTTTTCAAAAAAAACAAAAGACGCTTTACATTCGACACGGCGGCCTCAGTTTTGGCTAACAGCGAAACGATCCGCTGGTCGCAGGAAGAAGCCTGCGCTGTGATAAGCTATCTCCTTAAATCAGGAAAATTAAAGAGGAAAAAATATTTCCCGTGGAAAGACAGAATCACTCTACCGTAATTTTCACCGACACCGGAGAAGACGCGCCCTTTTCAACGGATACAGGTAAAGGCGCGGCGTCAGCGGCGGTAATCGTATAAGAGCCGGGCAGAAGTTGATATTCGCCCTGCGCGTTTACAGTTTCAAAAGCCTGCGACGCAAGATCAAATTCCACCTTTTCACTTTTACCCGCCCGTATAAAAACACGGCGGAACGCCCTCAGCGAGGCAATAGGCTCGTCCTCGCCGCGTTTGTCCCTGGAGACGTAAATCTGCGCCACCTCATCCGCGTCATATTTGCCAATATTGCTCACGGTAACAGAGGCTTTTACAGAACCGCCTGCGCAAATTGAGGGAGAAGAAAGGGCGATTGAATCAAAACGGAAATTCGTGTAGGAAAGGCCGAAACCAAATGGATACAGGGGCTTTTCCTTCATATAACGGTAGGTGCGTCCCTTCATTGAATAATCTTCGTAAGGCGGAAGCTGTTCTGTTGAAGCGGGGAAAGTGAGCGGGAGTTTTCCAGACGGAACGACATCGCCAAAGATAATGTCCGCCACAGCCTGACCGCCTGACTCGCCTGAATACCAGGCGAAAATAACCGCGTCGGCAAGTTCTTCAGGAAAGGCGATTGGACTGCCCCCCGTAAGGATCAGGACGATTTTTTTTCCGGCCTCGCGCACCGCTTTAAGGAACTTTAGCTGCCATGCCGGAAGCTCAATCGCGTTACGGTCGCCGTTTGAATCGGAAGCGATTGCATCTCCTTCTTCTCCCTCAATAGCGCCGTCAAGTCCCAACACAACAATGACGACGTCGGAAATATTTGCCTCGCCGTAATGGACAAGCGACTTTGAGTTCTCGCTGTACATCATGCAGCCCTGACGGTAATCAAGATTGATTCCGAACTTATCCTTAACTTTTTCGCCCAACCCTTCAAGGATTGTAATGAATCGGGAGCTTACTCCGTAGTAGTTGCCGAAGAGCGTATGCGCGTTTGCCGCGGCGGGACCGGCAACGGTAATTTTTTTCGGAGTTGAATCTAAGGGGAGAAGGTGGTCGTCGTTTTTAAGGAGGACGATTGATTTATGCGCCGCCTTTAGGGCGAGCCTGCGGTGCTTTTCGCAGTTGATAATTTTCCTGTCAAGTTTAGCCCATCGGCTTTTCTTCGGCGGGTCGAACATTCCAAGTTTGAAACGTGTGCGCAGTACGCGCACAAGAGCCGTGTCAATTGTCTCCTCTGTAACGAGTCCCTTTTTAAAAGACACAGTCAACATTGGATAAGTACAGCCGCAGTTAAGATCGCATCCGGCGTTCAGGGCAAGAGCCGCCGACTCTTCGGGAGAGTTTGTTATCTTGTGGTATTCGTGGAAGTCGCGGATAGCCCAGCAGTCGGAAACAACGTGGCCCTTAAAGCCCCACCTTCCGCGAAGAATGTCTTTGAGGAGAAAATTGCTGGCGCAGCAGGCTTCGTCCAGGGTACGGTTGTACGCTCCCATCACGGATTCTACGCCCGCATCGACAAGCGCCTTGAACGCGGGCAGATAGGTTTCAAAGAGGTCTTTTTTGGAAACAACCGCGTTGAAAGTGTGGCGGTCTTTTTCGGGGCCGGAATGAACGGCGTAATGTTTCGCGCAGGCGGCTGTTTTCAGATTTTCAGGATCACTGCCCTGCAAGCCCCGTACAAAGGCGAGTCCGATTTTGCCTGTAAGATACGGGTCTTCGCCGTAAGTTTCCTGTCCCCGTCCCCAGCGCGGATCGCGGAAGATGTTGATATTCGGCGTCCAGAAAGTAAGTCCCCAATACTGGCCGCGGTTTCCCTGTTTGACAGCTTCGTTGTATTTTGCCCGCGCCTCGTCGGAAATAACGTCCGCAATCTGCTCCACAAGAGCGTCGTCAAAAGTCGCCGCCATCGCGACAGCCTGCGGGAAAACCGTCGCGATACCTGCCCGCGCGACCCCGTGAAGGCATTCGTTCCACCAGTTGTATTCGGGTATCCCCAGTCGCGGAATAGCCGCGCTCGTATAACTTAGCTGGGAAACTTTTTCTTCCAGCGTCATTTGGGAAATTAATTTCTTGATTTTCACTTCCCTTTCAATCATTTTGCGATAATCCATAAACGCTCCTGAAATGTTGTCAATAGAAATAATTATAAGAGATTAAAGAATTAAGAACAATAAAAATATGTATGCCTGGCGCAATAATTGTTAAACCGACGGTAATATTTGCTTATGATAATGAACCATAAACCGACTAACTGCTCGGTTCAAGGGAGCGTTCCAAGCCGCCCGCACGCTTCCTCAACATCGGCGCGGTGGCCAAAGGCCGAGAAGCGGATAAAGCCCTGTCCGGCGGGGCCGAAGCCGGCGCCTGGTGTGGTTACAACTTGGCACTTTTCAAGGATTTCCGTGAAAACTTCCCAACTGTCTCTGCCGGGAAAATGCGCCCAGATGTAGGGAGAGTTGTCGCCGCCTATACATTTTATTCCCAGCCTTACAAGCGCGTCCCTGATCAATTTCGCGTTGCCAAGATAAAAATCCGTAAGGGCGCGGATTTCTTTCAGTCCCTCGTCGTCTAACGCGGCAAGTCCTCCTGCCTGCGCGATATTGGATGCGCCGTTAAAGATAGTGCCCGCGATTCGGCCCCAGTCCGCGTTGACGCTTTCGCCGCCTGAGTATTTAATCGCCTTTGGAACAACAGACCAGCCGAGACGCACTCCGGTAAAACCGGCGGGTTTGGAGAATGAATTTACTTCGATGGCGCAGGTTTGCGCATTGTCTATTTCATAAATTGTTTTCGGCAGCGCACTGTCGCGGATAAATTCGCTGTAGGCGGCGTCAAAGACAATTATGCAGCCCCTGTTGATCGCGGCCTCTACAAGAGAAGAAAGCTGTGCGCGATTTGCAACCGCGCCTGTGGGGTTGTTAGGTGAACAAAAATAGATAAGGCTGTTCTGCGGAATAAGACTGAGATTGGGGAAGAAATTATTTTCCGCCGTACAGGGAAGGTATGTAATGCCCGCGTAGCCGCTTCCTTCCCAGCCGCCGGCGGCTCCGGCAAGAACAGAACCGTCAACATACACAGGATACGAAGGGTCCTGCACGGCGATTTTTGTCCCTGCGCCAAAGAGCGCCTGCAATCTTCCGATGTCGCACTTTGCCCCGTCGGAAATAAAAATCTCGTCTATCGAAAATTTGCCGCAGTAAAAAACTGAAGATATTTTTTCTCTCAGCGCCGCCATCCCCTCGTCCTGATAGCCGGAGTAACCTTCCGCTGTCCCAAGTTTACGCGCTCCTTCCACAAGACCTGAATTTATATGGGGCAGGATCGGTTCTGTTGTGTTGCCGACTCCCAAACTGATGATCTTCGCGTCAGGATGAGAGGCAGCATATTCTCTGCGGCGCTTTGCGATTTCAGGGAAAAGGTAGCCCGCTTTGAGATTGGCAATGTAGGGATTCCGGTTAATCATATCAATGTCCTCATTTAAAATTTTTCACGCCCGAAAGATCCAGTGTAGCGAAATAATCTTCCACCGTCTCAGCTCTTCTGATTTGCACTACAGAACCGTCTGGCCGCAATAGCAATTCGCCGCAACGGAGTTTGGCGTTGTAATTAAAACCCATCGCTCTGCCGTGCGCGCCAGCATCGTGGATAAGCAAAAGGTCACCTTTAGTGACCAGGTCTCCTTTGGTGACCAGATCCCCCGTCCTTCCGTCCGCCGCGACTTCAATTTTGGGCAGTTTTCTTTGAATGGCGAACTTGTCATTATTTTCGCACAAACTGCCCACCACATCGTAAGTTTCAGATAACGGAGCGTTTTCCTTGCCCGCAACCGTTATGTGATGATATGCGCCGTAAAACGCGGGACGCATAAGATCGGCCATACACGCGTCAAGGGCTATGTAATTGCGGTAAATTTCCTTTTTATGAACGGCGCGCGCCACAAGCCAGCCGTAGGGGCCGGTTACTACCCTGCCCCATTCCGTGCGGACAGCCAGCGGATCAAGTCCCGCCGGTTTAATAATTTCGTTATACGCTTTTTTAATACCTTCTGTCAGAACCTGATAGTCAACCGCTTCCTGATCCAACTGGTAAGGAATACCCACGCCGCCGCCGAGACTCACAAACTCAAGGCGCACTCCTGTTTTTTCCTTTATCTCCGCCGCAAGACAAAAGAGCATACGCGCGGTCTCAATGTGGTAGGGAATGGAAAGTTCATTTGAAGCGACCATTGTGTGCAGGGCAAACCGTCTGACGCCCTTTTTCTTGAGTATTTTATAACCTTCAATGAGCCGCTCATGTGTAAAGCCGTACTTTGCCTCTTCCGGCTTGCCGATGATGGCGTTGCCTTCCTTAAGAGGGCCGGGGTTGAAGCGCATGGAAATCACTTCCGGCAAGCCGGCGGTTTTTTCCAGAAACTCAATGTGCGTGTAATCGTCCAGGTTTATAACCGCGCCCAGTTTTTTTGCGGCTTCGTATTCGCTTGCCGGAGTTTCATTTGAAGAAAGCATGATGTCTTCGCCTTTTATGCCTGCCATATCAGCTAACAACAGTTCGGGATAGCTTGAACAGTCCGCCCCAAAGCCTTCCGCCGCGAGAATTTTCAGAACATAGGGATTGGGAAGCGCCTTAACCGCGAAGTGGTTTTTGTAAGAAGGTAAACCTGAGAACGCAGCCTTGATCCGGCGGACATTTTCTATTATTGCCTTTTCATCGTAAATGTAAAACGGCGTCGGGTACTGCCGCGCGATTTCTTCAAGGGCGGCCTTACCCAACGGGAAATATTTTTTGCTCATTTTCAGCTCACTTTTGCCTGTTCAATGCTTTATTTCTTGATATTCGAGACAGCTTTAAGAATTTTTTCAAAAAACAACTTCTTGTCTATCGGCTTTGAAATAAAATCATTTGCGCCGTGTTTTATGGTCTCAATAACATTGAGTTTATCGCTCTCGCCCGTAATTATAACAACCGGCAAATTTTTCAGTTTGTCAGTAGATCGAATCGCTTTTAATATGTCAAGTCCTGTTATTTTGGTAGACAGATTCAAATCAAGCAGCACAAAATCGACAAATCTTGTTTTCAGTATATCTAACGCATTCTCGCCGTCTTCAGCTTCAAAAAAATCACACCTTCCGTCAATTTTAATCTCACCTAAATAATTTTTGATAAGATTGCGCGTTGTCCGTGAATCTTCTACGATTAAAAACGTCATACAATCAGCCTCCTTTCAAACAAAAAATTTTAACTGCCGTTTATCCTAAATATCCCTTGTATTTTAAAAGTTCCGCGTTAAGTATGCCGCCGCCCGCCGCTCCGCGCACCGTGTTATGCGAAAGCGCGGTAAAGCGTATATCGAACACATTGCACGTTCTCAGTCGTCCGATGACAACTGCCATTGACTTGTCGGTATCGCGGTCCTTGCGCGGCTGGGGACGATTGGCTTCTTCACAGTAAATAATCGGCTGCTTCGGAGCCATCGGAAGATCAGCTTCCTGCGGCAGTCCTTTATAGGCGGCCCATATTTCCTTAATCCCGTTTATGGACGGCTTCTTCATTCCAAAGCCAAGTGAAATGCAGGCTGTATGGCCGTCTGTAAGCGGCACGCGGTTGCAATGAGCGGAAATTTTCGGCATAACAGCATTTTGAATAGCGCCATTAATAATTGTTCCAAAAATCTTCAGCGGTTCATTCTCGGACTTTTCTTCCTCGCCGCTGATATATGGAACGATATTGTCAATTACATCAAGCGACGATACTCCGGGATAACCGGCCCCTGAAACCGCCTGCATGGTTGTAACAATGACCTTTTTCACCAAATACCCTGCCTGCACCAAAGCGTGCAGCGGAAGCATATAGCTTTGAATCGAACAGTTGGGCTTTACAGCGATAAAGCCTTTTTCCCAGCCCCGGGCTTTTTGCTGTATTGGTATAATATCCGTATGATGAGGATTAATTTCAGCTATAAGAACCGGCACATCAGGCGTCCAGCGATGAGCCGACGCATTTGAAATTACCGGAATACCCGCCGCGGCGTACGCTTCCTCAAGAGCGCGGGTTTCGTTCCTGCCCATTTCCAGCGCGGAAAACACAAAAGCGCATTTTTTTTGCTTATTGGCCGCAACAGCGCGGCTTACGTCATTGGCGTCTTCAACAACTATGCCGCCCACATGGGGAGCGTAAGTTTTAACAAGCTGCCATCTTCCCGCGACCGCTTCTTCGTATTTTTTGCCCGCGCTCCGCGGAGAGGCTGCGACATAACTCACCTTAAACCAGGGGTGATCATTGAGAAGGGTGATATAATTCTGCCCAACCATGCCCGTTGCGCCTAAAATGCCGACCGGTATTTTGTCCATAACTTGCTCCTTATACAAACATAATAACATAATTGATATTGTAGGACAAGTAAACTCGGTATTGATTATGCATAATTTATGTTAATAAAGGCGGCCATAAAGGGACGGATCAAAAGGCCGGAACCGGCCGCGAGGCTTCTTCAGTTGGGGAGGCAAATTCAAGAAGCGCCGCGTTCAGCTCTTTTTCAAGGAGAGCCAGCTGATCGCCTGTAACGAGGTTTATTCCGTCCTTCAATCCCGATTCGACGCCGGCGGCGGCTTGTTGAAGGGCGGTTATTCCAATCTGGCCGGCGTTGCCCTTCAGAGTGTGAACAAGCCGGTGCGCCAATTTTATATCGCCTTCTTCCAGAGCCGTTTTTATCTCATTGATTTTTGTCCGGTTACTGCCATTAAATGTCCTTATAAGGCTTTTGCGAAATTCCAGATCATAATCAATCGGGATGTCTGCCTGTGCGTTTTCCCCCGCCGCATCCGGGTTATTTACAGGCTTTAAGTATTTTAGCAGGCACCGCCACAGCTCCTGGGAGGTAAAAGGCTTTCCGATGCAGCCGCTCATGCCGCTTTTTTTGTAAATTTCCATATCGCTTGACATTATGTTAGCTGTCATTGCCACTATGGGGATACCCGCGCCAAGTTCAAATATTTTCGCCGACGCTTCAAGGCCGTCCATAACAGGCATATATATATCCATAAAAATCAAATCGAATTGTTTTTCGCCCTTTTCCATGCGGTTTTTTACCATCTCCAGGCCGTTTTTACCGTTATCTGCAATTATAGTTCTCAGGCCGACCCTCGCAAGATGTTCACAGATAACCTGTTGATTCATCACATTGTCTTCGCATAATAAAACTTCGCCTTCAAATTTCGGCTTTCCGGTTTCTTTGAATATATTTTTTTGATCAAGTATTTCATATTCAGCGGCGTCTATTGCGTCAAAGGTAATGGTAAAGCTGAATTTACTGCCGGCTCCTACAGCGCTTTCCACCAAAAGTTTTCCGCCCATCAGCTCTACAATATTTTTTGTTATTGTAAGGCCAAGTCCCGTGCCGCCGTATTTGCGCGTCGTGCCTGTTTCCGCCTGAGTAAACGGATCGAATATTTTTTCAATCTGTTCGCCAGTCATGCCGATGCCTGAATCTTTTATTTCAAAAAGCGCCGTTATTGCTTTTTCTGTTTCTTCTTTTACGGAGGCGTAAAGTTTTACAGCGCCGGTATTTGTAAATTTAACGGCGTTGGATAAAAGGTTTACAAGCGCCTGACGCAGCCTTGTAGGATCGCCGAGCGGCTTTTTACCCATATTCGGTTCGGCGTAGAAGTGAAGGTTAATGCCCTTTTCAACAGCTTTCGGCATTACAAGCGTGCGGCATTCGGCGAACAATTCACGCATATCAAAAGGAATTTTTTCAAGTTCCATTTTGCCGGATTCAATTTTGGAAATATCAAGAATGTCGTTGACAATCTGCAGCAGCCATTCGGCGTTTGCCAGTATTTTAAAAAGATAATCTCTCGTTTTTACGGATGTTTCGCCGTCCAGAGCCAGCTCTGAAAAACCCATAATGCTGTTCATGGGCGTGCGTATCTCGTGGCTCATGTTCGCAAGGAACGCGGATTTGGCGATAGACGCCGCTTCCGCCCTGTGCGCGGCTTCATGAAGCTGTTCTTCGTAATTTTTCAATTCTGTTTTATCGTTGAAATAATTGCAGAAAACCATAGACCCGTCTATCCAGGGTATGATCGCCGCCTTTCCGCCTATCCATTTGTTCAAACATTCATCGAATGTGTACGCATAATCGGTAGTCGAATAGGAACCGCTGTTTGCATCAAGTTCTCCCATCCTGCAAAAAGGACATGGTTCATCCAGATTTCTGATAAATTTATAACATTTATGCTTAAAACAATTTTCCCTGTCCAGATTGTACGTATCAATTAAGCTCTGGTTTACATAAAGAATATTGTAATCAAAATCGGTAACGAATATCATCGTATCCAAAAAATCCATGACAGCCATTGTTTTATTTTTCATTGATATTGAATCGCCAAGTGCCTTAATGCCGTCGATTATTTCCTTGTACGAACCTGAGTATTTGCCGGTATCAAGCTGAAAATCCACTCCGCCCGAAACATTTAATCTGCGGGTAAGTTCGGATAAATCACCTAACATTGACTTGATAACATCGATAAGCGAATAAACGTCTGAAATAAGCAGGCCTATTTCGTCTTTTTTAACAAGCGTCCTGTCAATATCTGCATTTATTTTACCCTGCGTAACATCCGAAACGAGGCGCACCAGTTTATTTACAGGCTTTAAGCTCTTTGTAATAATATAAAGAATTACGGCTATTGAAAGGATAAGGCCCGTAATGCCTATAATTGCGTTATTGATTATCAAGGTGTTTCTTTCTACTGTTAACTCCGTGTTCGAAAGCCCCGCGACAAGTATCGCAAAAGGCTCGCCCCTTGTATCAATAAGCGGAAGGAAAAACGCGTAATACCGGATTCCAAAAACATCTGCATTGCCGAAAAATTCCTGCTTGGTCTCCGTTACAATTCTGGCAATTTCCGGATCTATCTTTGTGCCTACGGCGCGCTGCCCGTTATGTGTAATAGTTGTGGCGATTCTTTCATCGCCCAGAAAAACAGAAAAATCGGCGTTAAAAAGCGCTTTCAGATTGTCCATCGATTCGTTGTCATCAAGGCGCACGCCTGTAGAAAGAGCGCCTATCAGAGAGCCGTCGTAATCATATATGGGCGCGCCGGTGTGAATCGAAACTTTTATCAGAGGGCCTGTTTCACAATATGTTGATATTTTGCCGTTTAAAGCGTCCTTGATATTCTGCAGATGCAAAGCCGAATCGACTGAACGCATGGGTTCATACGATCTTGCAAGCACCGTTCCCGTTTCATCTGTTATTGTTATGTAAGTTACTTTATGCAATTCCAGCAAAACATTTAAGGCTTTAAGTATCCCTTCCGTGTCGCGTTCTCTGACAGTTTTTATCACGTCAGGATAGTACGCTATCGAAACTGCGGCTGTTTTTGAATGATCCCCGTATTCCTTAATGTAATTTTTCAAATTCCTCGCGGCCATCGCAATATTTTCATTAGCAAGATTGCTTGTAAATTTATAAAATTCAAGCGAAGAATATGCGGTCATTATTATTACCAAAAAAACCAGAATTATGACCGATGGAAAAAGAATATTGCCTTTAAGGCTTTTTTTAATCATTCAAATTGATCCTGTTTTTTCTTCAGATCGTTAAGCGAGGACAAGGCGGACTCAAATTCAAAATTCTCAATCTGCCGTATCAGTTCTCCGCTTCCGGCTATTCCGCGCAGGCTGTCTGTAAAGGCGCGGCACTCGGGATTCCCCATCCTCAGCGCCGGCTCCAGTTTTTCAAAAAGCTCCCGCGCGGCCTGCGCGTCAATCGTCTGAACTTGAGGCTGTGCGGGCTCTTCGTCCAAAGCCGCCATCTCAACGGCAAGCTGCGACAGCGCCGCGTCTATTTCCTTTTTTAAAAGAGCCAGCTGTTCGCCGGTAACGAGATTTTTTTCATCCTTCAAAGCCAATTCAACGCTTGCGGCGGCTTTTTGCAGGGCGGTAATTCCAATCTGTCCGGCATTGCCTTTCAAAGTGTGAACGATACGGTACGCCAGCTTTATATCGCCGCCGTCAAGAGCTGTCACTATATCCTTAAATTTATCCTGATTGTTTTTAAAGAATGCTTTTTTAAGACTCTTTTTAAATTCCAAATCATAATCAAGCGGAATTTCTTTCTGCGCGTTTTTCCGCGCCGCATCTTCTTTTTTTACAGGTTTCAGGTATTTTAAAAGACACCGCCACAGCTCCTGGGAGGCAAATGGTTTCCCCACGCAGTCGCTCATGCCGCTCTGTTTGTATATCTCAAGGTCGTTTGACATTATGTTAGCCGTCATCGCAATTATGGGAATGCCTGCGCCAAGTTCAAAGATTTTCGCGGACGCTTCAAGGCCGTCCATAACAGGCATGTGCATATCCATAAAAATCAAATCGAACTGCTTTTCGCCTTTTTCCATGCGGTTTTTAATCATATCAACGCCGATTCTGCCGTTATCTGCAACTACGGTTCTAAGGCCGACCCTCGCAAGATGTTCGCAGATAACCTGTTGATTCATGTCGTTGTCTTCACATAACAGGATTTCGCCTTCAAAAGCGGGCTTTTCTATTTCTTTAAAAGCGGCTTTGCGGCTGATAATCTCCTCATTATCCGCGTTTACCGTGTCAAAAATAATGTCAAAGCTGAATTTACTGCCTATGCCCACAGCGCTTTCTACCGAAAGTTTTCCGCCCATTAATTCCACGATATTTTTGGTAATTGAAAGGCCAAGTCCCGTGCCGCCGTATTGCCGCGTCGTCCCTGTTTCCGCCTGCGTAAACGGATCGAATATCTTATCGATCTGTTCTTCCGTCATGCCTATGCCTGAGTCTTTTATTTCAAAACGAATAGTGACGGTTTTTTCGGTTTTTTCCTTTATTTCCGCGATAACTTTGACTATTCCCGCATTTGTAAATTTTATGGCGTTGGAAAGCAGATTCACAAGAACCTGACGCAGCCTTGTGGGATCTCCCAACGGTATTCTGCCGACGCTAGGTTCGGCGTAAAACAGCATATCTATTCCCTTTTCAACAGCCTTCGGCATTATCAGCGTCCTGCAGCTTGTAAACAGCTCATGTAAATCGAAAGGAATCTTTTCCAGTTCCATTTTTCCCGATTCAACTTTGGAAATATCAAGTATATCGTTAATAATCTGAAGCAGCCATTCCGCGTTCGTTTGAATTTTATAAAGATAATCTTTTGTTTTGGGAGAAACTTCTCCATCCAGAGCCAGCTCTGAAAAACCCATGATGCTGTTCATGGGCGTACGTATTTCGTGACTCATGTTCGCGAGGAAGGCGGATTTTGATCGTGAAGCCGACAGCGCGGTTTCTTCCATTTCTTTGCGCCTTGTTATGTCATGCGATATGCCCAAAAGCCCGATTACTTCCCCGTCCAGCGCAAGCGGCGCTTTAACCGTTTCATAAAGCGGTTCTGTCCCGTCAGCGCCCGGTATGCGTTCTTCGAGCATAAACCTCCGGCCTTCTTTCATAACTTTCCGATCCCATTCCCTGTATCCCTCCACCAATTTTGGGTTTAAATGAAGGCCGCCCAAATCGTCTTTGCCGATGATATCCTCTTTGCGGAAACCCAAATGTTCCAGAAAACTCTTGTTACATTGAATATAACGAAAATCCAAATCCTTGACAAAAATAAAATCGGGAATTGAATCAAACAGGGTGGTAAGCATCGCGGTCTGCAGGGCAAGCTCGCGTTCAATTTCCTTGCGCTTTGTTATGTCGCGCGCAATGGCTAAAAGGCCGATTACTTCTCCATCCAGCACAAGCGGCGATTTAATTGTTTCATACAGCGGTTCCGTCCCGTCAAAACGCGGCAAGGGTTCTTCGATAGTAAATGTCCTGTTTTCGCCGATAACCCGCCTGTCCCATTTCAGGAATTTTTCCGCATTTTCATCGGACAGTCCAAAAGCGTCATTATCGATCTTTCCGATAACGTCTTCTTTGCGGCGGTTAAAATATTCCAAGAAACTTTTGTTGCATTGTAAAAAATTAAGATTTAAATCTTTGGTAAAAATAAGGTCGGGGATTGAATCAAAGAGCGTGGTAAGCGTGGCGGTTTGCAGTTCAAGTTCGCGTTCAACTTTTTTGCGATCTGTTATGTCGCGCGATATGACGATGAGCCCGGCTATAACGCCATCCTGCACAAGCGGCGACCTGATCGTTTCCATAGTTCGCGTAACGCCATCGTAATAGGGCAATACCTCTTCGGTTACGGTTTTCCGGCCCTCTTTGAACGCGGCCCTGTCGGCGTTCATGATCCGCTCCGCCACATCGTGCGGAAATCTTCCGGATTCAAAGTCGTTTCTCCCGACAACGTCCGTTTCCGTGAAGCCGTTGATTTCTGCCGCGACTTTATTGCATTGCGTATAACGTAAATCCAGGTCCTTGCAGAATACAATATCGGGAAGCGAATCAAATACCGCCTGCAGCTTGGCGCTCTGCAATTCAAGAGCGTTCGTCCGCTCCTTTACGATTTTTTCCAGCCGCTTGCCCGCAAGGCGGCTTCTTTCAAAGAGAACGGCAACAAGAACAAGCACGCACATAATCAGAATTAGCGAGCCGAACAGCCAGGGGCGCTGCTCCTTCAGCCGCATGGTTTCAATATTATATGTCTTGCTCAGCCACTGTTCCACAATCCTGTCTGTGTCGATCTGCGGAAGCGCTTTGTCGATAATTGAACACAGAACGGTTTGGTCTTTATTTAACCCGAAAGAAGCGTCAAAGGAGGCGCTGAAAAGATAATTGGCCTTGTAATCGGAAAATTCGTAATAATTGGTCAGCGCGGTAAGCCTGCTCTGGCTTGACATAACAAGGTCAATCTCGCCGCGCTCCAGCGCGAAGAAAGCGTCGTCAGTACCCGGATACTCTATTGCGTATAACGCATCGGGAAACCAGCTTCGGAATAAATCACCAAACGCGGAACCTTTGGCAAAACCTACTCTCGCAAAGGGTATATCGTTCAGTTCGATATTGGGGTAACTCCGTTTGGACAACAGCGCTAATCTGTCCGACTGGTACATGGTATTCGGCCATATAAATCTATTTCTTCTTTCATCGCTTTGAATCAGGTTGGGCATACAATATGCCGTCCCCTTTTCCAGTAAATTCATAAGTTCGGGCAAGTCCGTTTTTTCGTCATTAACCAGTTTAAAAGTAAATCCGGTAAGCCGCTCCATTTCGTCAATTATGTCAAAAATTATTCCGTCCCATTTTTTCTCGTTCGCGCTGTAAAAGCTGACAGGGTAAGACATAAATTGGGCGGCAAACGGTATAACAGGCGTATTGCGCACATACTCCCTCTCTTCATCGGAAAGCTGTGTCAGGAAATTATTTTTTTTGTAGTCATAATATCCCTTTCTGTACAGTTCTGTCAGGTGTTTATAAGCGCCGCAGTTCAGCGCCTTTGTTACAACTGAGATAACAGGCGCGAGGGCAGGGTTATGCGCCGCCAGGGAAACAGGGGTGAAAATCAGCGGAAGAAAGTCTTCGGTAACCACGCCGCCGTAAAGGTCAAAGGCCGATTCCACAATGTTATTTGCAATATAGACATCGGCCTCCGCGCGCATAAGCATTTGATAAATAGTTTCATGATCTCTTGCAGCGGCGGATTCATAGGAGCCGGGCTCAAGGGCGGCGGCAACGGTGTCTATCAATGTGGTTCCTTCCATAAAGAGATAACGGACAGGTCTTGCAAGAGCGATTTCGCCGGGAGACGGTCTCCCTTTTATCCGCATGATTTTGGTTGAACGATGAATAACAGGGGCGGTCATATAATATGATCTCAGGCGATCTTCCGAAGCCGTCAGCGCGCCAAAATCAACATCGCCTGATTTCAGTTTTTCAAGGATGTCGGTCAAATTTTGAATTTCTGACTTGAATTGAATGTCGAAAAGTCCGGTCAGCCAGTCGCAAAGCAAGACCGCAAATCCGCCTATCTCTCCTTGTTCATCTATAAACGCTTCGGTCGATTGCGGAGTGCCGTAAACCAAAGAGACGCCCCGCTTTTGAAGTCCCTCAATGGCTTTAATTTCGTCTTCCGTTACGCCGGGAATATCCCTGAATGACGCATATTGATAATTTATTTCAGCCTGTTTTTCACCGCCGCCGCAGGCAGAAAATAAAATTAAAAACGTCAATAAAAAGATTAATCCGCCAAATTGTTTACGCACGTTTATTTTCATTTACTTACCCTGTGTTTCAAAATATTTTTTCTTTAATTCGCCATATTCCAAAAGCGCTTTTTCAAATTCAAAATCTTTAATATGCTGTACAAGATGTCCGCTTTCCGGTATTGCGCGAAGTTCATCTATAAGATCCCTGCATTCAGGATTACCGCGTTTAAGAAGGTCTTCCAGCTTTTCAAATAATTTATCCGCCCTCCCTGTATCAAGTTCCGTTTTTTGGCTTTCCGCAGGCTGCTCGTCAAACGGCGCGATCTGCGAGGCAATATCCGAAATGGCCGCCTTCAACGCGGCGTCAAGGAGAGCCAGCTGTTCTTTGGTAACGTGATTTTCCCCGTCTTTAAGAAGATTTTCAACATCGGCGGCGGCTTTTTGCA
>JGI24698J34947_10000645_pt1 | contig 16857 bp, 10 predicted proteins | sample TergutMp193P3_FD_34947 | JGI IMG/M metagenome (IMG submission 34947) | reverse complement strand
GGAAAATTCCGCATGATGAAAAAGGATGCGCGTATTGTCAATCTTGCACGTAACGCGCTCGTTAAGGATAAGGATATAATCGAAGCCCTGAATGCGGGAAAGTTAAGCGCCTACGTTACGGACTTTCCAACCGCAGAACTTTTAACCTGCAAAAAGGTGATCTGCATCCCCCACCTTGGAGCGTCCACTCCTGAAGCCGAAGACAACTGCGCGGTTATGGCTGTCAAACAGATCATGGACTATCTTGAAAACGGNGCAATACGCAACTCGGTNAACTTCCCCCGATGCAGGCTTGACCAGCGCGCCCCGTACAGGCTTCTCGTTGTAAATAAAAATATCCCCAACATGGTAGGTCAGATAACAACCATCCTTGCAGGGGCAAACCTGAACATTACCGATCTTATCAACCACCACCGCGATGAATACGCCTATAACATCATTGATACCGAACAGAAATTTTCACCCGCAGTACTGGAACAGATCGGCAAGGTCAACGGGATTATCAGAGTGAGGGTAATTGAACAGTGATCTTTCTGCACAATGAGCTGTTTTTTAAGGAAAAGCTGGAAGTGCTGATACCGGTGTTCGCCGGGGTATTGGTCTCTTTGCTCTTATGCTCATTGATTGCCGTCAATCTTTCTTTTTTTATCGTGCCTGAAACAACCGCAATGTTTACGGTAGAAAACACCGTTAAAAAAGACTCAGAAGAAGAGGAGCCGAAAGCGTTCATTTTTTCCACTACGGAAAAAATCAATGACCCTGTTCTGGANTACTACCGTAATCTTGAATACAGGGAATGGGTAGTTGANTTCTTTAAGGGCATTTGTTCGGATCACGAGATAGCGCAGGCTATTCTTGAAAACGCCGATGAGTTTGACGTACCGGCGGCTCTTGCCTTTGCGCTTGGGTGGGAAGAGAGCAACTTTAATCCNCAGGCTGTGAACCGGGGCAATCCCAACGGCAGTGTTGACAGGGGGCTGTTTCAGCTTAACAACCGCTCTTTTCCCAACCTTGAAACAACTGAATTCTTCGATATAAATTCCAACGCCCGCAACGGCATTAGCCATCTTCGGCACTGCCTTGATACCGGGGGCAGTGAAATTTCCGCGCTTGCGATGTACAACGCCGGAACCGGAAGGGTAAGCAACACGGGAGCGCCAAAAGTTACCCTGGACTACATCAGCCGGATTTTGGAAAACCGAAGCCGGATCGAAAGTTTTTTCCATTCCATGTTAATAAAAGAGGAAGAAAACCGCATGGCTGAAAAAATCGAAGAAATTGTCGAGCCCGTTGAGCCTCAGCCTTCCAAAGTCTGGTTTAACACTCTGAGGACTTTAAGCTCCGCTTCCCCGCTGTAACCGTCGTTGTAAATTAACAATTGCTGTTCCTCATATTTGTACTCCCACCTCAGGTTTTTGCCATTGCCGGCGCGTACTTCGATCTTTGACGAGGGGCCGATTTCAGGAGGCAGATAGATCACGCTGGGAGGGGCAATTTCCCCGCCGGCAATGAAGCGGAAAATAAATTCCCCGCGCTTTCTGTCCCATTTAAAAAAGACGGGCTTTCCGGCGGTTGCCATCGGGTAGGGACGCTTCCATCCCGCCTCGGCCCGTTCCCTGCCCTCTGAAAAAATTGAAAGGTCTTCATCGTTCCAATGGTCGCCGTATTTGTTTGTGTTGCTTGCCGAATAGTTCCAGACGGTCGAATGTAACAGGTTGGAATCCACCGCGTCGTAGTACATGGAAAGCGCCTGTTCATGCGGTGAATAGTCGCCGGTTTTAAAACCGCGCCGGCTGTTCATGTCAAAGGCAAGCCCGAACTCTCCCAAAAGGCACGGCACATCCCCCATCTTCCGCCTTGTGCACTCGATCCCTTCCCGCAGGCATTTTTTAAAATACGCGCCCACTCTTTTTTTACCGATGATAACTTTTTCCGTATCAATATTTACGTTGAACCACGGACGGAAACTCTTTGTAAAGAGGGACAGGCCGTCGTACCAGTGAAACGCGTTGATCACATTGCCGGGATCGTTCTCTTTCCACGACGGATGGGAATTTATGTTTGTACAACCAGGCAGTCCCTCAATAAAGAAAAAACTTTTCTCATCATTTTCTTTTATCGCGTTTACAAATTTGACGATGAACGGTTTTAAAAAGTCATCGGTAAAATCCGCACGGCGATTCTGGTATTCGCCAAAGTGTCCCCCGCGCAAAAGTCTTGGAACGCCGCCTTCGTCCGTCCAGACTCCCGCCTGTTTCCACGGACAGCAAGCCCCTTCCCTGAAAAGGGAAATCCCCTGCGGGTTAAAAGTCTCGTAATGGGAGATTCTCTTGCCGATGGAAACCGCTCCGTACACAGGCACTTCTACCGGATAGCCCGACGCGGCGCGGATCGACTGCCAGGGAGTGGGGCGCGGTCCAATCGGTATCGTAATATCTTCTATTAACTTCAGATTCTGCTGACCGATAAAGCCCCAGTGCGGTTCGTTAATCGCCCCCCATCCCTGTATAGACGCGCAGTTTTTCAACCTGCGCTGAACGTGCCGGAAAGCCGCTATGTAACGGTTTTGCATCCAATCCTGAACATTCTCACCGTCCACATATAAATCCGGCGCGTAGGTAATTCCGGCAAAGAACAAACTCAACATGGTCGCGGCTGCATAGCGGTTGTAGTTGCTCGGCCAAACCATTTTGGGGTAAGCGTCGCCGTCGGGGTGTTTTTTGCTTTTGTGATATATGCTGTAACGCTGTCTTGTAACGGCGGCCCCGCAAGCGTCCAGCCTGTCCAAGTCCATTCCCAGCTTTTCCATTGTCCACGCGGGAGCGCCGTCTCCGCCTGTCCACCTGCTCCACACATCCTGATGCGGATCGATAAATACGCAAATGCCGTTTTTTTCGGCAGACAGAAGAACCTTCCGCAAATAGGCAAGGTACGCCTCGTCATAAATACCCGGCCCCTCATGTTCCACGGCTTCCCATGTAACAAGCAGGCGCAGGAATGAAAGCCCCGCCTTCTTTAACCTGTTGAAGTGGCCGTCCGCCTCCTCAAGGGGGAAGGGCCTGCCTATAAATGAGACTTCCTTTTTTGTGTCCAGAAAATCAGGTGAAATTTCACCGCCCGGCGGACAGTAGGGGATTTTTGAATCTCCGCCGAGATTCGCCCCGCGAAGAATCAAAACCCTGCCTTCATCGTCAAGTATCAAACTGCCGCTGATGCGCATAACTCCCCTTTATAAAAAGCCTTTGCAAGGTTCACTTAACGCGAAAAAAATTATCTGTAAAACGGCGGAGGGATCAGTCCGCCAGAATTTTTAAAACTTCATCTGGAGTTTTTGCTTTCAGGATTTCCTCCCGTTTATCCGCGCTTTTAAAAAGAAGGCTGACTTCTGCCAAAAACTGCAAATGAGGGCCCGTTTTTTCCACCGGAGAAAGGGTCATTATAAAGATTCTGCATGGCGAATGATCCAGCGAATCAAAATCCACCGGTTTTTCGGAAATTCCGATACAGGCGACTAAATCCTGAATTGTATTGCTCTTTCCGTGGGGAATTGCAATGCCGTGTTTCATGCCGGTGGACATTTTTTCTTCCCTGTCCATCACCGCGCTAAAAGCGGCTTCCCTGTCCTGTATCTTACCCGTCCTGACAAGAATGTCCAGCAGTTCGTTGACAATCTCTTTTTTTGTGGAACCCTTCAGGTGAAGGTCTATTGTGTCTGTGGTTATTACCGTTTTGAGGTTCATATATAATTTTAACCCCAAAATTCCCAAAAAGTCAATTGATTATTGTGCCGGAAAGTTGAGCGGTTTGTTACCGGCCTGGAAGACCCGGCCTAAAAGACGGCGGAAAGGGGGGGCTTGACAACATTAGACTTGTTCGGGAACCCGGTTGGTTCCCTCACAAGTCTTGCATTTTTTCGGGCTTGACTTCTTCAAAGTCAGCCCTGCAAAAATGCGATTTCTATAAAGAAGTTGTTCTGAAACTGAAGTTTCCGAACAACTCTATTCTTGCCAATTGGAATCAAGTGATATATACTGAAAATATGAATGGAATCATGGCTTCCCCCTGTGGAACAAGCCGTCTATGTATAAACCTACAAGACCAAGGAGTCTATTATGTCTATTGATTGCAATTCGGTTGCCGCTTTCGGGAAAATAGTCTTTATTCCCGTAAATGAAAATGTACCCCATCTGCCGGTAATGAACCTGCTCTTTTTTAACGACATGGAACGGGGGGAAATTTACCCCTGGAGGGCTGCCTGCCTTGACCTTGAACTGGATGCCGTTGGGGATACAATGGACGACGCATGGAACAATCTCAAAGAAACCCTCACCATGTATATTGATATGCAGAAAAAAGCCGTTAACGGTTCCATTATTGAAGCCGCAAAAATTATAATTAAAGAGGTGTTTTCTGAAAGCGCCCAAAAACGGGAGTATTTTAATATCTACCGCCAGGTAAAACTTGAATACACCATGAAGGCGCTTGAAACAAATGCCTTCACAGAAAAGGCCTCAACAGAAGAACGGATAGTTGAAACTATCAAGTCTGAGCATAAAGAGCCTATTTGCCGGGTTATTGATGAATTAAAGGCCGCTTAATAGTGGAGGAATACTATACAGCGGAATCGGTACGCAGTCAACTTCTCCGTATTGGAGAAGTTGATAATGCCTTCAGCCCTCCGTCTTTTCCAGACAATTGGGAATACTGCCCCTGTCATCTTGAGGCTATAAGACATTGCGTCAATAATCGCTGTATGGTAAAACTTGGAATATTCACAAAACACCCAAACATCGGACAGTTTCCCCTTGAAATAATTTACCTAAAAGAGACGGAAACTGTACACGGTTATATTCGGGCTAATCAAATGCGGCTTAAAGCGCTTATTGATGATGAAATAATTGACAGAACAGCACTGGAATCGGTGTTTTTCTAAAATACGAATGAGCCGCGCAGGATTCGAACCTCCGACCACCGCCTTAAAAGGGCGATGCTCTACCTACTGAGCTAGCGGCCCGCGAGGGCTCTTTTTAGAGCCTCTATAACATATATACGAAAAAATCAAAAAAGATCAAGGGGTTAAGCCGCTCAACCTTGGGCTTTACGGCTTTTAAGGTCTGCTTCCTTCTTTTCTATCGCGTCCTTTACTACGGCGAGTTCATCTAAAATGGTTCTGATCTCGACTGTATCGCGGTTGATTGAACTTTGATCGCGTTCCGTAAACGCGATATAGGCCTCGTTTCCCATGCGGGCCAGAAGTTTTTGCGCCTGGCTTTCCAACTGCTTGATTTCCAGCATTAAAATGCCCCGCTCTCCAAGGTCCTGCGCCTTTGCCCCGGCTTTGACCGCGAATTCTTTGGANGCGGTAAGACCCTGATCCAGCATTTCCTTCATTCTTTCACTGAATGTCATACTTACTCCTTACTTGTGNGGGAACCCGGTTGATTCCCTACTTTCGTTTTATTCCCAATATGGTCAGATCGTCGTACTGCTCGTCTTCCCTAACATGAGTATAATACATATACGCTTCATTTTCAGGGTATTCCCGCGTNTGCGAACAATAACGTCTATATTGAAGGAAGTGGTTCTTCAGGAACTCGTCCACCTTCTTGTCAACATGGACGCGGGAGTCTTCTCCCGCCTTTGGGTCTTTGTAACAGCGGAACATTTTTTCCACCGAAACAAGGGCCATTATTACCTCGTCCACTTTACCCTGGCAGGTTGAAAAATCAAACTGTAAGCCCGTATCGCCTTCCGGGTTGTGGTGTTTTTTCAGGGTGTAAATTTCACGCGCCATTACCGCGCTGATAATTTCGTCTACACGGTCGGGGCCCATTTCCTCATCAGCCTGCCCGCACAGGTGATTCTCATGCGGGGTGTCTGCGGGGCCGTGCGTGCAGATTATCTCTTTAAAATCGACACTGCGGAATCTGCGCTTTGCCTCTTCAATACCGTCGGTGTACAGCAGAAGTATGTCTTCGCGGTCAACGTTTACGGTGTGCACCTTGTAACCGCCTGTGGACTCAATCATGAAGTTGGGAAGTACGCCGGTGGCGGGCGTTGCCGGCAGGGTGATGGCTTTTACCTTTTTTTCGGACGCGTCGTAAAGATGAACGACATTGTCCCCGGCGTTGCAGAAACGGACTGTCCCGGTTTGCGAGTCAAAGAGGCACAGCGTAAAGGCGGCAAAACGTCCCTTGAAAGCCAGCGTCTCTATAAAGTCGTTTATCTGATAGACAACTTCCTCTATGTGCATTCCCTTCGCGTTGGGTTTCCACTGTTTGAAGTAGTTAAGGAACATGGTCGCCACCTGTATCATGATGAGTGCCGCCGGTATTCCCTTTCCGGCCACGTCGCATTTGATAATTGCGTAGTAACGCCCGTCCAGGTCTCTGTAGTCAAAATAATCCCCCGATACGCCCTTGGCTCCTTCGTAATAGCCGAAGAAGTTGAGGTTGGGCGTTTCCTTGGAGCCGCTGCTCTGTTTGTTGCCGTGGCTGTCAACTTCCAGCGGGATGAACTTCTTTTGAATCTCCTTTCCAATTGAAAGATCCGAGGCCGCCATCGCCGCTTTTACAAGCCCGTGAGTCATGTCGTTGATGGTGTTGCCCAGTATTGCGATCTCGTCCTTTGTGGCGATATGTATGTCCACCCCTTCAAGTTTTGCCTTGTTCTCCGTGTCGCGGATTATTTCTATGTGCCTGACCAGTTTCCTTATCGGACTGATGATCAAGGTGGAAAGTATTAACGCGCCGATAATTCCGATGAGCATGGCAGCCAGGGCGACATACAGTATGATAAGAAGGAGGTTTCTCTGTTCCTGGGAGATTGTTTCCAAAATGGAATCTACCGACACTTCAAGGCGGATCAGTCCCTGGAAGTAGGTGTCGTCCGTTCCCTGCTGGAAAATTACAGGCTTGTAGAAAAGAAATTCCCTGTTCCCGTCCCTTAGAACGCTCTCGATTGAGAAAACCGGATACGAGTCTATTTCCGTTGATATTTCCGAAAGTATTTCCATGCGCCTTGCTACAAGCGAATTGATCGTTACCTGAATATCCGTCAGACGCTGTTCGGCTCCGCTTCTAAGAGCGAGGGTCTGCCCTTCCTGATACAATTCCGTAATGCTTCGGGAAAGGTCTTCCGCTTTTTCACGCGCCGTTTCATTTATCTCCGCGCTGATCTGATCGTTAATCGGGCTTAACTCGTCGGTAATCCGCGAAACTCCGGCGCGGAAGCCGTTTGTGTTGATCTTCGAATCAATGTCAGGATCGTTGGTCGCCAAAACATGATCGTTGTTTATTGAACCGGGCCTTAATCCCGTAATCGTAACATAGTTCGCTTCTGGAAGAGCCGCAGACTGCGCCGTCAGAAATCCCAGCTCAAGCATTCCTTCCTCTCCCCTCGGCATGTGCGCCCTCGCGCTCGTGGCAAGCCCTTCCAGCAATACCTTGGAACGCTCATACAAACCCTGCAAAAGAATTTGACGCTGTGATTCTGAAATCTGAATATAAATTGGAGTAGAGATCATTATGACTACCAAAAGAACCAACGCGGTTGTGAAAGACGCGAGTTTAAACCGCAATCCGCTTCCCTTTCTCTGTATCCTCTTGATTTTTTGTTTTTTCTCCATTGGCATAAATTCTCCTGTAATAATCGCAAGCGCTTCCTGTTTTATCGCTATGCTTTCCGCGACAGTCCCGCTTATTCCCCTGATTGCCGCAACTGCTCCCAGGGCGCAGAAGACGATCAGAACTAATGCAAGAACCATGACCGGGTTAATCGAAATTATTCCCTGCCGTTCAATAGTCCACATCGGTTTCCAAACTTTTGTATAGTCGCCGAATTTAACAGTCGCCGAACCGGCAACATTGATAACCTGGGATGCGGTATACCATCCTCTTCCCTGATGTTCTATGCTCAGGCGGTACTGCCCCTCTTCAAGATTATCAAACTTTATGCCGCCGATTTCCCTGTCCGACAGAATCGTAAAATCCCCTCTTATCGCCGGCTGATCGCGGTATTCAAGAATGACCGAAGTTATATCCCCGTCCGTCGTAAAGCCCCGCCCGAATATCCTGATCGAAAGCACACCCTGTTCATCCTGTTCGGTATCCATATAACTGATACTGGTGTATGGAATAAATTTATTGGTTCTCAGCAGAATGACTGACGGCTCTCCAATGTTGCCCGCCTGATCAATCGCGGAGACCGTGAACGCCCACAGACCGTTATCGTTATTTACATAACCGGCGGAAACGCCTGTCCCCATAATGCGTGAAGGGGGAGGAAGGGAAGCCTCACGTTCATCTCCCAGAAACTGAAGGTTCCATGTGTAGCCTGCCACGAACGGGTCTGTTGATTCTTCCCAGAACACATTGAAGGTATTTGAGAGCAGATAGCCCCGTTCGTCCAGTGCAGGCTCAATGATTGTTACAGCGGGCGGAGGGGTTGTTTTTCTGTAATAGCCGATTTGAGAAGGAGACGACCAGTTGCCGGCAAAATCCTGAGCCAATACCCGCAGGTACCATTGACCGTCCCTGTCGGCGTTAAGATCAACATTTACATTCTGGCCCGTATTGTAAACCATTATCTGTTTCGGCGGTTCGGCGTTTTCATTCTGGCTCCACACCCACGAGAACCCGAATATGCCGGATGTATCCGCAGGTATGTTCCAGGCGACGCGGACCCTCTCCGCGCTGTTCGGTATTGAAGATGCAAAGTTCACCCCGTTGAGTCTGGGGCTTTCAACAGAACGATCCGGCGAGAGCAGGTAGATCCGTCCCGTGTCCCGCACTGTGCCCTGCCAAAAAATATTCAGGCCGTCTCTGTCAATTATGGGCCTTGCGAACGAGGCCTCCGTGGAAACGCCTGAAAGCTGATAATTCTGCCAGCCGAAGTCCCCCTTCTGCGCAAGGATGATCCTGTTGTTGCCCCGGCGGTTATCGAACCAAACCACTACCGGCTCATTTTCATAAACAAAGCCGACCGGATTGTTGCAATAGGCTTCCTCGCTGTTTACCTGTTCAACGGAGCCGATAATACTCCCGTTCATGCCGATTACCGCGCTGTAAATTTGAGGCGACTGGATAGTGCTGTGCCGTTCCCAAACAAGAAATAAATTACTGCCGTACCTTGTCAAATGCGGTCTTTGGTTGTCAAAGCTGTCGGGGGAAATCCGGCTCTGCACCGGATCGTTGAATGTCGTGAAACGCCTTGCCGAGCTCCATGTTACTCCGCCGTCGTCGCTTGTTTTGTAAAAGAGCTGAAATGTCGCAGAAGCGTCAATGTCCATTACAAGCGATTGAAAAAAAACGAAATCCCTCTGCCCGATGCTTGCGTGAGCGGGCAGAAAGTTAAGCGACAGGTTGTTTTCCGGCGTAAAGGGTTCAAAAGCCGACCAGTTTACCGCGTCGCTGGAGCGGGAATAAAAGATTGAAAGCGACTGCCCAAGGCCCCTTGCCGCAAACAAAAAGTACCCTCCGTCGGCGCGGACATAGATTCGCGGGGCGACGGAATTTGCTTCGCCCATAGTCAGAGTCTGCCTTTCAAAAGTCAGGGCCCTGTCGGAGGAGATGAGTATTTCCGTCTGGGCTCCGGCGGCTGCGGCGGCAATTATAATCCTGCCCCGGTTATCAATTACGAGACTCAATATCGAAGGTTCCGTGCCTGAATAGGCGTATGGGCCCGAGATCACCCCCCTGTGTTCCCACGCCCTGCCCTCTTCCTTTACGGCAAGGCAAATGTTGATAAATCCGCCGGCGTTAGCGCCCGCGTCTCTGTTAGGCGCAGCTTCCTGCCACGCCAAAACCGAGAACTCACCTGAATACGCGCTTACGGGAAAACTTCCGGCCCTTTGGGAAAAAATTTCAGGCTCTTCCCAGTAAAATTCAGATAACGCCCCAAGCTGAAGGCCGGAAAAAAGAGAGAACAATGCGGATAATATCAATATTTTTTTAATGTTAAAAATCATGAAACGGACTGTATCCTCCGCTGTAATTCAATCAGCTTTGTAATATTGCGGTTTCTGGGATTCTGCATAAGACGCTCCACAATCGCAAAGGCTATCAGGTTGTTGCCCGCCTGCAATTCCCTGACCGCGCGCTGATACTCCTCTTCGTCCTCACTGCTAAGTACGATGGCTCCGGGGACGCTCATCCTGCCGAGAAGCCGGTCTTTCACTCTCGCCGCGGCGGTGTTTTCAGGATTAAGAGCGAGGGCTTCGTTTATCTGGGTAAGGGCGACATCGTACAACGCCGTAACATTTTCATCTACAATACGGCTTGCCGCAGCGGTCAGTTCGTTGGAACGCGCCAGATCCCTTGGGTCAGGAGGAGGAGGCCGGTATCCCATGTCAATTTCAGCCTGGTATACAATAGCCCTTATTCCCGGATAGCCGGGATTTATTTCGGCGAGGTTTTGAAGATCGGCAAAAGATTCTATGGAGCGCTGTCTTGATCCGGCGACGGCAGTTCTGAGACGCTGTTCAAAGGAAGCGTTAAAAGCAGTCGGGTCTGTAAATTGTTCCATCCGCAGTTCCAGAATGCCCGCTTCCTGATTGACCGGGAACATCAGCTTGACTTCCCTTGTAAACTGACGCGCTTCGTCAAACCTTAAAAGCCCCTGCGAACGGTTTCCCGAATTTATCAGGCGGACTCCCTCTTCGTATTTTTTTCTGGCCTCGCTTAAAAGCTGGCTCATTTCAGGGTACAGCGGAGCGGTCGGCGGAATCACCCTGCCTGAACGCGCCGACATCGCGTTACGGACAATGCCAAGCCAATAAATTATTTCATCATTTTCACTGGAGTTTGTTACGCGCCATCGGTTTCTCGCCCTTAAAAGACTGTCTTCCGCCCGCTGAAAATCTCCCGCGAAGTAAGTTACCCGCGCCTCATTCACCAGATTACGCACTTCAACGATTATCATTTCGTTTTCCGCGTTGCTGATTGCCTCGCCGAGCGCAATCATCTGGTTGTCCCACGACTGCCGAAGCGATGGGGATTCCTGCAAATCAAGCGAATTGTTAAACCGGTCCGATGCCCGCTGGAGTCTGTCCCTGGCAGTGTCAAAGTTCTGCCTTTGATACGCAAGCTGTGCTTCCCTGACAAGCCTCTCTCCCTCCTGCCTGTGCGTTTCCGCAAGCGCCGCCCTGCTTCGGGCAGTTTCAGCTAACGCAAGCGCCTGTGCGTGAATGTCGTTCAATTCATTTACGGTTCCCCTTGAGTCAGCGTATATGCCTGAAATTTCTTCATCCGTCAGTACGGAGGACGGCTCATTTCTGTAATACGCCATCAGCGAATTTCCCCGCGCCAAATCGCCTGTCAATACCGGAAGCATCGCCGACAGAATTTCCAGAGCCTCGGAAGGATAATGATCCGTAACAAACGTACCGTCGCTCCTCTGCCGGCTCTGCCCGTCAAGGTAATTTCTTCCCCTTGCAAGTTCTTCCCTTCTTGCCAACAGGCTCTGATACAGATCGTAATTCGCTATTGTGTAATACCTGTACGCCGACTGCCGTCCTTCCGCAATCACCGCAGAGTACATATTTTCGATTAAGTTTACCGCGTCTCTGATATACACGGTATTATGATACGCGTTTATCAATGCGTCCATTTGATTGGCGCTGTCTATAACCGCGTCAACTTCGTTCCGCACCACCATAATTGTATCTCTTGTCTGCTGTTCAATGTTCAACGCCGTTTGCGCACTTATCCTTCCATCACGCCACTGGTTAAGCGACGAACGATCCACATTTACAAGCGTGTCCACCTGCCCCGCAAGACCGGCAGCCTGTGTCAGATAACCGCTTGCCTCGTTCATGGACTTCAGGTTTGTATATGAGGGAATATCGTCATACAGAACATCGTCGCCGAAAAGCTGAACCATCCGCCGTTTTCCGTCGTCCATGAACAGCCGGTTCTTGTCAAAAAACAGCGGGGACAATCCTACATAAGAGTCAATTTCCCGCAAGACTGCTATTGCCTCTGAATACCCGGCGTTTCCAAAAGCCGTAAAACCCGATGAATTGATACTTACCGCCTGATCCATAATTGCGCTTACAATCTGCCCAACTGAGTTTTCCCAGTAAAGATCAAAAGCGCCCAACATTCCTTCCTGAATCGGCTCTCCCGTCCGCCCGACAATTACGCGGGACAAAAATGACAGATGGTTGCGATCCCCCATTTCAGGATCGTCTGCCTGCAATTCCGCGAGGGTACGGTCGAAAGCGTCAAGTGCCTCATACAGATTGATTTTTAGGCCGATAAAACTGTCCATCGCGGGCTCCAGCCGGCTGATTATTTCCGGCGCTTTTTCCAGTTCGCCTGAGTTTATGGCGCGGACCAATTCAGCCGCCAGCGCCCCCAAATTTTCGCTCTCCTGCCGGAACGCGCCGACCGCGTAATTTACGCTGTCCGTCTCCCGCCGGATATAGCTGTCAATTTCCTCCCCGTAGCCCGCCGTGAAAAATTCATTCCGCAAAAAAGCCATCCCGCCTGAGTACATCTGAATAGCCGCATCGCTCTCTCCGCTGTCAAGCAAGGCGCGTCCCCGCACAAGAATCCCCTGCAACTGGCTCCTCGCCACATTAAACGACGCTATTTCCCTCGTTCTTGAAACAAAGGACAGTAAAAGCGGACTGCCCTCGGCCTCAAGCTCTTCCATCTGCTTTGAAAGAGCGAGAATTTTTTCCGAATTGTCAGGATCATTTAAAAAAGTGTCTATCAATTCATCCGCGAGCCGGTTAAATTCATCCCGAATTCTGTAAATTACCCTTAAACGCTGCTGCGCCAGATCAAAATGCTCGGGACTGCGCCTGGCATATTCGGTTAAAATCCTGATTGCCTCATCGTATTTTTTCTCTTTTATAAGCTGGTCGGCTCTGGACAGATCAGTATCCCTATTGCCCCCGCCAAAAACCGCCGCCGCGGCTGTCATCAGCCACAAACAAGCGAAAAAAGATAAAATTATCGATCTACGGGCGCTATTTGCCATTTTATTACTTATACTATATTATCGTAAATTTATGTATTAACCTTCCATATTAGGCTATTATTTTTTGATTTTTCCGATATATAATATATATAGATGCGTTGTAAAACAGCGGTATTTTTTGCCGTTTTTCAAACCTTCGTTTTCCTCCTGCCCCTGTGGCCTGCCGATCCGCAGGATGATTACGGAAAGACAGCCGATTATTTGAACAGCATATACGGGATAGACGACAATGCCGGTTTGACAACTTTTCCGGTGCTGAATATCCCGATGGGAGGCCGTTCCGAAGGCATGGCAACCGCTTTTTCGGCGATTTCCGATGATATTTCCTTTATTGAGTACAACCCCGCCGGCTCGTCAACGCTCTCCAAGTCGGAACTTGCCTTCTTCCACAACAACTGGATAGCAGAGACCAAACTTGAGGGAGTTGCCTACGCCGTCCGTTTCGGAGACTTTGGGCTTGCTGCAAGCGCGAAATGGCTCTACACGCCGTTTACCGAGTACAATCTCTACGGCGAAAGGGTTTCCAACGGGTACTATTCCGAAGGGGCGGGGATTCTTAACGCATCCTACAATTTTTTGTCCGGCTATTACTTTTCGGGGCTTTCCGTGGGAGTAAATTTAAAAGGGGCATTCCGCACAATGCCGGACTATACGGATAACTTAGACGCGATCATCCCCGGTTCAGGATTATCCCAGTCCGCCGCAATGGGAATGTTAGACATCGGCGTACTTACGCGGTTCAACTTTTTAAAATATTTCGGTTCAAGGGAAAACAACGCGTCCGCCGCTGTTGTGATAAGGAACCTCGGCCCCCCCGCGCTCGGCGAACCCCTGCCGACGGTTATCAACGCGGCTATCGCGTACAAACCCATCCGCCCCCTTCTGCTTTCCTTTGACTTCAACCTTCCAATCAACATGGTAGACCCAACTCTTTCCGAACTGCCGAGCATGGCCTTGGGCGTGTCGTTAAACATTACAAATTTCCTGTCCATGCGCGCCGGAGCAATGTTAAGGGCCGGAAGCAGCCGTGTCTCCGTGGGCAGCGCCATCAATCTTGACAGAGTATCCATTGATATAAACTACACCCTGGATTTGCTGACCCAATCACAGCCGATGAACAGGATCAGCGTAGGCATACGCTTTGACCTCGGCGACGGCGGCAGAAAGCAGAAGTCCGACATGGTTGACGAAATGTACCTTTTGGGCCTTGAATCCTACGCCTCCGGCAATTTTTCCGACGCGCGCCATTATTGGGAAGAGACGCTCAGGCTGAACCCGCGCTTCGAGCCCGCAAGGGAAGCCCTTACGATGCTGAACAGCCGAGAAGAACTGAACCAGCGCATCGAGGGCTTGTATAGTTTGGATTGAAGAGGGGGGCGATTAATTTAAGCAATTGAGATATTCAGATATTACTTGTGATGAAACAACGGGATTTTCCTTGAAAAAATCTCTTGCTATAAGCCTTTTGTTTTCGTGGTCCAGACTATGGTTATAAATTAGAATGTTACTGTCTAAGGCAATCTTACTCATAATTATTTGCTTCATCACGGTTAAATTTAAAATTGGCAAAAGAATACAGGTGCTTGGCAAAAACATCGTTTATACTATCGTTGTTTTGGTTTGCTTTCTTATTGTAGAAAGGAAATACCAAAACCCGCATACTCCCCAATAGTTGACTTAAATCGTTATTTTTTCCACAATTAATTGACTATGGAACTTACCTCTATTGCGCCTTTTTCGCGTGTCAAGCTGGAATGTTTGAGTACGGATGAATTGATCGGGCTGGCTGAGGATATTGGCATTGACATTCCTGTGGGGCTGGAAAGGATTTTCATTATCGAGGAATTGCTTGAAAATTCCGAGGCCGGCGGGGATGAGGGAAAGGACGATTTGCAGAACAATCCGTCCTACTCGGAGCCTGTCGCCCTGCCCAAACAGTACAATATCTCGTTTATTGACGTTATTATCAGGGACCCGCTCTGGGCTTTTGTTTATTGGGAAATAAAGGGGCATGACAGGGAAATCCATGAAAATGCCGGTAATTTTAAGGGTTACTGCCTGCGCGTCATTCCCCTGAATGAGGGGGAATCGATTCCAAAATCGAAGGAAAATTCCTTTACCGTGTCAATTGGCGCGGAGGACTCAGCCAGATATTTGGGTTTTGCCGAACATTCGCCGCAGGCGGCGGGCCGCTATATCATAAAACTCGGCGCAATCCGGGGCGATGCGGAATGGCAGATAGCGGTCTCTCAGCCGTTCAATCTGCCCAGATTGATTGAAAACGACGGTATCTGCGCCCTTGACAAAAATCCGCTTGTGCGCCTGTCGGGAGCGACGGACTTTGTTACGACAAAATCCGTAGACCGCCAATTCAGAACAAAAAGGCAGTAATATGGATTTTCGTTACGCGATCTCCCTTGTGCTTGAAGCCCATCTGCCCTTTGTCAAGGAATTCAACGGGGAAGACGATCTGTCGCAGGCGGGCGAGGAAGGGCGTTTTTTTGAATATATAAGCGAAACGCTTCTTCCCCTCCTCGGAGTTTTTGACAGGCTGGAGAACGACCACATTCCCTTCCGCCTTGGGATCGCTATTTCACCAATCCTTTGCCAGATGTTAAGCGACGAGCACCTGATCAAAAAGTACCTCTTATATACGGACAAACAAATTGAATTCGGCAAACAGGAAATGGAACGCACGGCGGATAATGCCGTGATGAACAGGCTTGCGGAAAATTACTACAACCGGTTCTTGGACAGAAGGATCGCGTTTACCGAACGTTACGGGAAAAATATCCTTAAAACGCTTGATTTTTACAGGCGAAAGGGAAGAGTGGAAATTCTCGCAGGAAGCGCGACCAACGCTTTTATGCCGTTTATCAGCAATAATACCGAGTCATTGCAGGCGCAGATGGAAATTCCCATGTCTGTATACCGCCGCCACTTTGTCAGCCCTCCGCAGGGTTTTTGGCTGCCCGCCCTCGGATGGTCTTCGGCAATTGAGCCGTATTTACGCGCCTACAATTTCAGCTACACAATCGTAGACAGCCACGGGCTTTTGTTTGGCAGTCCCCTGCCGAAAAAGGGAAGTTTCTATCCCGCGAAAACGTCTAACGGAATATTTATCCTTGCAAGGGATTTTTACGCGGTTCATGAAATTGAAAAATTTTCAGCTAACGATCTGTATCTGGACAATGACCGTGATGCGGGCTACGAACTTCCGCCTGAAACCGTAAGCCAGTTTTTGAGCGCGGAAGGAGAGAGGCGCAGGACGGGGTACAAGTATTGGGCGCGTCCCGGCTTCGGGCAAAATACGGTCTATAATCAGCAGGCGGCCTGTGATATGGCGGTTGAACACGCAAGGCAATTTCTGGAAAACACGATTGCCCGTCTTGAGGAAGCGTCAAAATATATGGAAGAAGCCCCGTTATGCCTCTACGCGCAAAACGCCGATAACTTTGGACGCAGTTGGCCGGAGGGGATGCGGTTCATTGAATCGCTTTTCCGCATGGCATCTGGATACCGTGATTTTCAGTTTTTAGCGCCTAACGAATACATCTTCAAACAGAACCTTTCTTCCTTTCAGGTTGTGGCTCCCGAATTTTCTTCGTGGGGCTTTAACGGTTACGCGGAAACATGGCTCGACGTTTCCAATGATTGGATCTACCGCCATTTGGCGCGTTCAATGGAACGAATGACAGAATTGGCTGAACGTTTCCCCGACGACACGGGCTTGAAAGAACGCGCCCTAAACCAGGCCGCACGCGAAATACTGCTGGCGCAGTCCGGCGACTGGCCTGCTCTTTTATACAGGCAGGATTCCACCGAATACGCCCGCACTCAGGCGGAAAACGCCCTTCGCAACTTTACCAC
>JGI24698J34947_10000644_pt1 | contig 16864 bp, 20 predicted proteins | sample TergutMp193P3_FD_34947 | JGI IMG/M metagenome (IMG submission 34947) | reverse complement strand
GTTCAAGGCGAATTTTATCCATGCAAGCCGGATATTTTTGAAGAGACGTATGAACTGGTAGGTGAATAATGACAATCAATATACTCGGTCAGGATTACGACCTCCAGGAAGCGGGGAGCAATGACGATGCCCGGCTAACCGATGATTTGGACGGATATTGTGATGGTTGGGGAAAGATTATCCGATTGCGCAATGACTACAATACGAAAAATCCTTGCAATGTATCGGACATGGAAGCTTATAAACGAAATGTAAAGCGACATGAAATCGTCCACGCCTTTTTTATGGAATGTGGTCTTGAAAAATATCATTCCGATGAAATGATTATCGAATGGATTGCCCAGCAATTTCCCAAACTTGAAAAAGCTTTCCAGGAAGCAGGGGCATTATGAAATCGAAATGGAATGGTTTGTTGTTAAAAATAAAAGAGTTATTTGAAGCCCTGTTTTACACACCCGATGTTCGGCGGTGCGGCGAGTTTGAGGATGGAGAAGGGAACTGCTATGCGCCGTGGTGCAATGATTGCAGGAGGCATGTTACACGAAGATCATGACCCGCACTGAATACTTCACCAAACAACGCGAGTTGAGCAAATCCATTGCTCGCGCAGAAGTAGAGGCCGCCAGACGTATTAGAAAAAAAACACGCGAATATATCTTACCTTTAGTAAAAGAATATGCCGAAACGCTAAATATCATTTACCCTGTTGAACAGTTGGCGCATGACATAACGGCGATTATCTTAGAGGAAGCCGCGAAGCCTGTCGCAGCGGTGCGGAAACTACAGGACGATATGGAAGCCTCCATTGCCGAGAAGCTGAGCGTTAAACTTCACCGCCGGCCCGAACCGCTTGAGAACGCAAGACAGCGCCGCCTTGAAAACGCGAGAGAGCCGGTCGGCACTATCATCAAGACCCCCGGGCGCGGCTGGGGCTATGGCACTTCCGGCCTTGCCGCCTATCACCGCGACCCGCAGACAGGAAAGGTTGTGTGGGACGACTTACCGCTTGAGTACCAATTCCGTAAACGCGCCGACCTCTCAGAGCAGGTGTGGAAAGCCGTGGAAGAGCAGGAGCAGATGGTCTTTGACGTGATACGCGGCGGACGTGCCGCCGGGCGGAACGTGAAGGAAGTCTGCGGAGACCTTGAGACCTTCATCAACTACCAAGACGGCGGCGACAGAGTAGTAGGCAGATGGGGCAAGATGTTCCCCAATACCGAAGAAGGCCGCAGGGAGGCGTGGAAGCGCGAGTACCTCACCGCACACGGCGGGTTACAGCCGGGAAGCGATGCCGCGAAAGCCTTGTTGCGGCAGCCGGACGCTCAGGCGTGGGTCAAGCAGAAGATGGACGAGACGACTAAACGCGGTACCCCGCGGCTACCTAGCGCGGTGAGATCGTACGCGACGCGGTTGGGGAAGGCGGGGCTTGATCACCGGGCAATCAGGATAGCGCGTACAGAGACCACCGCAATGGTAGCAGATGAGCAGTTGGCAATCGCCGAGAACTCCGACATCTGCACCGGCGAGATGGACTTTGTAATGGAGCGGGGCCGCGACCACTGGAATTGTAACTGCGAGAAGTACGCCGAGCAAAACCCGTGGCAAATTGACGACCCTGAGCGGCCGGAGATACCGGTCCATCCGAATTGCATGTGCGAATGGCGTCCGAGACTGAGAACTGATGAAGAAATACTCGCCTTATTACGAGAAGAGATGAAAGAAGACTTGGAGACGATTGAGGGGACGGATGAGCAGAGGGAAATGCTGGAGAGGTTTACTGAGGAAGATACGGAAATTGGAACGCCGTCAGAACGACAGCCATTGGCTGATGGTGAAAATATCCTTAAAGCAGATTTTGACTTAAAGACCAAGGCTTACAATGAAATAAATAACGAATATCAAGAAGCCAATAGAGAGTTTGACGAATTAGAGGAATACATAAAAGAAAATATGTTTGCAGCAAATATAGACGAGAAAAAAGAACGGTGGTATGAATTGGGTGATAAACTACAAGAGTATGAACCATTATTGCACGACGCTCAAATTGAACAAATTGCGGCAAGAGATGCGTATTACGGCAGCCAAATTCGGAGCATAGATGATTTTGAAAAGCTTATAAAAGAAAAAGGTGAGGGGTTTGCGGCTGAAATTGCGCGTGGAAATTTGAGAGATGTTTCGTCGTGGTATGATTCACTAACAAGAGATGAGAAAGAATCGCTTGTACTTTATTCTGAGAACACTGGATATAGGACTATAAACGGCATATTGTATGGAAAAGAAAATGATTCGGCTATAATAAAAGCATGGCAAAATGATATAGACAATGTGACTTCTGTTTTGGGTAGATACGAAACAGGCATGGATATGGTTGTTTACAGAAATACATCACCTGAATTTTTTGAAGGATTGAATGTGGGTGATAGTTATACTAGTAATGGATTTGTTAGCACTGCCGTTGGGAAAAACGACAGATTTAGCAATGTTGATGAGGAGAAGAATTTGCTTATTGAGATAAAAGTTCCAAGAGGGACGCATGGTATTTGGATGGATGGTAATACAGGAACGAGAGCAGAAATATCAAGGCATACAGGGGAAGATGAGTTCCTCATACAAAGGGGCACAGCCTTTAGGATCATTGAGAGAAGTAAAAATAGAATGGTTGTGGAAATTGTAGGACAAAGGTAACATCAATTATGGATAACAGAGACAAATACAAACAAGGGCTAGAATGGTTGAAAACAAATTTGTCATATAGGAGTCTGATAAAATGTATTCAGATAATAGATTCAAAATTAGAAGTCATGAACAAGTTAGCTGAGCTATTGGGCGGAAAGATTATAAGTAAAGGCAGGAAGATAGCATTGGAAGTGTCGCCAAATTGTTATGTTGACGAGATTTCTATAAGATATATCTCGTCACAAGCAGGGGAGGGTAAATGGGAACCAAAAAAGACAAACAGCTCCGCAGGAGCGTGAGGAAAACGGTCAATGACAACTCAAGACGGTTCTTAATCGCCATGCTAGGCAGCCCGTTTTTGACCAGATTGCGCTGGTGCGCAGTGATACTCCTGCGCTTAGGCTATAAGGACTTAATCATCGGAGGGGACGATGGAATTAACGGACAGGCTACTGGTTGATATTACCGCTATATTCAAGACCGTCAAATATGGAGACATAACATTCCACGTATCTCCAGAGAGAAAAACGCTTGATTATGACGTGAAGATAACCGGGAAATTAGCTATTGATGAGCAGCCAAATAAACAAAATAGTGCTTGACAGAAAATAAAAAACAGGCTTAAAATCAGAATATACGCTGACTGAGATACAGAGGCGGATCATCCTTCGGGATTGATCCGCCTTTTTTTATGTCCAAAACACGGAGGGGAAAATGGTAATAATCACTATCAACGGCAAGAAGAACGAGCGCGAGTTCCCGAACATGGCTCACGCCCTTGCCTTTGCCTACCAGAACGGCGAGTGTTACGCCGCTGAGAAAATCGAGTTTGTCAAAACCGCCGACAAACAAGGCGCGAAGGAGCCTGAGCAGAAAGAAACAACGGCCGCTGTTGACAACCCGGATCAAGCTGTGGAAGCTCCGCAGGAAAGCGCCGATAACCAGGAAGCGACCCCTGCCGGCACTGGCGAAGCAGTCAAGGAGGCCGCTGTTGACAACCCGGATCAAGCTGTATAACCAGTCAACCAGACTGCGCCTTAAAAACAAGGCAACGCCCGATCTCCCGTCCCCTGAGAAAATCCCTATCCTCATACCGCAGAAAGCCCTTGACGCGATAAAAGCCGAGGGCGCGTATGAGTTTGTCGAGGCCGTCAACGTCCCGACAGAGGGAGCAGGAGGGATATACACCGCCGACTATTTCAAATCCTTGCTTGATTACTTGAAACAGTATCCCATTCCCGGAAGCAAAGACGGACACGAAGCGCAGGGAGACGACTTCTTCACAATCGGCGGCGAACTCCAATTACAGAGCGAAAAAGAAGGGGTCTGCTATCTCCGCATCATGGTTCCGCCCGAAGGGTGGAAAGACTCCAACGCGGGTCTTATTCGGTCGCTTAAAGCAGGAATCCCTGAACTGTCTATTGTCGCCGATGTCGAGCCTGTTAGGGGAAATGGCGGCGAGGTGTACTTCACCAAAGAGCTTGGCAGACCGAGAAACGACATTGTGCCGGAAGGCGCGATGGATGTAACCGTCGGCAATTCGGCTGATGAAAAAGCTATCATGGCGCTCATTGAAAAGGGCGCTGTAGATATGGAAAGCGAGAGCGAAGAGCTTGTTAAAAACGGCAAAGTGTTTCGGAAGGCGGCGGTAAAACTGCAATCGACTTCTGACAAGGCGCTTGCCGGCCGGGTCCTGAACGCAATCGCGCAAAAAAACAAGATCAAGAACAGGAGAAAAAGCATGGGTAAATTTTTTAATGCCGAAGGCGAACCCTTAGCGTTGACTTATGAAGACGTTATCGAGTTTCTCAAGAACGGCATCGCTAATAACAGCTTCACCTCAGAGAAGTTGATGAAAGACATCGGCTTCGAGAACAAGCTCCGCAACGCCACGGACGAGCAGAGGGCGCAACTGGCTAAGGCTATTGCCGAAGCCCTTGACCTTCCGCCTGAGACAACGCCGGAAGAACTTCTCAAGGCTGCCAAAGAAGCCTTTGATGAAGTCGAAGCCGCTGCGGAGACCGTCGTGGAAGCGGCGGCAAACGAGCTTGCCAACGGCAAGAAATTAAAGAATGCGGACGGAACCGAGGAAGACAACCCCGTTTTCCTTTACGCGATGAGCCAGCTCAAGGGCAAACGCGGCAAACAGTTGAACAGCGCGGTTGAAGCCCTCAAGAACGACAAGATCATGGCTTCTTTAAGGTCGAAACAAGCGGACACAAGGGTCAACGCCAAAGAAGGCGGAGACTCTGAGGCGAAAGACGCCGGGATAAGGGAGGTGTAAGCATGGTAAAGTTATTCGAGAAAAAGCCCGTATCAGACCATATTCAGATCGCCGCCTTCCCTGCGAAGAAAGACAAGGGCGAAGTCTGCGTGTTCGGGAGCCTTGTCGGGTTTTCCGATTACAACACCGACAACGGCGCGGACGGAAGCGTTGACGTAGGCAAACAGATCGCCGTGTTTCAGGCGGCCAAGACAGACCTGCCTGCGGCGGCAATCGGAACGGACGTGTACATCACTTCCGCTGGGGCACTTACCGCTACTGCGGCAAGCAATACGTTGCTTGGTACTGTAGTGGCCGTTGGTGGCGACACCTTCGACATTGCCGTAACAGGCTAAGGAGAAAGCGAATGAAAATATTAAACGCGGAGTCCATGAGGAAAGACCTTGTGGGCAAGGTGCGGAAAATCCGCATTTATAACGAACTGGCAACCGAAAGCCTGACAAGCACGGTATCAGAGGCAGTTCACACCGAGACAATTAAAATTGTCGGTGAAAGGTGGAAGAACAGCGCAGGGCGCGAGAAACTTCTCCAAGACAGGAAACTGCTTGAAGACAAGGCCAGACAGCAGATAGAGAACGCTTCCACAGGCTTTGACGCGAAAACCATTCAGGCTCTTGCCGGACTGTACACGATTGACCTCGTGCGCCAAGCCGACGAGCACCCTGATTATACGCCGGTACTGTTCAAGGAAGTCGTGGACGAAAGCCTCCCTGAGACCTTCAATCTCAGAGACGCAACGCCTTACGTCGGCAAGGAAGAAGACATTCAGGGTTCCGGTGATACGGTTCCGCTGATGATGCCGTCTTTGCCGGAAGACGTTTCGGTTCACCTCAAGATTAGAGGGTTCGGCGATAAGACAACAATGAGGCAGTTGGTGTTCAATCCGTTCCACAAGAACGAGCTGATTATTGAGGGCGCGGCGCGTATATTGTCGGACGCTAAAAACCATGATTCTTTTGGTCCGATATTAGGCGCGACCTTCGGCGCGACTCACAAAGAGCCTGCTGATACTACCGGGGTGACTTACGACATCCAACTTTACAACACCCTTAAAAAAGCCATTAAGAAAGCGCTGAAATTGATCTGCAAGCCCCTCAAGAGAGAAGTCGGTCTTGTCCGGCATGAAGTTTATCTTTTGATAAACCCGGTTGACGAGATTGATATTCTGCCGGTAGTGAACGGTGCCCTTGCAGGGGTAGGCGGTTTACAGCAGATCGGTGCGGCGCTTCCTATTGACGGGATAATCCCTTATGGCGGCGGACTTAACGACGGCATGTTGTATGGCAGTGAAACTCTGTCATTTCCCGGCGTTCCGCAGGGCAAGGTGTATGTGTTCGTCAAGGTTGAATCTTTCGGCGGCTACCGGTTCACCAAGCGCAGCGAGACGATGGAAGTGGGACAGGGCGACGTACTTGGTCTTTCGCCTCAGCATAAAGCGTGGCACAGGATACGCGGTGTTTTCGCTGATTGGGTAAAACCAGTTACTGAGGGTGGAAAGAATTACGGCGCAGTTATCGAGGTAACGCTGCCTACGGCCTAATCGGTTCACGGCTGGGAGCAATCCCAGCCTTAGCAATTTTAGGGAAGTAAGATAATGGCAGAAACCCCCGCTTGGCTCGACGAAGTAATCCAAGTCCGCCGTTCCATAGGCGACCCGGTAACGGGCGATTTTGTCTTTACAGAAGAACTGCCTGATACTGCTCCGCAGAACATCGCTCACATCAAGGGCGACGGCGAGTATTGGTTCTATGACGGCGTAGAGTGGCGGAAGTACAGCCTGAGATTCGGCGACGCTTACATCAAACTGCTTGCCGGGAAATACGGGCGCTTGGGCGCGTCGATTAAGCTCATCGACAACTTGATCGCGCAGATCAGCCCTGAGGATTACATCACTTCCGGGAACGCCGGAGGCCAGTCAATGAGCTTCTCTTCCTTGCAGGAGGTTTTGAATTATTACACGACCCTGCGCAACATACTGCTTGAGGAAGAGGCGGCTGAGAAGGGATTGAACAGCGGCCTCATGTTGCAAACAAAGAAGCGGCCAGTGGGTGGGGTTATCGAAGACTATGAAGAAGCTTGAGCAGATGCGCCGTGGCATTGAGCGGCTTATTGCCAGCAACAGCGACGTCGGCACAATAACGAGAGCCGTCAAAGCCGACAACGGGCGTGGCCAGCTTATACCGACAGATGAGACAACAACGCACAAGGTGTTGTGTCGTGTCTCATACCAGTCAGGCGGCGTGTGGCCGGGCAAGCAGTGGGAAGGAGGGTTAACGATTGATACCAGTCCTTACGTCCTTGCAAGGCATGACGCAAATCTTGAGACGGACGATGTCATGAAATGGCGCGGCAAAAAATACTCACTTGGAGTGGTTACGCGCCCTGAAATTGATGGCGGTCCCGTGTGTACCCAGGCTCCGCTTACCGAAGTGAAGTAATGGCGACGAATGTACAGGCGGCCATGGGCCGGCTGCTGGTACGGGTCCGTGATACTGTATGCGTTAAGTACGCGGCTGAGGCAGAGCAGATCGCCAAAGTTAACGCGCCATGGATTGATCGAACCGGTGATGCGCGGAGACTGCTTACGGGAAAGGTGATTGATGACGGCGAAGCGTTGGGTGTTTCGCTTGCGCACCGTGTTGAATACGGGAAGCATCTTGAGACCGCGAATGACGGGAAACACGCAATCTTGAAACCAACGATTGAGGGCCTACGGTCAGACTTTTTTGCCACGGTGCGGAAGTTTTTTGGAGGTGGTAAATGACGTATAACACAGCAATCATTAATCGTATCAAATCCGGCAGTATCAAGAAAGTCTTTATGTTTGGTGATAGCCTTGACCGCCCTGCGGCGCCATGTGTTGTAGTAAAACCTATTGCCGGCGGCGATAGAAAGCTGTACCAAATTATCGTTCATTCGGCTATTGGTACGCAGGACATTTTGGAGAAGTACATTTTACAGGAACTTCCTGAACTGTTGAAAGAACCGCTGGAAGCGGGAGGAGAGAGGGTTACCGCAAGAAGTACGGGCGCATGGACGGGTCCGTATGTAGACGAAGGGGATAATACTCTGGCAATGACCAGAGATTTTTATATACCAATTATTTTGTAGTTTGGAGGAAACTATGATCACAACGAAAAGACTTTACGAGCTGTTTGAAACAAAGTGGCTCATGGAAAGGCAGAACCCAGGAGGGAAATCTCCCTATTTACAGGGGAAACTGCTTGGATTTGCCGGAAGAATCGACATACTTGAGGCTCTTAATTCGACAACCAAAAAAGGAATCGTCAAGCTCAAAATTGGCAATGGCGATGTTCAGGTAAAAGAGGTTAATTTCAGTACCGTTGATCCTGCGGAACTTATTCCGGTAGAAGCGGCAGATGCTCTCAATGCCGCTGGATTTACAGGATGTATTTTTGGTGTTGACGAAGAAACGGGGCGGCTTGTACTGTCACCAAACGACGCGTCTATCAAATGGGTACAGATTTACGGAGACGTGGCAGCGGCCTTGCAGTTTGGGAATTGCCGACTCAATGAAGGCAAGGGCTGTTATATCTGGGCTTCGTTTGATGGCGATCTGAAAAGTGTTGCGGAAACTGAACAGTGGTCAGAAGACAAAGTTATCCAGAACGATTCGCCAAGAGGAGCGCCAGTTAAATTCACATCGCCAGGGAAACGCACCGGAACACAGATCGTCCTTACTGACCGCATAAGCTCACGGGCCGCCAAGCAGATGATAAACGGCGGCAGATGGATCGCCGGTTCAGTCGATACTCCTGAGAGTTACGAACCGCCTGTTGTTGGAAACAATGCTGAAACAGGCCGCGTGGACGTATTCACTTACTCTGAAATATTTGACAAGAACAACAGTACCGAAGGCGACGAAGCGTTTGTCCGGGAGCGCATGTATATTGGTTGCGTTGGCAAAACTGTACCCTCTGGCGGCGCCGGCAGCCACAAGGACTCTGAATACACTCTCACAGCTGCGGATTATACCGATGCTGACGGCAAAGAACACGCATCACCGAAGGAAAGCGATTTTACTCAAGCTCAGTGGGACGCGCTGCAAATGAGCGGCGTTATTGTGAGCGATTGGGAGAACGCTTAATTGTTTGAAAGAATTATTGAGGCGGCGGTTGAGAAAGCGCTTGACCGCCGCACCGTCCGCCCTGATAAGAAACTCACCCTTGAAGGGTATTATCCATTGCCTGAAATAATGGGAAAATTGTATGAATGGCTATTAATACCGTTCCGGGGCGCGGAGATATTGGTCGAAGTCCGTTATCTGCGGTCTACCCAGCTCCCTGATGTTGACAGGCTTTTTTTTCTTGTAGATGAGCATAAAAAGGGACATGAACTTACAAGACAGGAAAAGATCGACATCATGAACATACAAGAAAAGTGCTGTGAAGCTGTACTTAACTGCCCGACATTTGCAGAACTCGCAAAAGCAATTCATGAAAAAGACAACGTGCTTGCGAATAAGAAAAAAGAACATGATGAATTTGTTGAAAAACTCAAGGAAGTAAAAAACGACGCGGCACGGAGAGAGCTGCAAGTAGAAAAGGACAGTGCTGAAATGTTCTGCGGGTACATACTTCCTGACGACACAACGGTCGCGCTGACCAATATCGCTCTCGGCGCAGATATTTCCGACATAAAAAAAATCACAGAAGAAAAATTAATTAACGCGTACAACAAAGCCAGGCTGTATAACGGCAAGCCCTCTGATTTTATTCCGGGGCTGTTTACCGATGGCGATAGGCATAACATCGACGATTACGCCACATGGCTGGGAAGCAAAGAAGAAGCCAAGCAAATAAAAGACCGGGGTAAATAATGGCTGTAGAAGATGCCGGATCGATAGAAGCTGAATTGCGCCTCAAGCTTACTCAGATGCAAAAAGACGCGCTGCAAGCCCAGAAGAACATGGACGCGCTTGCCGCGAAGTTTAAGAAACAGGGAGCGTCGGCTGGTGACGGATTTGCCAGCGGCATGAAACAGGGCTTTGATCGGACAGAAGCCTATGCCGCAAAAATGGGAAAATCCATTGCGACAAAATTATCTCCGGTAATAATCGGCATAACCGCAGGAATAAAAGCCATTCAGGGAATAGGGAAAGCTTTAGGCGACGCTTTTATGGCCAATGAGAAATTTGCCAACGGCATTTCTGAGCTTAAATCACATCTAGGCGCAAGTTTCACAGCGGCTGTAAGGCCGGTAACGGATTGGTTTTCTAACATTATTGATAAAGCCGCGAAAAGCGTAAGGGAGGCAAAGGAGCTTGAGGAAGTACTTGAGAGAATACGGACAGGAAATTTTGCGGCTGTTTCACGTGACGCAGGAGAAGCCATAAGACAGACAACAAGTAGCATGGAAACCCTACATAGAGCCTACCTTGAAGCGAGAAATAAATTTGAAGATCTACAGCGAAGAGTTGAAAGGGATGGAAGGAGCTCAAGTAATGTGTGGTCTCAACAATTGGTAAGGGAAATGGAAGCGGCTCAGCAAGAGATGTTTGAAGCAAGCGATAGATATAATGAAGCCATTCGTCGCTGGCAAGAAGTACGCTTGGAAACGGGCAACGCAACGCCTGAGCAAATGGATGCTCATCAAGAAATGGTTAAAGAACTATTGTTAGCGGAAAAAGTAATTGATGAAGCGCGTGAGCGAGGAATAATTGATGAACAGGCGGCAAACGAGGCAAGAATATCCGCTCTCAATAATTATATAAATAAAGCCAATGAATTTGCGGCACGGGAGAATATAAATAACAGCATTATAAACAATGAAATAGAAAAGCAAATTGCAAAACGAAACGAATATATAGAATTAACAAACAAAGAAAAATCTACTCAGGAAAAAATAACCGAAGCCCGTGAGAAAGCGATTGAGAGATACGAACAAGAAGTACGCCGTGTTTCCGATGCCAGGAAAGCCGGCCTTATTGACGAAGAAGCAGAAGAAAAACAACTTCATGCGGCTCTTTCGCAGAAGTATTCTGATCTTGAGGCGATTGTAACGCAGTATCAATTAACAACCGGTGAGACCATTAGACTGCGTGATGAAACAGCAAAACTGGTTAAGGAGTATCAGGACATTACAAAAGAAAAACTGAATCAAGAAAGAATAGACGAAATCCAGCTTGAACAGGGCGATACCTTAAGGCAGCAGGAAATAGACGTATTTAAAGCCAAGGCAGCCGCTGCGAAAACAGACGTAGAGCGAAACGCCGCGCTTATGGAAGCAATCAGGCTTGAAAATGAGCTTATTGATATACAACGCAAACGCGCATGGGAAGCGATTGAAAAATCCGAAGAATATATCGCTGCGTCAAAAAAAGTGAAGAAAGAAATACTTGATGATTTTAAGAAGATCACTGCCGGCATGAAGAAAGTAATGGATGAGGCGGAGGAAGGCGGCAGTTTTCTGGAGAGATTGTTTGGATCTGAGGAGTACGGCCTGATACAGCAGATGGGTAGTGCATCTGTTGATTTCTATGACAGCATATCAAATACCGCGTTGGAAATCAGCCGCAGGTACGCCGAAGAACAACTAGCCATAATTGAAAAATCTCTGGAAGAAACGCTTGAGAGTATTGAAAAAGCCCGCGAAGCGGAGCTTATCGCGGCTGGTTTTGCGGTCAGGAATAACACTGAAAGCTTTGAGGCACAGCTTGAGGCGGCCAAACGAACAGGGGACGAGGTACTGATCTACTTGGCGGAAAGGCGACTCAAAGAACAGCAGATAAATGACGAGTATAACAGACGTGCTGAGGAAGCTGAGAAAGAAGCGGCCCGTAAAAAAGCAGAGATTGAACACAAGATCGCTGTACAAGAACATGCCAACCAAATGATTGGCGCCGTGAACGCCGGCATCATGGCGGTTTTGCAAGCTCTTGCCGCCGCGCCTCCGCCTTACAATTTCATTCTTGCGGGATTGTCAGGAACGGCAACCACAATACAAATCGGCCTTCTTGCCGCCAATCCGCCGCAGCCGCCTAAGTTTGCAAACAGCGGCATAGTGCCGGGAAACAAATACTCTGGTGACAGAAATCTTGCGAGAGTTGACTCAGGCGAACTTATACTCAATAGGGCGCATCAAGATAATATCGCAAATCAACTCACATCAAACAGCGGACCAGTTACTGCGACAATCGTCGTCATGATGGACACGAGGGAAATAGCCAAAAGCACGGTCGAACTGGTTAACGACGGTTTTTACACCATAAAGGCGAGGGCGGTGCGGGAATGAATATTTATTATCGTAACGACAAAGCTTCTCTGTCCGGCTCAGAGACCGCTGTCGGCTCGTCTCTGCTTAACATCTATGATCCCATGCTTGAATTGCGTGCTGATTTTAAGGCTGAATTGGTTACGATAAATGGCAGTTATGGGGGAAATATCGCCGCGATTGATACGCTGTGCATTGGATACACAAACGCTTCTTTATATGAGCTGACAACTCGTGAGGGAAAATGTTCCGGCAGGATAACCAATAAAATAACAGTATTCAACTTTACCAAAACGCAGTACATTGATTCGTTTCAACTCAAACTTGAAGGAGTAGACCCCTTGTATCTTGGACATCTTTTTTTAGGACAGAAGACTGTGTTACCGAGATTTACTGTTGAGCCGGAAGACGGAAAAGCATTAAAAAGCGAGAGTTCGCGATCATTCGGCGGTCAGGTTTTTGGTATGCGGCGCAAGACACTGAAAAGCTTCGCGGCGGATTTCCAGCGTATTACAGCGGAAGAAAAAGAAGTTATTGATGAATACGTTGAAGCAGTTTTAAACATTGAACCGCACATCATAGACCCGTATTTTGAAGCAAGGGATAAATTCCCCCCTATGTATGCGACATTGAGCAATAGCGAAATATCGTTAACTAAGCGAAACGAAAACGGCTTTTTTTATGATGGATCATTTACATGGCAGGAGGCAAGGTAAATGGCAATAAAATTTGAAGAACCCCGCAGAGACGCCGTAGACTTAGAAGACTGGAGCAAACTTGTTTACAGAACTACAGCAGAGGGGATAGGGCTTCTTGAATTGCTTTTAACCAACATGAAAACATCAGATTCCCCTTCTGTTGCAAAAGGGTCTCGTTTTGAACTTAATGGAGTGTTTTACGTAACAAAAACCATTGAAAATATTTCTTTTCCTGTCGGTGTAACAATTGCCTCTCAAAAGTGGATATTTGTATATGCTAAATTGAAGCAAAATTCTGAGGTTGAATTTATATATGGAACCACTATGCCGCAGTTCGATGTCGAACGAGACGGTTGGTATAATGGGCCTGATAGGGCAGTCGCAAAAATGTTTTACAGACTTGACGGTGCTTCTGAAAAGTTTTTTGCAAAAAAGATACTTAAAGATTATGAATCAATGTATGAAGATGATATTCCCCTCACGTCCGTCCCGACTACGGGAGGAACCAAAATATATTCAGGGTTAGATGAAACGCCTTTTATGCTGGCTCCCGGCGCTTACAGATATTATTTAAAAGGCGGCAAGGGCGGCAAAGGAGGAAGGGGAGCTAAAATTACTTATGGAAATGACCATTCAAACTTAGGAGATATGGCCGCAGAACCGTCAACTCCAACAGAAGAAGTAAGCGGAGTGTTTATTTTAGAGGAGCCTACTCTTGTAATTTTATTTGCCGGACTTGGCGGCAGTAATGGCGGCAATGGCGTTTGGACAGGAACTCCCGGCCCGTTACTTCTTTCCGGCGGCGGAAGCGGGGCGAATGGCGGCACATCATATATATCTGTTTTTGGTAAATTCATAAAGGGAGCGTTAGGCACACAAGGAACGGCTGGTACAGATGGAATTTCCAGTTACGGTGAAGGCCCCGGCGATCATAAGAGTGCAGGTATGGTTCAACGAGCAGGACGTGGAGCACCTGCAAGTCCCTTTGCCAGCGCGGCTGTTATAGTAATTAATGGTCACCCCTCAGTTATGGAGCGTAATGATGGTCAACAGGGGGAGGGTTTTTCTTATCGTTACGATTTGCCGGATTATTCAAATAACTATACTCCCGGAGACTATGAAATGTTTTATGCTCCCGGCGGCGCCGCAGGCGTTGGCACTACAACGGGAAGGGGAATAGCAGACCTTTACTGTTTATGGGAATCAATAAGGAGTTAGTAGTTGGAAGAGATTACAATTCTTGCCGAAATCGAACATACAAATAAATTAACAACTCCAACTGCCCTTGAACACGGGATATGGCGGTATTGTCTGTACGCGACAGGCAGTATTTTGCCGTTCATGGACGACACTTTTAACCGTCTCCCTATAAAAGTAAACAATATCATTATTGATCATGTGGAATATATCAAATACGAATCTATCGAAGAACTATGGAACCTTTCCGGAGACAAACATGGATGGGTTAATATAGACGGCATTGTGTATGTTCGTTTTCAAGGCTATAAACCGCCATTTGTTTTTTATTCGGCGCTATATGGCGCTCTTTTTGGTTTCACGAATGGAAGTCCGGTATTAATTGATGATGTAATGTATATCCCCGGCCTTTTATCCGCACCGGTAATATCGCAGAGCGCGGACGTTTTTACATATGACAGAATGAAATTCAACAGTGCGGTTATTTCCATTGAAAATACCAAAGGCCAATTCGATAATGTTGCGCTAACGAGGGGTATGTTTGGAAATGAATTCAACCTGCGATTTGGTGAAATAAAAGAAGGCGTTAAACCTTTATTATCAGATTTTACTTTATTAGCGCAATATTATATTGCAAACATAAATGTAGCACTGGAAAAAGCGACATTTCATCTTAAAGACAAACGCGAACGGCTTTCTGCCAAAATTCCAGATAAGCAGTTTACGTTAGAAGAATATCCCTCTATTGACGATAATTTAGTCGGCAAAGAAATGCAGGAAGTTTACGGCCACTGTTTCGGTGTTCCCGGTATTTGTCTGCATGGAAAACAAATATATCAAAGCATTTCACCGCTTATAGCACTTACTCAATACAGGTTCCGGTTTTCGAGCAGGATAACAAGCGTGGATAAAATCAGAGTAAAAATGACGGCAGGAGAAATTGCGGTCACCGAAGGGCAGCCCGGAGATACAGTGAAGATTGACGGCTGGACAACTGTATATCAGCGCGTTAAGCCGAATGACCTATCATCAGATGACTGGCCAGAGCCTTGGACATCTGCCGGCAGATGGAAGCCCGGAATAATTCCCGGAAATATATCTAAGCAGAACTTAGATAACGGTGAAATAACTCTCCATTGGGAAGTTGCAAAACAAGGCGGCAATTATGAGAATGGTATAAATGAAGTCCGCATGGACGGCGTATTTATTAACAAAAAAACACCCTTAGAAATTATCACTGACATTATGGACAATTATTCAAACATTCAGTTTGATAAAAAACGGTATAACATAAGCGAGATAGTTGAAGAGCTTACACCGTTACACCATGAGATTGGGATAATGTTTGACAAATCTATTTCTGTTTATGAGGCAATTGAAAAATTGCAGGGCGGATGCGTTTGTGGCTTTCAGTTTTATGTTCATAAAAATCTTTTTACTGCTAGACTGGATAATCCAAACCGCCAATCTATAAATAAAATTATTTTGCACACAGATATTAAAAATCTAAATGAGGTAGAAGTAGACTGGAACGCAGATTTATATGGCACATACACAGATATTGAATATTGCCGCGATTACAGCGAAGGAACCGGCAGACGTGTTGTCGACAAATCACAGCGATTAGACATACTTGATCTACACCGCATAGAAAAAGAATGGCCTGCGCACTCATTGCTTGCAGAGAAAAAAGATGCAGAGCTAAAAAGCGCTATTTTGCTCGAAGATTTTTCTGAAATGCGCCCGTTAATTAAAAACATTAAATTGTTCGGCAGGAAATGGTTCGAACTGCGCGTCTATGATATTTATACTATTGATTTTCGCATACCCGGCGAAGAAAAAGATAAATATCCCCATAATTTGATACGGCTGATTGAAGATGTAGGAGATGAACGGTATATATCGTCATGGTATAAAAAAGAAGAGTATATAACCTTGATAAATAATGAAAAAGAAAATATTGACAAACGTGAATTTGCCGGAAAACTGCGTTGTCAAATTTTACGCGTCGAACCTGATATGAAGACAGGAATAACGATTATTGATGTAAGAGTCAGAAAGGAGAGCCGTGTATGGACAGCCGCATAGTTGGGCAAAGATGGGAAGTTTACAATTTTGCAAGCGGAATAATAAAAGGACGAGTACCCAAAAAAGGTGAAATTATAGTCATTACTAATACCCCGCAGCTTAAAAGTGTCGGTTTGCATCTAGTCGGCGATGGAGAGAAAACAGTTGCGCAATTATACGAATATTGGGACGCTCGATATACATCTCCGGAGGAATTAGCGGAAGCCATAAGAATTCATAACGAAGACCCGGCTTCACATCCCGCCATCCATGTGCGGATCGATGAAGAAATTACTGAACGAAAGGCAGCGGATCAGGTTTTGCAAAACGCGATTAATACGGAAGCCAATGCGCGGGCTGTGGCGGATCAAGAATTGCTGAATATTATTAGCGGAATTAGTACCAATCGGATTGTTGGTTGGGTTATCCCCCTGCTATTCCAACCCAGCCCGTATCAGCTTGCACAGTGGCGCTTATTACCGCTTAAAGGGCAGATTATTGAAATAGCCCTGTATCAAGAACTCGTTGACCGGATATGGGTCGGGGCACAATTAAATGCCACCGCGTTATGGCTGTACAAGTGCAACTCAGACGGAACGCGGAATACAGACGGCTTGTTTTTTCAGATGATAGATGGGCGCGGTTTGTTCATTCGCGGAGCCGGAGCAAACTCGATGGTATTTCCCTCAGTCAACGCGCTTTATGATGG
>JGI24698J34947_10000643_pt1 | contig 16870 bp, 7 predicted proteins | sample TergutMp193P3_FD_34947 | JGI IMG/M metagenome (IMG submission 34947) | reverse complement strand
CTTTTTGAAATAGGAGAGCAGCGTATTAATGAAGGCGTTTCGCCGGCCATAGCCGTATATGGCGGGGCTGCCGAGCGGGTGCGCCCGGTATTGATAACATCGCTTACAACAATAATTGCCCTGTTGCCGCTTGTATTCAACCCATTGGCAAATTCGCAAAAATCAATGGCAGCCGCGATGATAGGCGGAATGTTTGCCTCAACCGCGCTCAGCCTATTTGTTCTTCCTCCGTTATTATTACGGTTTTTCAGGCGGAGGAACAAATAATGAATATCAACGGTTTGCTTCACAGAAAAAAAGGATGCCTGTGTATTTTGATTGGCCTGTGCGCTGTCTCGGTATATATAATATTAACATCGGGCAATCAATCAAATAACAGAAAAGATGAATCATATGCGGTAACTATTCGGCATTACGGAGTTGACGCACGGGAAATTGAAAGGAGTATTACAATACCTCTTGAAGACGAACTATTTTCAATTTCGAATATTATTTCCGTGCAGAGTTCAAGCGAGAATAATTTGTCAAGGGTTTTTATTCGCTTTAAGAAATATCGCCGTTATCAATATGAAGCAGTCCGTGAAGTTGTCCAGAGAGTCTATGAAAGGCTTCCCGCGTCTGTTCAACGCCCGGAGATTTATAGTTCTGATAATTCAGCGATTCCTGTGTGGACTGCGGCATTTTTTAATACAAGCGAAAAAAATAATCTTGATAATATTGATATTTTTATGTATCTGGAAAACAATTTAAAACCAAAATTAAAAAGCCTTGACGGTGCCGGAGAAGTTTATGTATCAGGTTATGGGGTAAAAGAAATTATTGTCAGTATCGATCAGGAAAAAGAAGCGGGATTGGGACTTAATTCTTTTGATGTAGCGCGTACCTTGGAAATGAATGACGGTTTATTTCAAGGCGGAATATTAGTGCATGAAGGAAGAGAAATTATAGTAACGGTGGATGGGCGTTATGGGAATGATGAGACAAGCGAAGAAGCCGTTCTGGAGGCTTTGGCTAATGCGTATATTACGGTTGAAACAGGAATAGCCATAAGGCTCTCTGATATTGCAAGTGTAAATGTGCAGGAGCGTATACCCGATACAATTTCCCGTTTAAATGGCAGAAAAACCGCAATCGTATCCGTTATGGCTAGTTCCGGCGCTGATTTGCAAAGGCTTTCCAGAGATATAAAGCAAGCGCTTGAGAATAATGTCGTGCCGTTGGAATATATTATCTTATCTGACAAAGGATTACAGGAAGCGGAGGCGTTTTTATCGGTATTTATTGCCGCTATTCAAGGCGCATTAATGGTTGCGCTTGTATGTTTTTTTCTTAATAGTAGGCAATTAAATCGCCATAAAAAACAAATGTCAAATATATTCTGCGCGTTATTTGTACCATTTGTATGCGTGGTTTCAATCGCCGCGCTTTCGGTGTTTGGTTTTTCATTAAACAGATACATTTTAGCAGGCATTACAGCCGGAATTGGCTCGGCTATTAATCCGGTAATACTGTACAGTGATCGACTGGGAAAATGCAATGATTATAAAAAAGCCGATTCTGTATTAAAAGAATTGTATAATCCGTTGATTGCCGGTTCCTTAACAACTATTGTTTCGTTAATTCCGTTATTGTCAGCCAATACGGAAATTGAATCTGTTGTATGGGCTATTGGCATAGTAACATTTACATCGCTTATTTTTAGCCTTACAATATTGCCGCCCTTATTATTATGGGACATCAATACATCAAAATTAACAGATATTGCAATCAAAAAAAATAAATTGTTATCATCGGTATATCATAAATTTATAAGAAAATTGTATAGGGGTCTTGCACGGAATATACGGTTTTGTACCAAATATCCAGAATTAATAAGCATTGCCGCTCTGATAATATGCGGCATTGGAATAACGGCAATTATTTTCTGCGGAATTAGCCCAATTGTTGATAATTCTGACGATTCAGTTTATGGGCATATTGAATTTGAAGGAGGTATGCATTCAGAAGAGACGGATAGAATTTTAGCCGAATTTGGACAATTACTATCGGAAAAACAGGGAATTCTCAATGTTCAAACAGGTGCGCGTACAGGCTCCGGCACCACTCTGATATCCTATAATTCAAACTATATCAATGCTGATAATGTTAAAGAACTTGCGCGAGAGTTGCCAATCGCCAATGGGTTTATCTTTTTTCCTGAGAAATCACTAAAAGAAATGCACTGGAATATAAAAATCGCAGGCGATGATGATGTAAAACTTATGGAACTAGCGGAGGAATTGGCATATTTAGCCAGGAATGTAGCAATAATTAAACAGCAAGTTTTTAATTTTAAGGAAGGCAGTAAAAAACTTAAATTTTTGCCTGCCAGGGAAAAAATTGCCGAAACGGGTTTGTCATTTTCAAATGTTGCCAATACAATCAGGCGAAACATTTACGGGCCGGTTATATATAAAAGAAAAAATTATGGAAAAGAAATTGATGTCAGAATAAATACAAATTCCGGATTTAATAATGATGAGTTGAATAATTTTTTCTATAAAGGCAACATAGATAAATTGGTATTTAATTCCGGCCTCAATGCTAATGACAATAATCCTGTTTATTTGAATTCAATTATGAATATTTTAGAAGAGAATGAATTAACCAGTATTCAAAGGGAGAATCGCCGCCGGATAGCGTCAATAACAGTTACCACAAAAAATATGGATTCACGGCTTGTAAAAACTCAATTGGAAAATGTTTTTGCAAATTTAAAACTTCCGTCCGGGTATACAATTGAATTCGACAGGGAGGCAATGAAAAGCGTAGAAACTATATCTAAAACAATTATATTATTTTTATTTGCCATTATATTTTGCTATATGATAATTGCCGTAATAAATGAATCTTTTATAATTCCCGTTGTTATTCTGTCAGCGATTCTTCCGTCATTAGCTATTCCCGCGTTGTACATTGCCATTTTTAAAGGTTCCTTTGATATTTATATCGCATGCGCTTTTATCGTTGTCAGCGGCATGACAATAAATGCGGCGGCGCTTTTTTCCTCCAATTTTAGCCGCTTATTGAAGGTACACTGTATTGATAGAAGCATTACCCTGTATCGAATAATCAGGGAAAGAATTTATACGCTTATTTTTATTACTGTTACTACCATTATAAGTTTTGTACCATTTTTATTTCTTAAAAACGGCACTAATAATTTTGTCAAGAATCTTGCATTAATTACATCATTTGGCGTAAGCATGTCGGGTATATGTTCTATTACTATTGTCCCGGCTGTGTTTTTGATTATTCGCTGCCGTAAGCGGAGCATCGCTGGCAAAATTTGCTAATTTTTTCAATTATTTAAATTTTTAATGGCTTTGGTTTTGAAGCCATATATTAGAGTTATTCAAAAATTTCAGTTTCAGAAATTCTGCGTTTGCAGAAAAATATTTTCAAGGAGGTTCTGTATGAAAAAAAGAGTTTTATTTGCGTTATTTTTTGTTTTTATCAATTTGTCTGCCTTCTCGCAAACAAATCCTGATATTAGCGGTTTTAATCAATCTATATTTGATTATCATTTTTCAAGGGCGGATCGTGAAATTCTGCCTGAACATTGGCTGTCGCAGGCCAAGTCTGGAATATCAATGGCAGTTAATGCATGGGAAATTTTTTCCATTGAGCTTTACAGTGATCCATTGCTATTTGCGGATGCAAAAACTAAATTAATTGAGTGGAGCGAGGCTGAATTAGAAAAGAGGTATTTTGATTGGTTATGTTCCCGTTTTTTCAGCGAGTCTGTTGAGAATTCAATTAAACAATTTTCTCAGGATATGAGTAAAATTCAACGTGTTTATACATATAATCTGGATGAAAACGGCAATGTAATTTTTGAAAATAATGTTCCTTCCATAAAAAGGCCGAGTCAGGATAATAATGATTTTTTGAATGACTTAAATAATTGGAGATTTAACGCATCCGAAAATATTGATTCTGGGTTATCAAATTTAAATTCACTATTGGCTCAGTTTTATCCTGAATTGCTAACTTATATTACGGATTCAAACGAACAAATTTTTAAATCTAAATTTTTTGATAATATTTCTAATACCATAAATAAAATAAAGACTGAATTTGAGAATACAGTAGCACGTGAAGAGAGAATATTAATTAATCGCCGGACAGGTGATGTTTGGAGTTTACGAAAAAGAAGTGAAGATGAAAGTGTAAAGAATGTTGTGCAAAATTTAATTAAAGAAACAGAAGAATTTTGTAATAATGGAATAATTCAACTAAATAAACAAATTGAAGCGGCATCTGCCGATACAGGTAATTTGGAGATTTTTGGCGATGAGTGGCTTGCATTATATAAACAAGAATTTGAAAACGGCCTTAAAATATGGGAAGAAGCGGAAAAGCGTTTTTTCATCAGGCGCCTGGAATGGGAACAAAATTCTATGGCGAATTATTACAATGGTGAAGAAGCATGGTTACAGGCATATATACAATTGGAAGAAGAGCATCAAAAATGGGAATTGAAAATAAAGGAATTATTTGATTCAGGAGAATCGATTTTCAAAAATGCTTCGGATAATCTGGAAAAAGCCATTTTGAGCGCGAAAAGAGAATTTGAGATTAATTCTCAAATTCGCTCAGAAGCCGGTAAAACAAAACTAAAATCGTTAATGGATATATTTTCGCTTTGCATATCCGGTATTTCATTATCACAGGAAAATTTAAAACTTTCGTTAAGGCAATACGGTATTGGTGAAGATAAATTTGATGACTTTTCAAGCAGTGAATTTGAAGAATGGTTATATGACGAATTACAAAATGTTTTACTTACAGAAAATAATAATCGTAGTGATAAATTGCAAATGCTGAATAATATTACTGATTTTCATGGTTCATATAAATCGTATTTAATAAAAGCTGGGGAAATCAAGGATAATTTTATATCTGAATATACCGAACTATTTGATAATTATTATTTAAATGATGTAATTGCGGATTATTTAAATTCTGAAGATTTTTTTCTTGATGAATATCAACTTGCGCTTATTAAAGCAAAAACAATTGTAAATTATTGGGAAAAGCAGGTTAAAATTGCACAGGCTGTTACAGAATATGCCGAAGAAATTCATTCGGGAAGAATAACAGAGGCTGAGGGAATTAAGGCTTGGGAGGCCGCAAAAAAAGAATATGAAGAAGAAATTATTCGGTATAATAATGAATTAGAAAAACTTGGTCTAATTAACAATGATATTATTTCGCAGCAAGATATATTAAATAATTTAACGTATCAAATAAAAGAAATCGAAGAAACCTTGAATGATTTGAACAAGGAATATTCAATATTAATTTCATCGGATATTGAGAATCGTACTGGTTATCTAATTACGGAATTTAAATCAAAATATAAAAAATTACTCGTGATTTATGAACAATTATTAAATACTGAAACTAATAATATTTATAATAAATATATTGATGCTGCATTTCAACTGTCTTTATCTCAGAATTCTGATACTGCCAGTCAAATATTGGAATTATTAATATCTGGGGATGATGATAAGGATTATGTATCATTGGATTTTTTAGTTAATGAAATTAATCAGATTAAAATTATTTCGAGTGTCGACGAGTTACCCCAAGACGCGGGCGATTTTGGTTTTTCAAAAGATGATCAAAGATATATTATATTGAATTATTTTATAAATGAAAAAAATAGCTCAATAGACAATGCAATTGAAGAAGGTAGCGACCCATTAAAAATTGAAAAGCAATATAATGATTTTATATATTTATTGTATTCAGCATATAAGTCAGAGGCTGTAACAAATTTGCAAATCAGGAAAGCAGAATTGGCATTATTTGCCGATACGCCATATGAGAATCTGCGCGTAAATTCAGATTTTTCCGCTGTTGACTGGTATTTAGCATTTAAAGATTTAAGCATTGAAGAAAAAAAATCGCTTTCAAACATAAATATAATGGAATATCTTCTCAACGATTTTAAAAATAGCGAATATTTACTGCTAGAAAAAAGATTGGCTCTTGAAATATCAGCTCTTAACTATATGCTATATAAGGATGAAGCAACGGGATGGGAAGGCGCATTTTTATCTGAATTCTATTTATATAATGAGGAGTCAACTTATGATGAAGAAATAGCAGAATTTATTCTTGATTCACTTTTGTATTTACAGGATAAACTGCTTAATAATGAAACTTATGATGAGTGCGATGACATAGAAATGGAATATATAATTAATTGGTTTATATCAGGCGGAACTTTTTTTATAGGAAGCGAGGCGTTCAGTATTAGTGAAATTAATAATTTTAATTTTAATAGGGGTTTATTGGATGCATACGGAAACTTATATACAATTAGTTCATTTGGAAACCAAGTTATTTGGGAACAAACAAACCATGAATTAAGGAAATTATTTAATAATTACAATTTAATCAGTACAAATAGTATATTTCCTGATATAGAAAATATTTGTGAAAATTTAATAACGGGTTCTGATGATTTTATAAATAGCGTAACGCAATTTTTATTTGATTTTAATCAAATAACATCATTGCTTCCTGATGTTTTCAAAATTGAAATTAATAACTGGGTAGAAATTTTGACTGAAAATATTATAGTTTATGCAATAAAAAATAATATTACGCCTTTGCACAGTACAAATGAAATTGAGATAGAATTATTAGGAATTCAGGAACAATATGTCCAATTTGAAAATTTTTATAACTCGATTCAATTTTTTGATGAAAATTTAATAGCAGGCTTAAATCAGTTATATATGAACATTTATAATAGCGAATTACTATTGATATTGCAAAATGATATTATAAATCAATACAATAGTATGATAAATGAAATTGCATATAATGAATCTGGTACTAATATTCATTGGCGTAAATTGATTAATAAAGACTTATTTCCTGAAATAGAAGAAGAATATAAGGATATTTTAACATGGTTTGATGGAAAAGTAAAGGATATTAAAGATCAAACATCGGTCTATGATAATTTAATAAAAGACTTATTTTTGTATAATGTAAATTTTAATAATGAATTTGTATATCAAAATTTGAATATTGCAGAAAAAAATTATAAAGATTCGTATTCTGAATGGCAAAAATTGAATGTTGAATTCTACTATTTATACAGGGAATTGAGTAATATAGGGCATACCATATCTTATTCAATGATGGATCCTGAATTGTTGCATACTGAGCAAATAAGAATTAAAACATTGCTGGATGAGCAAATGGAATTATTTGAATTTACCAAAGAAGATTATATGGAAAAAGCAAGTGATTTATTCAATACAGGAAAGGAATATGACGATCAATATGCCGTTGTAAAAGAATGCTTCGATATAATGGAGAATTTTAGGTTTAATCTTGAAATTCAAGACGCGATACGCAGATGGGCCAGTACGCCATATTTAGATAAAGATTATTATGACCTAACAAATTGTAATGTATATTTGGAACGCGCAAAAATTGCTTTATCGGCTTTATCTGATTTATATATAAGTGATAAAGCGCGGCCATATGAAAATAATATATATGAATCACTGTTGGATAATTATGATAAAGATTTTAACAGAATAATAAGAATAAATAGTATGCTTAATTCATTAATTTCTGAAATTAACAATGAAAAAATAAATAACAATAAAATTTTCAATTTACTGCAATCATCAATTAATAAATTAGGTTTTGTTCCAGTTATACCGGAAGATTATATAAGCCCTGAAGATACAAAAGAATGGGATATTAAGGACATAATAACAATAAATAATGGAATTTTATGTTTTTTATTGGATGCTTCTGGAAATATTGAAAATTCAGATAATGAAAATTTCACCCTATTGAGAGACTATTTTAATCAAGATAATGCATTGTCTGATGATTTAAATAATTTCAGCCAATTTGAAATTGCCGTATTGGAATTAGCTGAAAGAATGCAGGGATATTTTTCAGATCAGGAAAAAATTGAAGAATGGGGATTGGCCAAAAATTATTTATTACGGACGATAAATGGTAATAATGAAATTAAATTTATTTCAGACAATATAAAATATGCGGAGCAATTAAATAGTGAACATTCATTGGGAAATTCAAAATTTATTATAGATCCTATTTATCCCAAAAAAGCAATTAGTAGTTTTGTAAATGATATTAAGCCAACTATATACAACTTAGAAAAGAGAGCATGGGATCGATTAAGCGATGATGAAAAAGAAGACTTGGAATTTTATACAATTATAACAATGATGAATAATAATTCATATTATAATGCGTTTTCTCAATATAGCGCTTTTTATGAATTTATATATACATACAATTATATCTATGGTCGTTATAAAATTGCTGAATTAGCATCCAGATTATACTTATATCCATTTTTCTTTCTGTACATAGAAATGCGTGAGGTTGATAAGACAATTGCCGGTCGTGTAGAAATTCCGCTAGATAATACGATAGAAGCATTAAAAAATTATGAAACTGAATTGAACAATAATATTTCAAAAATGATGGAATTAAATTTTGATTATAATGCATCGTGTGATTATATACGCGAATTATACGGATATACAGAAAGTAATACGCCAGTTTCTTGGTCCGATATTGAAAATGCGCTGATTAATATAAATAATCTTAATGAAAATGATATAATTCTATTGAAGCAAGATTGGTTAGATATGGAAAAAGATAACAATAAAGGCTATTATAGCACAATAGAAGCATTGTCTGAACTGGCGCAATGGGCTGCAAACAAGCGAAATGAATCGTTGAAAAGACTTAATGAACAATTCAATAGTGATTACCAAAACCAGCAAAACGACATGAATGTTTATTTCAATACGTTTGATAATTTTATGTCAGGCAATTCTGATATTGAAACATTAAAAGAGGATATTAATAAGGCATTCGGAACAAAAAGCGCTTCGTTGAAAACGCATTTTATCAATAGCGGAGATACTTTAATAAAAAATATTGATTCATTTTATAGTAATAAATACTATGATGTTATTGATTTTTCTATGTTAGGAAATGAACTCATTTCATTTTATTCGCAGTCATTTATGAGTAAATATAATGCCGAATACTATTCTAGGCAAATTGAATGGGATATCCAGCGAGACGATTTATTTAATAAATATATTGAATGGCAGGAAACAATAGCAGTTATAACTGAGAGGGGACGGAATGATTGGAAAACAGGTATACAGAAGTTTGAAAGCGCTTATACGAACTGGGCGAAAAAATTCCAAGAGGAATATGAAAAAATAGATAATGCATGGACAATCGCATATTTAGACGGCTTAATTGAGAAAGAAAATTGGCTATCGAAAGTTGAAGAAATGGCAAATAATGCGGCCTCAGATAATCTATTAATGTTGATTGGTGCCGAAGCAGAACGCATGTCAAAATTGTATGACACAAGGGATCCGTCTATATCGCTTCTGGATGATGGAATAAATCAAGCCCGATCAATTATAAGCGAATTATTAAATGCGCCCGGAATCGCAGGACTCGATAGCGCGTTTAATTATATTAATGGGTTTAATAGTATTTCAAATATTCAAATCAGGCAAGGCATGGGTAATGGAATTTGGGATGCTCATATAATTAACGCTGTTGCATCTGATATGGCCAGAGAAATCAATTCAGAATTGGCATCTTTGGAAACAAGAAAACTGGCAGAAAATGTACAGAATTCAGTTGATAATGCAATTCAGGGAATTTATAGTAATGTTGAAGATTCAAATAACAGTTTTAGAAAATCAATGGATGATATGTTTATTATGAACGGGCAGTGGACAAAATCTGAGAATTATTATATTAAGGATATTATTGTAAATTCAACGCTTTTTGATCCTGTAATAACCGAGAGAAAAAAAGTATTGGGTTATAAAGATTTTGAAATTGAACCGATTGAATTAAAAAACAATCTTGAAAATTACAATTTGAATATTTTAGATTCATACGGAATTTTGAATATCATTGATAATATTACTATAGAAATTGAAAATATTGTTAAAGAAATATTTTATCGAAAAAATGAAAAAATAGAATCATCATTTAAAGATGAAAAAATAGTTGCAAGATACGAATATAATATTGATACTAAAAGTTATGACGTATATTTTGATACTGTTATAACTATTATTGATTATGACGATCGTAATCAAAGTCCAGGAAAATTCGGAATTTATATTGGGTATGAACCTGCAATAAAAAAAGTTAATTCAAAAATTAGCGAAAGAAACGAATTATTTTATGACGAAGGAAACGGGGAATTAGGCCGCTTATTAAGCGATTTTCAGTTTTGGGCGACAATTGACGGTTACGGAACCAGCTTATTATCTGTTGCGGCATGGGAAAAGCCCATGTGGGACGACAGAAACTCTGCTCTTGAAGCTCCAAGCCTTCGCAAGGTAATTGACGTTACCAATGCGATTGGTGCCGCAGTTGTATCGGTGGTGCTTGCCCCATATACAGGCGGCGCGAGTGTTTTTGCTTTTATGGCATTAACAGCCGGTATAAATTCTACTGATGACTTAATATTTAACACTCTCGACTATGCATTAGGTTATAAAACCCTTGATGAAGCTGTTTTTGATTTTGGAAAAGCTTCATTAATTAATCTTACGAGCAGTTTTGCGTCAGGAATTTTTGGAGGAGTTGCAGGCGTAGCAGGCGAAGGGTTTCTTGCCGCAGGCAAAGGTTTAACCGGCATGGCCATGCAAACAACAAGTAATGCCGCCGGAAAATTACTTATACAGACAGCAATGACAGGAGTGCAGACGATCTCAACGGGCCTTGTTACCAGCGCCATAGGCGGAATAACCTATAATCATGATGATGGATGGGGATATTCCCAGGAGGCTTTTAAAAATGGCCTTAAAGGAACAATGATAAATGCGTTTTCATCAATGACAACAACTTTTACAACCGGAATATTTAATAACATCAATACCGGAACTAATTTTGAAAAATTGAATGCTTTTAATTCATTTGATAAACAAAAAGTACAAAAACTCAATGGATTAATGGGCTCGTTGGCAGGGCAGGGCGTCCAATATGCCTTAAGCGGTGATTTTACGTTAAATTTGCTAAATACCAGTTTATTTACCAATGGCTTTATTGATGTTGGCTTACTGGAACTTCGATTGGGGGCAGATGACGGCCATATATTTGGAATAGGTACCGGCGGCGCAAATATTAGCCCGGATAATATATTTAAAGCAGCAGAGGGCGGATTTATTTGGAATTTGAATAATAGAATTGAAAGGCATATTAATAATGACGAAAATACTATTAAAGATCAAGCTATATTAAGGGCACAGTATGGCCATGGTGATAAGGATATAAAAAAACAACTTTTTGATATATTAAATGGAAAGGTTAAAGTAATTGGTGTTGGTAATGAAGAGTATGCCGCTGAAACAACTTCAGAAGGCGGCCGTACTATTAAACTTAGGAATTATCAGCCTGGAATGGATCCAAAGGATCAATTATTTATGGCAATTCTCCTGGGGCATGAGGCGTATAGGGATGCCGTTGTCACTGATGACAATAATCTGGAAACGCAAAGGGCTGTTTTGGGACATATGCAAATGGCGGAAAGTATGATGCGAGACGGATATATGTTTAGAGTAAATTATGATATCTTTATGGATTTTTATAACTTTGATATTTTTAACGGAGATTTAGATTTATTTAATGGATATATTGATAATGCGTATGATTCAAGCGGAGATTACTGGAAACGGAAAAATAATGGGAGTCTTCAATATGACGGATATGCGAGTTTAGTGGATGAAAGCGGAAAAGTCCTTTTATCCCTTGATGACATGGGATTAAGAAGTGAAGGCCAAATCGAAAGCGCTCTTTTGTATATGTTAAATATCGATCCAAACGATAAAGCAAGAGTAAACGCGGCTAGGCAGATGATGGTTAATGCAGGGCTTCAACATACTGATAATAAAGATCCGGATAAGTGGTTTTGGTCAGAGAAGGAACAGACTAGCTCATCAACTATATATGAAGACGGAGAACCTGTTTTTGTTTTTACCACAACTTTGTCGGATCTTACAAGAGCGAATATGGGAAAAGAAATAAAAATGGATGATATTTTTAATTTGCAAATTACGACATTAGGTATGTCCGGCTTGAAAATCGCAGAATCAATAGACAGAATGTATGGCTCAGCTTTGAATTTTATTGATTTTTCAATTCACAACTTAAAATCGTTTTATGCGCTGAATATTCTTGATACTATTTTACCTGAACAAATGAATATGATATTCGATAATATTGATATATACAATAATTTTTTAATAAATGGAGTTAATACCAATGCAATGGTATCTGGAAATGTTACGCGGACATCAGAATTTGATGAAACTTTTACTGTTCCTACTAAAGATAAAGATAAAAATATTACCGGATATATTACGGAAGATCATACGGGGCATGATTCAGCCGGAAAAGGAATCAGCGTAACTCTTCCCCCAGGATACTGGAAAATAACTAAAATTGATGAGCACAGGCTTTACGTGCAACTAGTGGGAACCGATCTTAAATTAAGAATAATGCATTTAAATCCTGCGGATCTTTCAACGCTTACAGTGGATACTATTTATGGCGGCGAAAATCCATTAAGTATAAATTATCCTGACGCATCATATGGAGCGGGTTCCGGCGCTCATATTCATATTGATATGACTCGGAATTTACTATATAATGATACTCAATATACGCGGCAATTTGTAAATCCCACTACATTGCTTCCCGGCAGCCGCCTTGATTATCATTTTTTAAAAGTTGATACAGATAATAAAGTTTTATCCAGTTACTTTTTTAACAGATATTAATTTTTTGGATTCCTGCCCATAATGCGCCTGCGTTATGGGCAGGAATTACTTCGGCATTGCCTGTATTAATGCCCGCATTCATTACCAGACAATTATATTGCCGCCGTAAGTAAAGCCGCCGCCAAAGCCGGCTGTTATCAGCAGATCGCCTTTGGCAAGCCGTTTGCTGCGGTTTAGCTCGTCAAGCGCAATGGGAATGGAAGCGGCGGATGTGTTGGCGTATTCCTCAATATTGAGGTAGAATTTTTCCAGCGGTATTTTTAGTGTTTTAGCTGCCGATTGAATAATTCTGACATTGGCCTGATGGGGGATAATCCATTTGACATCATTAATGGCGATGCCTTCCATGGCAAGCAATTCTTCAATGGTTTCGCACAGCGCTTTAACGGCAAAATAGTAAACTTCCTGGCCTTTCATTTCTACATGGACAGGTTTGTCGATTGTTTCGCCCGGTTTAAACGGAAACCGCGAACCTCCCCTGCGGAACAGCAGGTTAGCAGCGCCGGAACCGTCCGCACCCAGTACGGAGCGCAGCAGCCCCCTGCGTTCATGGCCGGGCGTTTCGGTTCTTTCGATTACTGCCGCGCCGGCGCCGTCTCCAAATATAACGCAGGTTCCCCGGTCATCCCAGTTTAAGGCCCTGCTTAACAGTTCCGCGCCTATAACCAGGGCGCGTTTCCGCCCTGTACTGGCGTTTAACATACACGCCGCTGTTTCCAGCCCGTAAATAAATCCCGTGCATCCGGCGCTTATATCCATGGCGGCTGCATTTCGCGCGCCCAGTTTATCCTGCACTATGCATGCGGTAGAAGGGCTGCCGATAAAATCCGGGGTGGCAGTGCCGAGTATGATGATGTCAATTGTTTCCGCCACGCCTCTAGCGGCGCGCTCGCGTTCATCAGGGCAATCGCCGGTATAAGCGGCTGCCATCGCAAGGGCGTTTTTTGCCGCTTCCGCTGCGAGATCGCTGCACGCGGTATCCTCGTCAGCGAAAAACCGATTTCCAATTCCAGTATGGGAACGGATCCATTCATCACTGGTGTCAATACGGGCAGCCAGCAGTGTAGCCAGCGCGTCATTACTCATCCGCCTGGACGGTACGGCTCTGCCGGTTCCGATTATCTCTATTGCCATATCTTATGACGGACTGATAATTCTGAGTAAATTATCAACTATCGAAATTTATTTCCGCTTAACGGCTTTTTTTGCGGCCTTCGAGCTTGCGGCCTTTTTAGCCGGTTTTTTTCCGGCGGCTGCTTTTTTTGCCGTTGCGGGACGAGCCGGTTTTTTTGACGCTGAAACTTTTGCGGTTTTTTTGACTGTCTTTGCCGAACCCGAAGTTTTTCTTTTTTTGGCGTATTTTTTATTCAACGCGCCCTGATACTCGCAGCAATCCTCGCACAGGGTATAGCCCTTTTTTACTTTCCCGCCGCAGCGCGGGCAGCGGTTGTTTTCTTTGCGGGTCTCGTAGCGTTCGCGACGTTTTTCGTTGAGTTCTTCGCGATGAAGTTCCCGATACCTCTGCTGCCGCAAGCGGTTGTCAGCACGTGCCTTTTCATCCATAGTTATACTCCGTTTATATAGAATGTAGCGTTACCTTACAATTTTTAGCGCGTTATGTCAACTGGCAATTTGTATGCCTGCTCTTTCGCGCTACGCTTGATTTTCATGAATTTAAGGGAATGCCCCGCTTGCCCAGGCTTCAGGCATTTCCCGGTTATGTGCAAACCATTCGCTGTCTTTGAGTTTTGTGCCGATGTTACTGCACATAACGGAGACCGTGTCCCCGGAAACGGAAAAAACGATATTCCCGTTGAACGGCATATATTCGTTGCTTGAATAGTCCGTTATCAGCGTTGTGATATAAACCCTGTCGGTATAGGGGGCGACCCGATCAATAAAGCTCTGGGACGGAAATACATTAGGCGGCAGCGCCCGGTATTCAGCGGTTCCCGCGCAGGTGCAGACGCATACATACTCAGGCGTAATTGCCGCCATGAGCTTTTCGCCGTTTGATGTGTTTGAACCGTGGTGGCCGCCCTTGTAAAGGACGCAGTGCCCCAGTCCCCCATAATGTTCATCATAAAAATCAACCAGCAGGTCTTCCGCTTCCATTTCCAAATCGCCGGTAAAGAGGTACTGCTTTTCATCCTGAATGATTCGCAGGCACACCGAATAGTTGTTTTCGTTTCGCGTATAGTTTTCGTAGTAGTAGTTATAGAGAATCTCGAGTTTAACGCCGCCGCCAAAATCAAAAATACGCATCGCGCCGTCCTCGTTGTTGTAGCATTGCAGGGCAGTATAATGCGCCGTGCCGTTTGCGGCGAGCCTGTCGCGTGTCTCCCGGTAATGCCGGTAAGCGGTCGAGGTACTGTTCGTATTGGGAAAGTCTATTATGGCGCCAATCGTATACGCATCGAGAATCCCCGTTACGGTATTGGAACTGTAAAACCCGGCGATATGATCGCGGTGGGCGTGAGTCGCTATTACGTATTCGAGCGTGTTGTCCTGAATGAAATTATCTATATACGCTTTTATGGTCAGCGCCGATGACTGCCTTGAACCGGCATCGATCAAAATATCAATATTTCCGTAATTGATGTACACGCAGTCGCCGGTGTATTTGTTGCCCAGTTCCAAAAAATGAATGCTTAAATCACCGCTGTTAATTATTGGCTGTAATTCACCGCTGCCGCTTTCCTGCGGCTCTGAACGTTCACCGCCAGCAAACAGCTCTGCGGAACATACCAGCGTAAAAATGAATAGCAGCGCTAAAAGGAGCTTTTTCATAGTGTTCTGCTAGATTATATCACATGAATGAAAAAAAGACTTGTGGCGAAGCAAGCGGGTTCTTTCACAAGTCCATTGACAAACGGGCAGCCCGTTTCGCATAACGATCTCAGCACAGCGTTTAATCCATTGCCATCCATCTTTCCGCTCAGGTTCTTGCCCGCCTTGTATTGATAGATTATAATGCCGTATGGCGCATCCAAAAATGGAAGAGTTTGATGAGCGGATGAAGAAGCTCTTCGATGAAGTTGACCGCTATATTGAAGGCATCTACGGCGACAGATACGGCTTGCATCCCTCCAGGCCGGCTCGCGGCGAAACGGCCAACCCGGAAGCGGACGGCCTTTTCGACATAGGCGCGGTCTTTACGCCCGGCTATGTATCTGAACTGGGCAGGGGCTATTTGATTGACGTGGTAATATCCACGCTGGAAGAAGTTGATGAGGAACTGCGCCGCGAAATTTACAAGGCCGCAGCCATGAAGGTAAAAGAACTATTGCCGCTTCATTTTCCTGAACGGGAACTTACTGTGCGGCGTGACAGGAATCACTTTAAGATTCAGGGCGATTTTAGCCTGGGGAAAATTTGACGGGGCATTGTGCCGTAAAGAGAAAAGCCGCCCTTTCGCCCTTTAAGCGGCTGTTAGCGCTTTTTCTATGTTTTCCCGCAACTGTTCCGTATCTTGCGGAGGGCAACCGCGCATCGTAGATGCCGCAAACCCGTTGCATGCTTCACGGTCGCTAAGTGCCGCGTTAGCCCTGGCACGCCGGGAGATTTTCTCAGGCGAAAGCCATTCTTTGAGCATTTTATCCATTTCCCGCAGAACAATGGGCTTTGATATAAAGCCGCTGAATCCGTTGGCTAAAAACATTTCCTTCGCTCCGGCAGCCGTGTCTACAGTCAGCGCTACTATTGGAAGCCGTTTTCCTTCGGAAAATTCGGCCTCCAATAGTTTAGGAATTTCCTGAGGAAACTCCATACTATATTTCCGTAGAAATTCATCATTTTCCCATTTTCTGACCTCTCTGGTTGTTTTCATGCCGTCCATTCCAGGCATCAGATGATTCATAAGCACCAGGTCGTACGCATTATACTTAATTTTCTCAATCGCCTCATGGCCGCTTTTGGCAGTGTCGATTAGCAGCCCGTAAAGCGATAACATTCCTTTGGCGATACACAGGTTCATA
>JGI24698J34947_10000642_pt1 | contig 16881 bp, 31 predicted proteins | sample TergutMp193P3_FD_34947 | JGI IMG/M metagenome (IMG submission 34947) | reverse complement strand
AAACCAAAGAGGTTATTTATGTCCATTAAAGTAGGTATCAACGGGTTCGGTCGCATAGGCCGCATGGTTTTCCGCGCTGCCGTCCAAAATTTTTCCAACGACATTGAAATCGTGGGAATTAACGACTTGCTGGAGCCGCACTATCTGGCTTACATGCTCAAATACGACTCCGTTCACGGAATTTTCACAGGGGAAGTCTCCGTTGACGGCACGAATTTGGTGGTAAACGGCAAAAAAATCCGCTTAACCGCAGAAAGAGACCCGGCAGCCCTGAAATGGGGCGATGTTGGCGCAGGTGTTGTGGTTGAGTCCACAGGCTTGTTCCTAACAAAAGAATCCGACGGCAAAAAGCCGGGCGCAGACGCTCATATTCATGCCGGCGCAAAAAAGGTAATCATGAGCGCACCCTCCAAAGACGACACTCCCATGTTCGTTTACGGCGTTAATCACAAAACCTACGCTGGGCAAACAATCATCTCCAATGCAAGCTGCACCACAAACTGCCTTGCTCCCCTGGCCAAAGTCATAAACGACAAATTCGGCATAGAGAAAGGCTTGATGACCACAGTCCACGCCGCAACCGCAACGCAAAAAACCGTTGACGGTCCGTCCAACAAGGATTGGCGCGGCGGCAGGGGAATCTTGGAAAACATAATTCCTTCCAGCACCGGCGCAGCAAAGGCGGTAGGCAAAGTTATTCCCGAGTTGAACAAAAAGCTCACGGGTATGGCTTTCCGCGTCCCGACTTCCGATGTTTCCGTTGTTGACTTGACCGCCGTTCTAAAAAAAGGCGCTTCCTACGACGAAATCAAAGCCGCAGTAAAGGAAGCCAGCGAAGGCGAGTTAAAAGGCATCCTGGGCTACACCGAAGACAAGGTAGTTTCCACGGATTTCCGCGGCTGCCCAAAAACCTCCATATTCGACGCCGAAGCCGGCATCATGCTTGACGCCAACTTTGTAAAGCTGGTAAGCTGGTACGACAACGAATGGGGCTATAGCAACAAGGTGCTGGAAATGGCCAAGGTTATAGGCAAGTAGTTTTGTAGCTTGATTTTTTAAGGCACTTGGGTAAACTGAGTGTCCTTAAAAGTCTTCGTCTTCCGTTTCCGTTTTTTCTGTTTGTTCTCTGGACTCTTCCAGCATTAGCTTTGCTTCTTCTTCCTCTCTCTTTTTTCTCTTTATGGAAAGGTCTTCCAGTTTGCTTGGGTCAATAACCACGCTTTCATCGGAGGCACGGTAAAAATTATTGGATTCATCTAAAACATCTATTATGCCAACCAAACGCCCTTTACCGTCAAGCCCAAGGTCCATATTCCTTATAGTGCTCATGCGAATACGTTTAACGGCATCCCTGTATTCGGGCAGCACGTGCCCTTCGCCGTCCATCATTTCCCTTCTTTCTGCCGGAGTTACATTTTCCATGGCTTCTTTCCAAAAACCGGCTTGAGCCTGCTGAACAAAGGTGATCATCACTTCATTGGTCTTTTCCGGGTTACGGCGAACCGAACTGCCTGGACAAGCAACAAGGGAAAACACCATGAGTAACGCCAGCAATCTAAAAAACATAATGTTAAAATCTCCTATAAAACATAATAATATATAAAAATTTACCGCCCAAATAAAATTTTATTCCTTCTTGTTAAAAGCCATATTGTTGGTACCAGCAGTATCAAATCTCTAATCAGGGCGGTCCAGGCACTTGACTTTGACTGTGCCCCGTCTATCTGGAAACACCCGCATACTATGCCCAGGTCAAGAATGAGCGCCCAAACAAGGGCTATTATAAAACTGGCAAACATAGCCAGAATCACCAGCGTACATTCCCTTACATAAGGAGTTGCAATAAGGGCAAGCCCAAACCAAAACTCAAACTGCGGCAAAACCAAAGCCCACAGATTTATGAGATTATGCGGTAAAAACTGGTATTGGGCAATAGCAACGGCAAAGGTTTTAGGGTCTTCTATCTTGAAATAGGCGGCAAAAATGAACATTCCCCCGATACCTATCCTTACCAGGCCTTCCAGGATTCTTTCGGTTAAGGGTCTGTTTATTTTCCATGCGGGGATAATCAGCAGGACACTCAATAAGGTTTCTGCAATCCCTATGTGCAAGCCGTATTGCCAGGCATTAAATTTATCTGCCAGGCTGAATTTATCGGGAAAGGATATTTCAAGGACTCCCAAGACCATTAAAACGGTAGCCAAAACCATTAAAACTATGGGAGCATATAAGTTTTTCATTCCGGTTTCTCCAGCACTTCCTGCCCGCCAATCCATTCAACGGATTTATCTTCCGGAGCGCGCAGGTTATTGGCAACGGCGGCAAATACGCAAAACAAGCCCAGACCCAGCAGGAACCTGATATTTAATTCTTTTACCCAAGCTATTTTCATAGACTAACCTAATATAGAAAATTTAACCCTGAACGCCCTGCCGGATTTTCTCCAGCAATGCCGCCCCGCCGATTTCCATTTTTGAGAAGGCAAACCATTTTTTTCCCAAATCCTTTAAACTTGCGCCCAAGTGGTAAACATCCTTGCCGTCTATGACTAAAAACCTGTCGTGGCTAAGGTTGAAACCTATTACTTCCAGCTTTGGGTACTGGCGATTGAATTTTGCAATGTCCAGACTCAACTGCTCGGATACGTCTTTTGTGAGCAGGGTAACCTTCACGTTTTTCATCTTTTTGCTGAGCATCACCAAAACGGATTCGTCTATGAAATTGTCAATAAGGAGTATGGACTTCCTGGCAGACTTGATCATTTTATTTGCCAGAACATAAGCGTCAAAAATTTGCCCGTTAAAAAACACCCCGCAATGCGGTATGGCATTCCTGTCCAGGGCATCGAAAAGCTTTTCCATTTTTTTGCTGACTTCCGCCTGCCTTAGCTCAACCGTTTCCAAACGCCGGATAATGCCTTTGCCGGTAGATATAACCTTGCGCATCTCAACAAAAGCCTGCATGATTCTAATGCTCACCTTAACGGCTACATCGCTGTATAATACGGCAGAAAGCATCGCTATTCCCTGCTCGGTAAAGACGTAGGGCAAATATCTTCTTCCGCCGTGCTCGCTTGAGGTCGCAATTTGCGACTTCAAGATTAAATCCCTGTACTCCGGCTCTGTAAGCTGAAAGTGAAATTCGTCGGGAAATCTGTTGATATTTCTCTTTACCTGTTCGTTCAGTCTTTTGACTTCAACCTGATATACGGCGGCAATATCGCTGTCGAGCATGACCTGCAAGCCCCGAACAGTGAATATTCGGGATTCTATTTCACCTGCAGGTAAAACCGAATTCATGAGACTTGATCTTCAACCAACCCCACCAAAGCCATTTCTGCGGCATCACCTGCGCGGTAATTGCCCAGCTTTAAAACTCTGGTGTAGCCGCCGTTTCTGCTTGCGTAGCGAGGACCGATTGTATCAAAAAGACCCTTTAAAACCTTAGGATCCATAACAAAACGGGCTGCCTGGCGGCGGGCTGCCAAATCGCCTTTTTTTGCGTAGGTGATCAGGCGATCCACAAGGCTGCGAACCATCTTGGCTTTTAGCAATGTTGTGCGGACAACCCTCTCCTGAGGGTCTGCTTCCATGCCCTTGAGCAATATGGAAGTTGAAAGGCTGCGAAGCATTGCGTGCCTGTGCGCCGCATTGGCGCCCCATTTCTTTACTTTTACGCCGTGTCTCATTCTGCATTTCCCTCTTTTAAGTAGGCATCAACATCCATGCCAAAATTAAGACCCATTGAAGACAGCAAATCGGTAAGTTCTGCCAGAGATTTTTTGCCGAAGTTCTTCTGCTTCATCATATCGTTTTCCGTGTAGCGAACAAGTTCCGCAATAGTATGAATTCCGTTCTGCCTGAGGCAATTGCTTGAACGCACGGAAAGTTCCAGATCTTCCACTTTCAAAAGCAACTTTTGAGCAATGGCCTGTGCATCCTCATCGCCAACCTGTTTGGTGGGGTCAGACAAATTGCCTTCAAAGTTTATGAATATCTCCAGATGGTCAACCAGGAGCTTGGCCGCATAAGCCAGCGCATCTTCCGGGTCTATGCTTCCGTCCGTTGTTATGTCCAGTTCCAAACGGTTAAAATCGGTACGCTCTCCCTCGCGGGTATCGGAAACGGACATGGCCACATTCAAAACGGGATTGAAATTGGCATCTATCAGAATTTCGCCAACCGGAGCGTTCTCCGCCGTTCTTCTGCGGTCAGGGTCATCTGCCGGAACATAGCCGCGACCGGAAGAGACCTTCATCTCTATTTTGAGAGACGCATTTCCGCAAAGAGTAGCTATATGGGCATCCGGGTTAAGAATCACAATCGCAGGGTTTGCGTCTATGTTCTTTGCCGTGACCTCGCCTTCGCCGGATATGTCCAGATAGAGAATTTCGTCTCTGTCGCTCAAAAGCTTAACGCGAATGGCTTTTAAATTGAGAATGATGTCTGTTACGTCTTCTCTAACGCCATCAATGCTGGCGTATTCCTTTTGAACCTTGTCTATTTTAACAGACACAATAGCCGCGCCTTGAATTGAGGACAATAAAGCCCTGCGAAGAGCATTGCCTATTGTCGTTCCCCAGCCGCGTTCCAAGGCTTCTATTTCAAATTTTGCACGACGTCCGTTTTCAGAGGCTAATTCAGTTTTCTGAAAAGTCTGCGGCATATTTAGGGATTTCCACACCATATAGGTCTCCTTTTAAATTCTTCTTCTCTTTTTTGGGCGACACCCATTGTGCGGAATGCCCGTAACATCCAGAATCGACAGCACTTCCAAACCCGAATTTTTAAGCGCACGCACAGACGACTCGCGAGCAGGGCCTGCGCCCTTAATGCGAACCGTAACCTTGCGCATGCCAAGGGAAAATGCCGTGAGCGCAGCCGCCTCCGCAGCGACCTGCGCTGCATAAGGCGTGCTTTTTTTGCTGCCCTTGTAGCCGGCACGCCCCGGGGAATTGCCGGCAACCAGATTTCCCTTGGAATCCGTAATGGAAATTATAGTATTGTTAAAAGAGGCGTAAATATGGGCTATGCCCTGCACGTCTATGCGCTTCTTGCCTTTTTTAACCCTGACTTCATCGGTTGCAGGAGCTTCTGCTACCGGAGTTTCCTTTTCTTCCTTAATTTCTTCTGCCACTTGCCTACTCCTTACTTCTTTTTGTTAGCCACTGTTTTCTTTGGCCCCTTGCGAGTGCGTGCGTTTGTGCGGGTGCGCTGGCCCCTGGCCGGCAAGCCCTTGCGATGCCGGAGTCCGCGGTAACTGCCAATATCCTGCAAACGCTTTATGTTAAGGGTTATCTCCGCCCTCAACTGGCCTTCCACCTTGTATTCCTCTTCAAGCATGCGGCGTATCTTGCCCTGCTCTTCTTCGGTTAAGGCGTCAACCTTTTTGTTCTTGTCTATTCCAAGTTTGCCGCAAACCTCGCGGGAGGTGTGCAAGCCTACGCCAAAAATAGCGGTGAGACCGTATTCCACGCTCTTGTTCTTGGGCAAATCTATACCAGCGATTCTAGCCATAATTCTCCTTTACCCCTGCTTTTGCTTGTGACGGGGTTTTTTTTCGCAAATTACACGCAAAATACCTTTGCGGCGAACTATTTTGCACGATTCGCAACGCGGTTTTACTGATGCCTTAACTTTCATAGTTACCTTCCCGAAAAATAGTTATTTATACCTGTACGTTATGCGCCCACGGGTTAAATCGTAAGGCGTAAGTTCAACTGTTATCCTGTCCGAAAGCAGAATCCGTATGAAGTTCTTGCGCATTTTACCCGAAAGATGCGCCAAAACCTCATGTCCGTTTTCCAAAGCCACCCGAAACAAATCGTTTCCCAGAACTTCGGTCACGGTGCCGTCCACTTTTATCCCTGTCTCTTTAGCCACTAAGATGCCATCCTGCCGCGAATACGGCCGTGTTTGAGGAAACCCTCGTAATTCTTGGTATGCAACTGGGCTTCTATCTGCCTTAGAGTGTCAAGGGCAACGCCCACCACTATCAAAACAGATGTTCCGCCTATGTAAAAAGACATATTCAAAGCATCTTTCAAGTGCAANGGCCCCACGCTTATGGTTGCCAAAAATATGGCACCNGGCAGGGTTATGCGGGTTAAAATGTTGTCTATGTATTCGGCGGTTTTGCGCCCCGGGCGAATACCGGGTATAAAGCCGCCGGATTTCTTTAAATTGTCTGCTATGTCGCTTGGGTTATACTGAATTGCAGTATAGAAGAATGTGAAGAATATTATGAGCAGGCCAAAAATGACGCTGTAGGTTATATGCCCCGGCAAAAACGCGGAAGCAAAGGATTCAATCCAGCCGGTGTTAGGGAACCAGGAAGCTATCATTGCCGGCACAAACATGATGGAAGATGCAAAAATAACCGGAATAACTCCGGCGGTATTTACCTTGAAGGGTAAATAGCTGGACTGCCCGCCCATAACCTTGCGCCCAACAACCCTTTTGGGGCTTTGGAGCGGAATACGGCGGTTAGCCTGCTCAATGAATACAATAAATCCTACAATGGCTATTACCAGAGCTATAACAACTATTTCAATCATCAACTGCTGATTTCCCGCGGCAAACTGCTCGTATTCCATAAGCATGGCGCGGGGAAGGCCGCCAACAATACCTGCAAAAATTATCAGGGAAATTCCGTTGCCAACTCCGCGGCTGGTGATTTGCTCACCCAGGTACATTATGAATACCGTTCCGGTTACCATTGTTAAAACGGCGAGCAAACGGAAACCCCAGTTGCCGGCTCCCGTTGCAAAATCGTCCAGCAAAACGGAAACGCCCTGCATCCCGCCTACATTAACCCTTACGCTGGAAAGCCATATTGAAATACCCCAGCCCTGCACTGCGGCAAGCACCACGGTAAAATACCTTGTCCACTGGTTAAGTTTGGCACGGCCTTCCTGACCTTCCTTTTGAAGAAGGCGTATTTGCGGAATAACCGCTCCCATAATTTGAATTATAATGCTTGCGCTAATATAAGGCATAATGCCCAGCGCAAATATGGTTGCCCTTGCAAAGGCACCGCCGGTAAAGGAATCGTAAAGGCCAAAGAGGTTATTGTTTTGGGAGAAAAAACTTGCCAGGCGGGAAGGATCCACGCCAGGAATGCTTATGTGCGCACCAATGCGATAAATTATCAAAACGCCAAGGGTGAAGAGCAGCTTTTTACGCAGGTCTTCTACCCTGAAGGCATTTGCAAAGGCGTCTATGGCTTTTTTCAGTGCTTCCATTTTTTACTCTACGATTTCAATTTTTCCGCCGGCAGCCTTAACAGCCGCCTTTGCGCTTTCGCTCACGGCATTCACCTTGAGTTCTATGGCTCTTGTGATTTTGCCCGTACCCAGAATCTTGACAGGTTTTTCAACACTGCGGATAAATCCCAAGTCAAAAAGAACAACGGCATCAAACTTCAAGGTTTCCGCTGCCTTTTCAAGTTTGGCCAGATTCACTATTTGAGTGTCCTTTGGAAACTTGCTTTTAAAACCGCGCTTTGGCAAGCGACGGTGGATTGGCATTTGACCGCCTTCAAAGGCTACTCTGCCGGCTTTTGCGCTTTTGCGGGCGCCGGCACCCTTTTGACCGCGACCGGCAGTTGTTCCCCAACCGGAGCCGGGACCGCGGCCGATTCTCTTTCTGCCTCTAACTTTGGCTTTGCCCGGATTTAAATTATTCAAGGACAGCATCAGGACACCTCTGAAATTTTAACCATGTGAATGACCTTGCGAAGCATACCCTCTATTTGAGGATTAAGAAGATGCTCCTTTTTTTTGCCTATTCCGGTTAAACCCAAGGATTTGAGGTTAACCTTGTGAACAGGCAGCGAACGCACAATGCCAACGGTTTGCGTAACGATAATTTTTTTACCCTGCAAAGTTTTTAAGGCATTGAGTTGCCCGTCGATAATCTTTTGATTTGCGATTTGCTTGGACATCAGGCCTCCCCGCCGCGCAAAGCCGCAAACTGCTTCTTGTTTCTTTGAACAGTCAAGCCTTCAACGCAGGCATGAACAACCGTGTGAGGGTTGGAAGAACCGTAAGCCTTTGTTAAAATATTGTGAACTCCGGCAAGTTCCAGAACGGCACGGGCAGCAGCGCCCGCTATAACACCGGTACCCGGCGCAGCAGGCATCAGCAACATGCGGGTTGCGCCAAACTTGACCTTGACCTCGTGAGGAATAGTGCCTTCGTGAAGGCTCACCTCTACCAGGTTGCGGCGTGCACTTTCGCTGGCTTTGCGAACCGCCTCTGCGCTCTCCTTTGCCTTGCCTACTCCAATGCCTATCTTTCCGTTACGGTTGCCAACAACCACAAGCGCACTCAAAGAAAAACGCCGGCCACCCTTAACCACCTTTGCGCAGCGATTGACAGCAACCGTTTTTTCTTCAAATTCCGAATATTGAGTTTCTCTTTCCAAAATAGCACCTTCGGTTAAAATTTAATTCCGCCTTCGCGCGCACCCTCTGCAAGGGCCTGCACGCGACCATGATAAATATAGCCTCCACGGTCAAAAACCACGGTTTCAATGCCTTTGGCTTTTGCTGCCTCGGCAACTTTAAGGCCCAGCTTGCGGCTTTGCTCCGCCTTGGTCAATTCGCCAAACTTGCCCTGAAACTCCTTTGAGCCGGTGGATAATTGCAATATAGAAACGTGTTTTGCGTCGTCTATAATCTGCGCAATCATGTTTTTCAGGGTGCGGCGTACCGTCAAACGGGGACACTCTGCCGTACCCGAAATCTTCTTGCGCACCCTTGAATGGCGCGCAATTCTCGAATCCCGTCTTATTTTAGCTACATCAAACATATCTATTTCCCTGTCTTTTTGCCCTGCTTGCGCAGGATGTATTCACCGGAATAGCGAATGCCCTTGCCCTTGTAAGGCTCCGGCTCGCGGTATTTGCGTATCTCTGCCGCAACCTGACCGACTTTTTGCTTGTCTATCCCGCTGATGGTTATCTTGAGTTTGTCTTCGCTGGCCTTTAGCTCTATGCCTTCCGGCGCCTTGTATTCCACAGGGTGCGAAAAGCCAAGCACAAGGTTCAAATCCTTGCCCTTTTGNTCCGCGCGGTAGCCCACGCCAACTATTTCAAGGGTTTTCTGGAAGCCCTTGCTNACGCCTTCTATCATGTTCGCTACCANGGCACGGCTTGTGCCGTGGATTGAGCGNGAAAATTTCAGGTCGTCCGGCCTTTTTAATTCCAGGCCTGCGGCGGNTTTTTCAATGGAAACAATATCGTGCAGAACCAGGGAAAGAGTTCCCTTTGGTCCCTTAACGCTAACCTTTTTTCCATCTACGGAAACATCCACCTTTTCGGGAACGGTTATTATCTTTTTTCCTATTCTAGACATCTTTTACCTACCAAACCTTGCAGAGAATTTCGCCGCCAACATTCTGTTTGCGAGCTTCATGATCTGTCATTACCCCGTTAGATGTTGAAAGAATGGCATAGCCAAGGCCGTTCAGCACTTTGGGAAGTTTTTCCACGTTTGAATAGTGGCGAAGTCCCGGGCGGCTAACACGCTGTATTCCCTGAATTGCGGGAGTTCCGTTGGTATAGCGCAACAGTACCTTTATAATTCCTTGCTTTCCGTCTTCAACAACAACATACTTTTTAATAAAACCCTTTTCCTTTAGCACCCTTGCAATTTCCTGTTTAAGACTGCTGGAGGGTATGTCCACCACGGGCAGCTTTGCGGCAGAAGCATTGCGTATGCGGGTGAGCATATCGGCGACCGGATCTGTAATTCCTGACATATTCTTTCTCCTACCAAGACGATTTGATTATGCCGGGTATTTCACCGGCGAGTGCCATTTCACGGAAACATATACGACAAAGCCCAAAACGGCGCATAAAGGCGTGAGGGCGGCCGCAACGGTTGCAGCGGTTGTAAGAACGAACGCTGAATTTGGGCGTTCTCTTGCATTTTTCTATCATTCTCTTGCTTGCCATAATATACCCTTAGTGTTTTTCACCTGTTTTAGTTTCCTGTTTGCGGAACGGCAAGCCCAAAGACTCCAAAAGGGCACGCCCTTCCTCGTCTGTTTTTGCCGAAGTTACAAAAATAATATCCATTCCCAGAGTTTGGGTAACCTTGTCTATGTCTATCTCGGCAAAGACGGTTTGCTCCTTTATGCCCAGAGAGTAGTTGCCGTGATGGTCAAAGCCGCGCTGCGGAATGCCGCGAAAATCGCGAACACGGGGCAGGGCAATGTTTATAAGGCGGTACAGAAAATCCCACATGTTTTCGCCGTGCAGGGTTACCTTTGCGCCTATGTTCATGCCCTCGCGGAGTTTGAAGTTGGCTATTGCATTTTTTGCTTTTGTGGCAACGGCCTTTTGACCGGTGATCGCGGAGAGGGTGTTTATGGCCTCGTCCACTATTTTGCGGTCCTTGTTTATCTTCTCGTGGCTGAGCGCCATGTTAAGCACTATCTTTTGCAGGCGCGGAACCTGCATGACGTTTTTATACTTGAAGCGTTCTCGCAGAGCGGGCACCACTTCCTTTCTGTAAATTTCCTTTAACATACTCATTTTCAAATCCTCAAATTGCCTTGCCTGTTTTAACGCTAACCCTTATGCTTCTTTTGCCGGGTTCCTTAACTCTTCTTGTGCGAACCGGCCTGCCGCCTTCCAAAAGCATAACATTGGAAATGGCTATGGGCATCTCTTTTTCCACAATGCCGCCATTCTGGTTTACCTTGTTGGGCTTTTCGTGCTTCTTGCACACGTTAACGCCGTTTACTATAACCTTTCCCAAATCCGGGAAAACCTTGGTAACCAGGCCTTCTTTCCCTTTATCGTCACCGGATATAACTAAAACTTCATCGTTCTTCTTGATTGCCGGCATTATAGTACCTCTGGAGCTAAAGATATAATTTTCATGTATTTGCGGTCGCGAAGCTCACGAGCTACAGGCCCAAAAATACGAGTGCCGCGAGGTTCTCCGTCTTTGGTTATGAGAACTACTGCGTTATCGGAAAAACGGATGAAGCTGCCGTCCTTGCGGCCATACTCCTTGCGGGTGCGTACAACTACGGCATGCGCAACAGAGCCTTTTTTCACCTTGCTCTGCGGAATAGCCTCCTTGACGCTCACTACAATTTTGTCTCCAATACGGGCATAACGGGTGTTTGACCCACCCAGCACTCGGATGCAGGCGACTTCCTTGGCTCCGCTGTTGTCGGCCACGACTAGTCTGGTTTCTTCTTGAATCATAAAGCCTTACTCCAAAAAACTATTTCTTTTTCTCCACTATTCGCACCAAACGCCAGCGCTTGGTTGCGGACAGAGGTCTTGTTTCCATTATCTCCACTACATCACCCTTGGCTGCCTCGTTGTTTTCGTCGTGGGCCTTGAGTTTTGTAGAGGTTGTCATAATCTTGTTGTAAACAGGGTGGCGCTTGCGATTTTCAACTACAACCGTTATGGTCTTGTTCATTTTATCGGAAAACACAACTCCCTGCCTTACCTTGCGGCGATTTCTTTCTTCGCTCATTTTGCCCTCCCGGCTCTGGCGGTTGCAATCGTTTTTACCCGTGCAATATCCTTGCGAATTTCGCGCACAAGGCAAGGATTATCCACGTGCCCGGTTTTAGCTTCAAAGCGGTTTTTGAGCAGGCCTATGCTCAAATCCTTTAGCCTTTCCTTGAGCTGCTCATCGCTCAATTCGTTCAGTTCCCTTAATTTTTCCTTGCGTTTCATATCTCCGAAGCCTCAACTATTTTAACCTTTATAGGCAGTTTTTGTGCCGCTCCGCTCAAAGCCTCAAGTGCCAGCGTTCTTTCCACTCCGCCCATCTCAAACAAAATGCGTCCCGGCAGCACCACGGCAGCCCAAAGTTCCGGAGCGCCCTTGCCCTTTCCCATACGGGTTTCGGCAGGTTTTTTGGAAACCGGCTTGTCCGGGAACACTCTAATCCAAACACGGCCGCCTCTCTTGATTTTGCGGGTCATGCAGATACGGGCCGCCTCTATCTGGCGAGCCGTTAGCCAACACTGCTCAAGAGCCTGAATGCCAAAATCGCCAAAAGCGATATAATCGCCGCTGGTGGCAACGCCTTTCATGCGGCCTTTCATCATTTTACGGTGTTTTGTTCTCTTTGGGCTAAGCATAAATCAAATCCTTTTTGGTTCGTTGGAGGAAAAATCCCCTTTGCGAAGTTTTTCCCCGTGCATAATCCATACCTTTACGCCATTGGTGCCGTAAAGAGTTTTTGCGGTGGCAGTGGCATAATCAATATCTGCGCGAAGGGTGTGAAGCGGAACCCTGCCTTCCGCGTATTTTTCAACGCGGGCAATCTCCGCTCCGCCCAAACGGCCGCCTATCTGAATGCGAATACCCTCAACGCCAAAACGCATGGCATTTTGAATGGCACGCTTCATGGCACGGCGCCCGGTTACGCGCTTTTCCAGTTGGCGGGCGATGTTTTCGGCTACCAGTTTGGCATCCGTTTCGCCGCGCTTAATCTCTATTATCTCAATATGCACGTCTTTTTTGGTCACAATCTTCAATTCTTCCTTTAAACCGTCCACAACTTCACCCTTGCGNCCTATTATAACTCCGGGGCGGGCGGTGTGTATTAAAACCTCTACGGTATTTTTTGTGCGGCGAATCTCCACCTTGGAAATTTGAGCGCCTTCAAATCTTTTGGATAAATAACGGCGAACCTGCATATCGTTGAGAATGAACTTTGAAAAATCCTTTTTCTTTTCAACGAACCATTGGGAATCCCAGGTTTTGATGATTCCGAGGCGCAGACCGTTTGGATGTGTTTTTTGACCCATTTATACTCCGGCTAGTCCGAAACGACTATTGTAAGATGAGATAATGACTTGTGAATGGAAAATGCTCTTCCGTGCGAGCGGGGCCTTGCCCTTTTTATTATGGGGCCTCCGTCTGCNAAAATAGCACGTATCTTNAGTTCGCTTGCTGCCTTGGCNNTTCCGCCTTTTTTTGCGCGAGCCTGATTATAATTGTTCACGGCGGTTTTCATTGTTTTTTCAACTATGAGAGCGCCCTTTAACTTTGTGCGAATAACCGACAAAAGGCAAAAAGCCCTTTCTACGGAGCCGTTGCGTAAAACATTTATAAGGCGGCGCATTTTTAGAACGCCATAACGGGTATTGCGCAAAACGGCAACTCCGTAGCAAACATCGCCGGCATCTTCGTTTTCCAGAATGCGGACGCCGTTGGCAACACGCACCAGAACCTGTTTTGTTTTTTTATCGCTCATTTCTTTCCTCCGGCTTTTTCTTCCTTGCGGTGCCCCTTGAATTCGCGTGTGGGGGAAAATTCGCCCAGCTTGTGCCCAACCATGTTTTCCGAAACGTAAACGGGTATGAATTTTTTGCCGTTGTAAACGGAAAAAGTGAGACCTACCATGTCTGGAACGATGGTAGAACGGCGCGACCAAGTTTTAATTGCCTGTTTTTTACCTGAAGTATTCATAGCCTGGGTTTTTTTCAAGACCGAGGTATCCACAAATGCTCCTTTTTTCAAAGACCTTGACATTAACTATGACCTCTTTTTCTGACGGTGGCGCACAATCATTTTATCGGTGCGTTTGTTGTTACGGGTTTTCTTGCCCTTGCAATTTTTGCCCCAGGGCGAACATGGATGGCGACCACCGGATGTGCGGCCTTCGCCGCCGCCAAGGGGATGGTCTATAGGGTTCATAACCACGCCGCGCACCGAGGGACGGATACCGAGCCAGCGGCTGCGACCGGCAGAACCGGAAACTTCGTTGTTGTGGTCTACGTTTGACAACTGCCCGACCGTAGCCATGCAAACCGACAAAACAAGGCGAACCTCGCCGGAAGGCAAGCGAACCTGGCAGTATTTTTCGTCTTTTGAAACGAGTTCTGCGGAAACGCCTGCCGAACGGGCTAACTGGCCGCCACGACCGGGTTTTAATTCAATATTGTGGATTTGAGCATTCAAGGGAATATCTTTTAGAGGCATGGTATTGCCTACCTTGTATTCCACTCCGGTGCCGGAAGTCAACTGTTCCCCGACTTTAACGCCTTGCGGGGCTAAAATATATGACCTGCTCCCGTTTGCGTATTTAACNAGCGCAATAAAGGAAGAACGGTTTGGATCGTATTCAATTGTTTCCACNTTGCAGGAAAGGCCTGTAAAGGATTTTCTTTTGAAATCTATAATGCGGTATCTCTTTTTATGGCCGCCACCGCGGCGACGGCTTGAAATATGACCCTGGTTGTCCCTGCCGGAACTTCTTTTTATGCCAACGGTGAGCGGTTTGTATGGCTTTTCGGCTGTGACTTCTTCCTTTGTGCTGATTTGCTTGTAGCGCAAAGTAGGAGTGGTTGGCTTATAACTTTTTATTCCCATAATATCCTCTCTATATACCTTCAAATTCGGCTATTTTGTTGCCCGATTTAAGTTTAACGTAGGCCTTTTTCCAGTTAGGCAATTTGCCGGTGGTTATTTTTGTTCTCAACTGGGCGCGTTTTACCTTGCCGCGCACAATCAAGGTGTTCACCGTAGCCACCTGAACGCCAAAATAGCTTTCAATGGCTCTTTTGATTTCAAATTTATTGGATTTGATAGCAACACGGAACACATAAGTATGAGCATCGTTTAAACGGTCGTAATTTCCCTTAACCGTTTTGTCTGTGATGTGAGGCGAAACTAAAATTTGATATGCTTCCTTCATCTTTTTAGCCCTCCCGTGAGTGATTTAAGAGCATCTTGAGACAGAATTATATGGCGTGCCCGCATGATATCGTAGGTATTTACATCCTTAGCCCAAGCCCAGCGCGCCCAAGGCACATTGGAAAGGGAAAGGACAAGGTTTTTTTCTTCTGCCGAGGCTATGAACAGGACATTTTTTTGCTCAAAACCGGCTTTGCCCGTTATGGAAAGAAATTCCTTTGTTTTGGGCACGGTAAGATTAAATTTNTCAAAAAGCCCGATACAACAGTCTTTTGCACGGCTTGAAAGAGCNGAACGGAAAGCCAGTCTTTTTACNTTTTTGTTCACCTTTTCAAAATACCTGTGCTTTTTTGGGCCGTGTGCCTTGTTACCGCGAACCCAAATNGGGGAGGTATTCTGGCCTGCGCGGGCCTGGCCTGTTCCTTTTTGCTTCCAGGGCTTGCGACCGCCGCCGCTAACCGAAGATTTATTTTTGGAATGGGCAGTACCCTGCCTGCGGTTGTTCAAAATGGCCTTTACAGCCAGATAAATGGCAATTTCGTTTGGTTCTATGCCAAAAAATTCTGTTGGGAGTTCTACTTCCGACTTAAATTCACCGCTGGATGCATATAATTTTGCTTTGGACATTAGCCTTTCCTCACTACGATTATGCCGTTTTTAGGACCAGGCACCGAACCGCGCACAAAAATCAAATTGCGCTCGGCATCAATTTTCTCTATTTGAATATTCTTTATAGTTACGTTCTTGTTGCCGAATTGACCGGGTAATCTTTTACCGGGGAAAACTCTGCCCGGATAGGTATGAGCGGATTGCGAACCCGGCTCCCGAATATTGTGGCTGCCGTGGCTGCGAGGGCCGCTGTGGAAACCGTGCCGCTTTATGCCGCCGGAAAATCCGTGCCCCTTGGAAATGCCGGATACCTTTATCTGTTCCGAAATCTTGAATATCTCGGAGGCATGGTATATTTTGCCGATAGGCCAAGCCGAGACATCTTCCGCATCAAATTCGCAAATATAGTCGGGAACTACAACTCCCTTTGGGCTTTCCCAGGGATGATGGCCTTTCTTTTCTTTTTGGGATTCGGGCTTTTTAGAAGATTCTTTTTCCAGTTCAGGCACAATGTGCTTGAATTGCATGGCATAAGCCTTTGTTGTTCTCTGAACTTTTTGTTCGCCAAAGGCCACCTGCACCGCAGTATAGCCGTCTTTCTCTTTTGTTCTGTGAAGAACAACAGTGCAAGGTCCGGCTTCCAGCACCGTGACGGGAACTGAATCTCCCTCTTCGGTGAAGATGCGGGTCATGCCCAATTTTTTTGCAAGTATTCCGTTCATACAAAAACTCTATTTTAACAATTCCCTACATGGATTTTACATCTATTTCAACACCCGACGGAATGTCTATTTTGGACAAGGCATCCGTAGCCTGCGGAGATAGATTGTACATATCAATTAATCTTTTATGCGTTCTGGACTCAAACTGCTCGCGAGATGTTTTATCTACGTGGGGNCCGCGCAAAACCGTATATTTTTGAATTTTTACCGGCAAAGGAATAGGGCCGGAAACTCTGGCACCCATATCCCTTGCGATTTTAACCAGCTTTGAAGACACTTGGTCAAGCAAGCGATGGTCAAAAGAACAAAGACGAAAACGAACCGGTTTTTCTCTGCGAACCGCACCTTGCGCAGATTTTTCTTTATGAGCAGATTTTTCTGAAACAGGAGACACTTTATTCAACTCCTTATTTAATAACCGCTGTTACTGCGCCTGCGCCTACTGTCCGTCCGCCCTCGCGGATGGCAAAACGCAAGTCCTTATCCATAGCTACGGCGGAAATCAATTCCACCTCTATGCCTACATTGTCTCCGGGCATCACAAACTCTACGCCCTGAGGCAGCTTGATGGTGCCCGTTACATCCGTGGTGCGGAAGTAAAACTGAGGACGGTAGCCGTTAGCAAACTGAGTGTGCCGGCCACCCTCGTCCTTGCTCAACACATAGATTTGAGCCTTGAACTCGGTGTGTGGGGTGATTGAACCGGGAGCAGCAAGAACCTGACCGCGTTCTACATCGTTTTTCTCGGCGCCTCTCAAAAGAAGACCTACATTGTCGCCTGCCTGGGCATCGTCTAACAATTTGCGGAACATCTCTACGCCGGTTACTACAAATTCCTTGGTGTCTCCAAAGCCTACGCGCTGAAC
>JGI24698J34947_10000641_pt1 | contig 16899 bp, 13 predicted proteins | sample TergutMp193P3_FD_34947 | JGI IMG/M metagenome (IMG submission 34947) | reverse complement strand
TTGCTTTGAAAGATGGTGTTAAAAAACCGCAATCTGTGGGTGATTATAATATTTCGATCACGCCACTTGATGGATTAAAACCAGAGGTTTTAACATACTGACACGAACAATAAGGAATCTATATATTGTACACCGAAGACGATCTGATTCAGATTTCCGCACTGCAGCATGCGCTGTTCTGTGAGCGGCAATACGCACTAATCCACCTGGAACAGGCATGGGAAGAAAACCGCTTTACCGCTGAAGGCAGAGCGTTGCATGAACGCGTTGATGTAGAACATCATGAATCACGGCGCTTGTTCAAACAGGAATACGGGATGGCGGTACGCTCTCTGCAGTGGGGACTTATCGGTAAGTGTGATCTTGTGGAAATTTGGTACGCCAAAGAAGGAAGTGTGGAAAAAGTGTCACCGGTTGAATTTAAGCGAGGCAGAAAAAAGACTGATGACACTGACCGAGTACAGCTATGCGCGCAGATTTTATGTCTTGAAGAAATGTTTGGTGTCTCGATTGAAAGTGGACAATTTTACTATCTGCAGGAACATCGCAGAAGCAGTGAAGTTGTTGATAATCAGCTTCGGGAAAGAACCACTACATTAATTGAACGGATTATGAGTATTCGTGAAACAGGAGAAACGGCTGCGGCGAAGTATGAAAAACGGAAATGTGATAACTGCTCCATGATTGATTTGTGTATGCCAAAGAGCGCCGGGGCAGGACGTAAGCAAGTGGGACGGTTTATAGAGTCCCAGCTGCAACTTGTGGAGAAGATCGATGCGAAAACTTCTTAACACTCTTTATGTGAGTTCTCAAGGTTCTTATCTTTCTAAAGAAGGGGAGACTGTAGTGGTGGAGAGAGAAAGACAGAAGGTACTTCAGATTCCGATTCACACCATAAGCGGCATTATCTGTTTTGGTAATGTGCTTTGTTCTCCGTTTCTTCTTGGTTTCTGTGCGGAACGGGATGTAGCTGTTTCGTTTTTAAGCGAACATGGGCGCTTTCTGGCTAGTGTCCGCGGACCGATAAGCGGTAATGTGCTTTTGCGTCGGCAGCAGTATCGAATGGCCGATGATGAGCAGACGACTCGTGGAATTGCAGCTAATGTGGTCAGCGGCAAATTGGCAAATTGCCGCATTGTCCTGAACCGTACCGTCCGAGATCACTCTGCCAAAGTAGACGCGGAAGCTCTGAAAGAAGCATCGGAGAAAATAGGCAGGATTATAGAGAGAATTCCACGAACAACCGGCACTGATGAAGTACGCGGACTTGAAGGACAGGCAGCGGCTGAATATTTTCGGGTTTTCGATCATCTCATTGTTGATCAAAAACAGGATTTTAAATTTTCCGAACGAAGTAGACGCCCACCGCTTGACGAAGTAAACGCTTTACTCTCATTTGTATATACTTTGCTTGCTCACGATGTGCGTTCTGCTCTGGAAACAGTCGGGTTGGATCCGGCAGTTGGTTTTCTTCATCGGGATCGACCGGGACGTCCGGGGCTGGCTTTGGATATTATGGAGGAGTTCCGTCCTGTGATTGCGGATCGGCTGGTGTTATCTTTAATAAACCGAAAGCAGCTTGTGAAAAAAGGTTTTACCAAGGCAGCCAGTGGTGCAGTAACAATGGATGATGATACACGCAAAACAATTCTTACTGAATATCAAAACCGTAAGCAGGATGAAGTTCTCCATCCTTATATTGAGGAGACAGTTCCTATCGGTCTTCTTTTTTTTATTCAAGCTAATCTTATGGCCCGTTTCATCCGCGGTGATATTGACGGGTATCCTCCCTTCTTTTGGCGGTGAATAGAAATGATGGTTTTGGTGAGTTACGATGTGATGGTTACCAGTCCCGGCGGTAAAAGGCGGCTTCGAAAAGTTGCAAAAGCCTGCACCGACTACGGACAACGAGTTCAGTGTTCGGTCTTTGAATGTGTGATTGATCCTGCGCAGTGGATTAAGCTTAAGAACATTTTGGAAAAGATCATTGATGACAAAACTGACAGCCTGCGTTACTATTACTTGGGCGCCAATTATAAACGGCGAGTTGAGCATATTGGCGTAAAACCTTCTTATGATGTGGATGGGCCTTTAATTGTATAAGTACCCCGTTCAAATCACTTTTTACAAGCAAATTTCCATTTTGCGAACCCTAAAAACACACAAAAACCCGGTATGTTCGCATAGTCTTTAACTCTTTACAGGACAGATCTTTGAAAAAACAGAGAAGGGATATTTTACTATTTTTACACCTATTATAATGCGGTTCGCATATTTGGGGCTTTAAGTTGTTGAAGAATAAGGATATAATGAGGTGTATGTCACACCCTTCGCGGGTGTGTGGATTGAAACATGGCGATTTAAAGCCATGAGCAGAGGAGGGGCGACGTCACACCCTTCGCGGGTGTGTGGATTGAAACGCGTAACACGCGAACCTATAGGGGGTAGGGGTATGTCACACCCTTCGCGGGTGTGTGGATTGAAACATAACAGGAGGAGAGGACGGAGAAGACGACTCACGTCACACCCTTCGCGGGTGTGTGGATTGAAACCAGACACAAAAATGGCTAGAACGAAACGCACGGTCACACCCTTCGCGGGTGTGTGGATTGAAACATAATCGGCGGGCGGATAACGGCTCGGCAATTCATGTCACACCCTTCGCGGGTGTGTGGATTGAAACTGGTCGCGGAAAAACTCATTGTAAATCCAGTTATGTCACACCCTTCGCGGGTGTGTGGATTGAAACATGGAATATTGGCCAAATTAATTGGCTCAGTCTTATGTCACACCCTTCGCGGGTGTGTGGATTGAAACTTATCAACCCCATTTCACAAGATTCATTTCTCAGTCACACCCTTCGCGGGTGTGTGGATTGAAACAAAACTTCGCACGCAAACCGACAGCAACACCGGAAGTCACACCCTTCGCGGGTGTGTGGATTGAAACAGAAGAATACAAAAATTACAATCCGGAAGAAATAGGTCACACCCTTCGCGGGTGTGTGGATTGAAACTTCCGGCGAGTATTTAGCCCCCTTTTCAAAATATGTCACACCCTTCGCGGGTGTGTGGATTGAAACATTAATGCTCCGGCGCTTGCTGACCACATTACGTTGTCACACCCTTCGCGGGTGTGTGGATTGAAACTCTTAAGGCTTGGTCAAGTAGACCATGGAAAACAGTCACACCCTTCGCGGGTGTGTGGATTGAAACCTTGCCTATATCGGAGTCTGAAAATTTGTAATATGTCACACCCTTCGCGGGTGTGTGGATTGAAACTATGCCTATCATAAATCCCGGTTCCGGGAATCCCCGTCACACCCTTCGCGGGTGTGTGGATTGAAACAAATATCAGCGGAAAAATATCGGAAAATATCAGCGTCACACCCTTCGCGGGTGTGTGGATTGAAACAAAATCGATCCGGGAACAAGTACCGGGTATGATTAAGTCACACCCTTCGCGGGTGTGTGGATTGAAACACGCCGCGCCCCAAGTCGTCGCCGAGTGCCAAGCGGTCACACCCTTCGCGGGTGTGTGGATTGAAACGCCCGTCCATAGCTCTCCAGCGCGAGATAACGCGCGTCACACCCTTCGCGGGTGTGTGGATTGAAACTTTCAGCCCGGCAAAAGTACCTAAAATCAATATAAGTCACACCCTTCGCGGGTGTGTGGATTGAAACAAAATGATGAACTGTACCAGTCATTGAAAAAAACATGTCACACCCTTCGCGGGTGTGTGGATTGAAACACCATATTCCATAGACAAATACCCATTAGTATCGTCACACCCTTCGCGGGTGTGTGGATTGAAACCAAAGACACAACCCCGATGGAACGATGCCTACACGTCACACCCTTCGCGGGTGTGTGGATTGAAACATGTCTTATAATGTAATAGCCGCTCCGCATGGGGGTCACACCCTTCGCGGGTGTGTGGATTGAAACGTCCCATAGTACGTACAGGAACATATTATTGTTGTCACACCCTTCGCGGGTGTGTGGATTGAAACATTGAGCAAGCAGGCGCCAATATTGCGAGCCGAAAGTCACACCCTTCGCGGGTGTGTGGATTGAAACTATTGATACACATACATGCCTTGTATGTGGATCTCGTCACACCCTTCGCGGGTGTGTGGATTGAAACGGCTGTCCTCCGACAGGGGTCGCGCTTTGTGCTGTGTCACACCCTTCGCGGGTGTGTGGATTGAAACATCGTATGCGCGGGATAATACAGAGAATAGAGAGTCACACCCTTCGCGGGTGTGTGGATTGAAACCTCTAATTCGTTGAAAATTTGCTCCAATGTTCCGGGTCACACCCTTCGCGGGTGTGTGGATTGAAACCATATTTCCCCAAGCCTCGGATCGCCGAATATCTCGTCACACCCTTCGCGGGTGTGTGGATTGAAACCGCAATCAACGAAGATCAGGAGCCGGTACTCGCGGGTCACACCCTTCGCGGGTGTGTGGATTGAAACGCTTACTTTTTACCCCGATGATTTAGCCGATGCAAGTCACACCCTTCGCGGGTGTGTGGATTGAAACCCTGGCCCTGCCGGAATTGCTCTTAATGCAGATATGTCACACCCTTCGCGGGTGTGTGGATTGAAACATATTAAAAAGCAATTTTGTCATTATAATTATCATGTCACACCCTTCGCGGGTGTGTGGATTGAAACATAGCTCTGGCCATGTCAATAATGATGTTTGTTATGTCACACCCTTCGCGGGTGTGTGGATTGAAACATGCCGGGAAAAATAGGCTCGCCGCAGGTATAGCGTCACACCCTTCGCGGGTGTGTGGATTGAAACATAGTATCCGGGCAGGAGGGCGCATTTCTCATGGGTCACACCCTTCGCGGGTGTGTGGATTGAAACTTTTATGTACGCGCAACCTGCCCTGATGTTGGTCGTCACACCCTTCGCGGGTGTGTGGATTGAAACGTCATAGGTGTAGTTTTGTTCTCTATATTCCGCGGTCACACCCTTCGCGGGTGTGTGGATTGAAACAATCTTGGGAATTATGAAACAGCCAGAATAGGTTGTCACACCCTTCGCGGGTGTGTGGATTGAAACAAGAGCTGTCCGGCTCTCTCTTGTAAATTTTTCGGTCACACCCTTCGCGGGTGTGTGGATTGAAACGTCTTGTGAATTGTAAATCCATGCCTTGACAGTAGTCACACCCTTCGCGGGTGTGTGGATTGAAACTCCGGTTGTTATGTGCTCAAATGATAAATCGAACGTCACACCCTTCGCGGGTGTGTGGATTGAAACCAGCAATCATACCGTTATATGAACAAGAGGAACGAGTCACACCCTTCGCGGGTGTGTGGATTGAAACCTGTTACTTGACCTATTACGCTGTTCGGTATAAAGTCACACCCTTCGCGGGTGTGTGGATTGAAACAGAAGAATACAAAAATTATAATCCAGAAGAAATAGTCACACCCTTCGCGGGTGTGTGGATTGAAACATGTTGATGTTGAATTATTTATAACAGGAGATGACGTCACACCCTTCGCGGGTGTGTGGATTGAAACATTCGAGACTAAAGAGATAGAGAAAAAGATTGAGTCACACCCTTCGCGGGTGTGTGGATTGAAACACTGTTTAGATAAAATGTTTACAATTAATTATGTTGTCACACCCTTCGCGGGTGTGTGGATTGAAACTTTGCCGTCTTTATACTGTTTTATCTCTCCCTCTCGTCACACCCTTCGCGGGTGTGTGGATTGAAACATACCAAATAACGCGAAAAGATGTCTGTTATATAGTCACACCCTTCGCGGGTGTGTGGATTGAAACTGTATCCGTAGTTTGGGCAGGGGAATTAAGGGGGGTCACACCCTTCGCGGGTGTGTGGATTGAAACTGATATTTCAATTCAGATAATATCGCCCTTAATTCGCGTCACACCCTTCGCGGGTGTGTGGATTGAAACAATACAACGATGAACTTGACAAACGTGATGTGCAAGTCACACCCTTCGCGGGTGTGTGGATTGAAACCATAACTTGATCCGCGCCCTCAGCCTCATTTAGTGTCACACCCTTCGCGGGTGTGTGGATTGAAACTGTTGCTGATGGCGGTATTTTTGGCAGGCGTTGTGGTCACACCCTTCGCGGGTGTGTGGATTGAAACTCTCATGGTTGAAAATGTAAAAACTTTACTTAAAGTCACACCCTTCGCGGGTGTGTGGATTGAAACAGGCGTTGTAAATCATGGTAGGGGAGTGCCGTGGGTCACACCCTTCGCGGGTGTGTGGATTGAAACCCAAATTAAGAGATCCTACAGAGTTATCCGACATCGGTCACACCCTTCGCGGGTGTGTGGATTGAAACCTTGGAAACCAAATATTGTGGAGTTGTACTCCTCGGTCACACCCTTCGCGGGTGTGTGGATTGAAACGACAACAGAGGCTTAACAAGGCCCTTCGGAAACTGGGTCACACCCTTCGCGGGTGTGTGGATTGAAACGTCGTACGTGTAGTTTTGCTCCCTGTAGTCTGCTAGGTCACACCCTTCGCGGGTGTGTGGATTGAAACATAGAGGCCGGGTACAACCTAGCAGACTACAGAGTCACACCCTTCGCGGGTGTGTGGATTGAAACTTTCGGTGTTTTGTCCTGATGTTATGCCGAATTGTGTCACACCCTTCGCGGGTGTGTGGATTGAAACTTAAATCTCTCAGACAAATATAAAACTTGCGTTGTCACACCCTTCGCGGGTGTGTGGATTGAAACGGGTACTAAAAAACAGAAATGGAAAAATAATAATGTCACACCCTTCGCGGGTGTGTGGATTGAAACGACATATCTGTATATTAATCTTAATGGGCGTCTGCGTCACACCCTTCGCGGGTGTGTGGATTGAAACAGGGCCGAGAGGAACATTATTAAAAGAGCTATTAAGTCACACCCTTCGCGGGTGTGTGGATTGAAACAAGGCAGAGAAAGTGCAGGTAATTGGGAAGCTGGCGTCACACCCTTCGCGGGTGTGTGGATTGAAACAAACGCAAACGCTTATTTATTATTAAATCAGTTAAGTCACACCCTTCGCGGGTGTGTGGATTGAAACTCCACCTTTGGGGCCGATTATTACTTCAACCTGTCGTCACACCCTTCGCGGGTGTGTGGATTGAAACAACTATAGCCAGAAAGAAAGGCAGTACAAAGCCTGTCACACCCTTCGCGGGTGTGTGGATTGAAACGTTATCGTTATCCGAATCATCATCATTGTCGTCTGTCACACCCTTCGCGGGTGTGTGGATTGAAACCAATTCCAAAAGAGAATAAAAATAGCAACTAACACGTCACACCCTTCGCGGGTGTGTGGATTGAAACAGATGATTGTCTTTTGTTATGCGTTTTTGATTTAGTCACACCCTTCGCGGGTGTGTGGATTGAAACAACATCATTTGTTACGGTTTTACAGTTATGATGATGTCACACCCTTCGCGGGTGTGTGGATTGAAACTAAAGATGAATAATCTCTGAAAATTACCTCAAAAGTCACACCCTTCGCGGGTGTGTGGATTGAAACATGCCCCTTGCCTTTACATTCCTCTTTTGCAATTCGTCACACCCTTCGCGGGTGTGTGGATTGAAACGTCCTGATTTCCGACTGCCCATATAACCTTCATCGTGGTCACACCCTTCGCGGGTGTGTGGATTGAAACAATGCCTATCTGTTTTCCTTTTGTTAAGTATTTGTCACACCCTTCGCGGGTGTGTGGATTGAAACAGGCTCCTTAAATATGATTTATATGTTAGCCGCAAGTCACACCCTTCGCGGGTGTGTGGATTGAAACCTAAACTAAGAGATCCTACAGAGTTATCCGACATCGGTCACACCCTTCGCGGGTGTGTGGATTGAAACGAGCGGTAAAGCCGGCGTTGTGCCCCTTTGTTGCCGTCACACCCTTCGCGGGTGTGTGGATTGAAACTTGATGATTGTTATAAACGCGCCTCCGGGGAAACGTCACACCCTTCGCGGGTGTGTGGATTGAAACTACATCGGGTTTGACATCTCCGTTACCGCCAGCAGTCACACCCTTCGCGGGTGTGTGGATTGAAACTATTTCGTCAACTAAATCTAATAATAACTTTTGCGTCACACCCTTCGCGGGTGTGTGGATTGAAACTGGAAAGCCGAGTCGCATAAGTTATCATAATAAAGGTCACACCCTTCGCGGGTGTGTGGATTGAAACTGGTGGCTTGTTTTATTGCCGCCCTTACAGAGCGGCGTCACACCCTTCGCGGGTGTGTGGATTGAAACGTCTGTGTACAATTTAACAGGAGATGATTTTATTCAAAGTCACACCCTTCGCGGGTGTGTGGATTGAAACGAGGTCGCGCATTGCGCTTGCGCTTTGTTGTTGTGTCACACCCTTCGCGGGTGTGTGGATTGAAACACATACCGCGAGGACGGCAACGCCGCTGGTTGGGCGTCACACCCTTCGCGGGTGTGTGGATTGAAACAACAAGTTGTAAGGTGAGTTTATCGCCTTGTACCAGTCACACCCTTCGCGGGTGTGTGGATTGAAACTTCCGTTAGCCGTGGCTCCCGGCAAGCCGCCAGGTCACACCCTTCGCGGGTGTGTGGATTGAAACGAGTTCCCCGATTTGCTTTATTAAAAAATTCCGGCGGTCACACCCTTCGCGGGTGTGTGGATTGAAACTGCCATGCGTTGTCAGCTTACGTCCGTATAACCTACGTCACACCCTTCGCGGGTGTGTGGATTGAAACGTCGTCGGCATTCAAACAAATCACCGTCTGTTAATGTCACACCCTTCGCGGGTGTGTGGATTGAAACTTTGGACAGCTGTATCCTCTCTTCCAAATAAGATTGTCACACCCTTCGCGGGTGTGTGGATTGAAACAAAGCCGTACGCCTCCTCGAGATACTCTGTATGAGGTCACACCCTTCGCGGGTGTGTGGATTGAAACTGGCAAGCGTTACAAGTAATAATTAAATTAGGCTTGTCACACCCTTCGCGGGTGTGTGGATTGAAACTACTGAACACTATGTATTATTCCGTACAATTTAGGTCACACCCTTCGCGGGTGTGTGGATTGAAACCGATAATCTATGAAACATATCTTTTTTTTACATATGTCACACCCTTCGCGGGTGTGTGGATTGAAACATTTATGGGGTATATATTATGAAGAAACCAAATTTGGTCACACCCTTCGCGGGTGTGTGGATTGAAACGTCTCTCTCCTCCCAGTCGTCTATGGTTTCGAAGGTCACACCCTTCGCGGGTGTGTGGATTGAAACGCGTAACACGCGAACCTATAGGGGGTAGGGGTATGTCACACCCTTCGCGGGTGTGTGGATTGAAACCTTAATCGCGCTCCATAAACCTGAAAAGAATTGTTGTCACACCCTTCGCGGGTGTGTGGATTGAAACACTTTGCAAATCACAAAAAGCTATTTCGGTTTCCCGTCACACCCTTCGCGGGTGTGTGGATTGAAACACGCCGCTTGTCTGAATGTCGCGCCTGAGCGCCGCGTCACACCCTTCGCGGGTGTGTGGATTGAAACGTATGCCTACTCTACGGCTGGACATTTTGCTCTGGTCACACCCTTCGCGGGTGTGTGGATTGAAACTTGATGAATGGTTGAAAAACAGTTTTAGACCAGCCGTCACACCCTTCGCGGGTGTGTGGATTGAAACCGATACTGATATTTTTTCGGACGCTCCTATTGGGTCACACCCTTCGCGGGTGTGTGGATTGAAACCTCAATCTCGTCCCAATGGCGGTCCATGGTTATGATGTCACACCCTTCGCGGGTGTGTGGATTGAAACCATGCCGGCAATAATCGGGAGTACCGCCGTTGCAAGTCACACCCTTCGCGGGTGTGTGGATTGAAACTGCACAGGATGCGCCAGCAAGCCAGCAGTTGTTGGTCACACCCTTCGCGGGTGTGTGGATTGAAACACCGTCGCTGAAAACGAATGTCCCATTGCCATCGGTCACACCCTTCGCGGGTGTGTGGATTGAAACCCTTCATAATTCACGGTGATGACATGGCCGACTTGTCACACCCTTCGCGGGTGTGTGGATTGAAACGTGTCCGTGCGCGGTGCAGTTCCTGATTGTGCTTGGTCACACCCTTCGCGGGTGTGTGGATTGAAACTGTCTGTTGCCTAATATACTCCTCCTGTGCGCTGGGTCACACCCTTCGCGGGTGTGTGGATTGAAACTGTTTACTGTTCAGTTATTTTTAAGATTGAAAAAGTCACACCCTTCGCGGGTGTGTGGATTGAAACATTTGTATGGCAATAGATACTGCCGCCTCTCTTGAGTCACACCCTTCGCGGGTGTGTGGATTGAAACGATGAAAAACCCATAAGACAGGAAACCGCAGAAAGTCACACCCTTCGCGGGTGTGTGGATTGAAACATGTAACGCCATTTCAAAATCGTTAGCTGTTTTTGTCACACCCTTCGCGGGTGTGTGGATTGAAACCTTGCGTTATACCTATGTATCACGCATGAGGCGCGGTCACACCCTTCGCGGGTGTGTGGATTGAAACAAAAGCCACCTTAAAGGCGGCGACTACTTTGTCCCAAGTCACACCCTTCGCGGGTGTGTGGATTGAAACTTCCAACGTTAGCTGCTAATCCGTGTCCTGCTAGTGTCACACCCTTCGCGGGTGTGTGGATTGAAACAATACTCCGGAAAATTATATCAGGCAAATTCCTAAGTCACACCCTTCGCGGGTGTGTGGATTGAAACATATACTCTTTTGTTCCTATGTCCCACTGAAATTGAGTCACACCCTTCGCGGGTGTGTGGATTGAAACATACTTACAAATATACTACCTTTTGTAGTATACTGTGTCACACCCTTCGCGGGTGTGTGGATTGAAACAAATATAGAAGAGAGAGATGAAATAATTATAAGGGGTCACACCCTTCGCGGGTGTGTGGATTGAAACTCATCTCTCTTTGCGCAACTGCGTCGTTGCTCATGTCACACCCTTCGCGGGTGTGTGGATTGAAACGTAAGTATAAAGGATATAGATAATATCCTAAAACGTCACACCCTTCGCGGGTGTGTGGATTGAAACAAATCCTCTTGTCTTATGAACGGATTTTTTACCCGTCACACCCTTCGCGGGTGTGTGGATTGAAACTCCTAGTGGTGGTCTACAAGACCCGGTTCCGGTATGTCACACCCTTCGCGGGTGTGTGGATTGAAACGTTGTAAATCCAGTTGTATGCGCGTAACGCGAGTTGTCACACCCTTCGCGGGTGTGTGGATTGAAACAATATAACGACGAACTTGACAAACGTGACGTGCAAGTCACACCCTTCGCGGGTGTGTGGATTGAAACCGCGACGATTATTTTAAACAATTTGAAGCGGAAAAGTCACACCCTTCGCGGGTGTGTGGATTGAAACATCGGAGCAACAAAAACACCTATCATCATTAGTGGTCACACCCTTCGCGGGTGTGTGGATTGAAACTTGCACGTTCTGCCATTTCTTGAGAGGTCGCTGCCGTCACACCCTTCGCGGGTGTGTGGATTGAAACTTAATTGTGAGATGTCAACGGTGAGAACGTCATCGAGTCACACCCTTCGCGGGTGTGTGGATTGAAACGAGCACATAACAACCGGAGAAATGGGAATGATGATGTCACACCCTTCGCGGGTGTGTGGATTGAAACACACAATCGAAACCGGATCACCTACATGGGGAATGTCACACCCTTCGCGGGTGTGTGGATTGAAACTGGCGCGTTCTGCCATTTCTTGTGATGTCGCTGCCGTCACACCCTTCGCGGGTGTGTGGATTGAAACACTTGTAATTTCGCATTTCGTCTGCTTTATGGTCGGTCACACCCTTCGCGGGTGTGTGGATTGAAACGGCTGTCCTCCGACAGGTGTGGCGCTTTGCGCGGTGTCACACCCTTCGCGGGTGTGTGGATTGAAACATTACGGGCGGAGAAGACGGAGAAGACGACTCACGTCACACCCTTCGCGGGTGTGTGGATTGAAACGTCGTCGAGGTCAACCCATTCTGTGAGATTTTGGGTCACACCCTTCGCGGGTGTGTGGATTGAAACTGAAAAAGAAATGGAAAATTATTTAAAGGAGTATGTCACACCCTTCGCGGGTGTGTGGATTGAAACTATTTCTTCCCCCGGTATTGCGGCTTTTAACTTTTGTCACACCCTTCGCGGGTGTGTGGATTGAAACTTTTCCTTTTAGCGGTATACCGGCTTTGAATAAAGTCACACCCTTCGCGGGTGTGTGGATTGAAACCATTGACGGCAAAACGAATCAGTTTAACGGCCCGTGTCACACCCTTCGCGGGTGTGTGGATTGAAACAATCCTAGTAACCGCGCAGAGGCTCCACCGACGCAGTCACACCCTTCGCGGGTGTGTGGATTGAAACCCGGCAAAACTGAAAAAGAAATACGCGCGCTCATGTCACACCCTTCGCGGGTGTGTGGATTGAAACAACACATGAGGAAAGAAAATCCTACAGCATGGATAGTCACACCCTTCGCGGGTGTGTGGATTGAAACAATCAGAGAGTACGCAAAAACACATAACATTATTGGTCACACCCTTCGCGGGTGTGTGGATTGAAACTATTCCTTCCCATACCATAACAAAAAAATTGCCTATGTCACACCCTTCGCGGGTGTGTGGATTGAAACAACGGCAAACGCGCCAGCCGCCGCCGCGCCAGCCGGTCACACCCTTCGCGGGTGTGTGGATTGAAACGTCTGCGCTTATTCCGTGACCTGCATACGTGCCTAGTCACACCCTTCGCGGGTGTGTGGATTGAAACTACTATGATTGGGTGCATGCACTTCATAATCTAAGTCACACCCTTCGCGGGTGTGTGGATTGAAACTCTTTTTCCTTGTTTTATTGCCTTTTGCGCTTGGGTCACACCCTTCGCGGGTGTGTGGATTGAAACTCCGGTTGTTATGTGCTCAAATGATAAATCGAAACGGTCACACCCTTCGCGGGTGTGTGGATTGAAACATTGTATATCCAGTTGTATGCACGTAACGCGAGGTCACACCCTTCGCGGGTGTGTGGATTGAAACAGGCAGTTTGTGCATTTGCCGCAGGGCGTTAATTGGTCACACCCTTCGCGGGTGTGTGGATTGAAACGACGTTAACAATTTACGCGAAGTTGTAGCAATGCACGTCACACCCTTCGCGGGTGTGTGGATTGAAACGAGGTCGCGCATTGCGCTTGCGCTTTGTTGCTGTGGTCACACCCTTCGCGGGTGTGTGGATTGAAACCTCCTAAAAATGATCAAGCAAACCCGGTTCTCCGGTCACACCCTTCGCGGGTGTGTGGATTGAAACTTGTGCAACGAAACCGAATGACAGAACCAGTTTCAGTCACACCCTTCGCGGGTGTGTGGATTGAAACTAAAAGAGCTATTGACTTTTCATAACAATTATCGAGTCACACCCTTCGCGGGTGTGTGGATTGAAACCAAACAGGCGATTTCCCCGCCCTGTAATGTGTAAGTCACACCCTTCGCGGGTGTGTGGATTGAAACACAAGACGTACTAGATATGACTTCTTAACTCCGGGTCACACCCTTCGCGGGTGTGTGGATTGAAACGCGTAACACGCGAACCCATAGGGGGTAGGGGTATGTCACACCCTTCGCGGGTGTGTGGATTGAAACAAGACGCTGGAAGAAAACTCGAAGCATTGAGGGGTCACACCCTTCGCGGGTGTGTGGATTGAAACATATCCGCTCTATGCCGTGGCTTGAGCAGTGCTTCGGTCACACCCTTCGCGGGTGTGTGGATTGAAACAATTGCTTATGGGGCATAACACCGAGGCGATGACGTCACACCCTTCGCGGGTGTGTGGATTGAAACCAGTCATGTGTTTATGGAAACTCCCAATGTCAAAGTCACACCCTTCGCGGGTGTGTGGATTGAAACCCGTCATAAGAATTGTTTAATAGGAAATGAGGAAGTCACACCCTTCGCGGGTGTGTGGATTGAAACTCTTTGCCCTTGCTTCCCGATTCGATAGCCCTGAGTGTCACACCCTTCGCGGGTGTGTGGATTGAAACAAAGTTAATAGCGTTAAAAAACGAAATGGGGGATAGGTCACACCCTTCGCGGGTGTGTGGATTGAAACATATAATTAGTTAATGCAACTCTCCATCCTCTGGGTCACACCCTTCGCGGGTGTGTGGATTGAAACTTTAGTGCTTTGATAGATAGTTAAGGCTTCGTTATGTCACACCCTTCGCGGGTGTGTGGATTGAAACATTATCTGTGAGTGTTACTTGTATATGTTTACTGGGTCACACCCTTCGCGGGTGTGTGGATTGAAACCCGATGTCCCTTATAAAGGCTTCGATCCGTCGCACGTCACACCCTTCGCGGGTGTGTGGATTGAAACATCACAGGAGGAGAAGACGGCGAAGACGACAGCGGTCACACCCTTCACAGGTGCGTGAATTGAAACAATGTATGTCTGGTTAACCAGCGGTGATGAGCGTGTTCGCGGCGATCTCTGAAGGTTTTATCCTGATGCCGATCCAACACATCATGTCATGGATGAGAAGCTTTGCCGGTGGGATGACCTCGCCGCATTCGGAGGACGGCAACAAGACATGGATAAACAAACCGCACGACGCTGTTAAGTTATACCCCGGCGAGGACTATAATTGCCGCTGCACAGCGATGGCTTGCTGGAATGAAATTGTTGATGAAGTAGACAAACAAATTGACCTACTCTCTGAAAATGAGGATAATATACCCACTACTAAAATCAGGAGTTACTTGTAATGAATCCTCCCTCGGCAAGGTCAGGGAACGAGACGGTTCAACAAAAAGCCGAGGCTCGGGAAGCAAGGCGGCGTGCTGACAATGCAAAAAAAGCCATAGCAACCGCAGATGAATTATTTCCCAACGAACAGTGGAAATCTGTCGAAAACGGAATCTATGTATCTCCTAAGCGTCCTGTAGGAGCAAAGTCAAATTACACTGATGAATTAAGGGACGCTCAAATACTTTGTAGCTTCGGAAGCACGGTTTTTTTAGTGCCAGAGATAAGACATGCATCAGGAAAAAAATTTGATGCCATTGTCAACGGACTTATATTTGAATTTAAGAATATCAGCGGTAACGAAAACACACTTCAAACTCAATTTTTAAGATCACGCTCTCAAGCCCCAAACGTATTCATAAATTTGGAGACATCTAAAATGACAAAAAGACAAATAATATCAGCCTTGTTTGGTGCAAGGAATAGGCGCGAATCTGCAAAAAGCCATGGGTATAATCATTACAACAAATTTAAAGGTGGAAGGGTTATACTAAAAATCAGAGGTCAAGATCAACTTTTATACTTGAATGTGGATGACTTAAAATTGACCAGATAAAAAAACACCGGCTGCGGAGCAGCCGGGTATAGTGCGGGGGGGAATGTTGCCATTCCAGCCTCGCACCATAAATATCGCATTTTTGGAAAAAAAAGTCAAGCGTTTTTTACCGGAAAAATACTACATTTTGAGTTAGGAGGCAAAATGAAGTTAACGGATGAAGAGTCGCACCTTGTATAGGTGCGTGGATTGAAACGCGTAAAACGGGTACTGGCGATACAAACGCACCGAGTTGCACCTTGTACAGGTGTGTGGATTGAAACTCCAGTATTGCCGATAATATAGTAGTTATGGAAGTCGCACCTTTACGGGTGCGTGGATTGAAACGACCGCGCATTATTCGCATTACGAGCCTGAGAACGTCGCACCTTCGCGGGTGTGTGGATTGAAACGGTCGTGTAACCAAAAACCCGTCCCGCTTCCTGAACGTCGCACCTCATGCAGGTGTGTGGATTGAAACGGCGATCCTATTGGTAACATGGCAACTAATGAACAAGTCGCACCTTCGCGGGTGCGTGGATTGAAACAAGGCTTATCAGGAATGGTGCATTGATAACAACGGTTGCGCTCCGTGCGAGCGCGTGGATTAAACAAAAACCTTATTGCACATAACACACGGCGAACATTAGAGTCGCACCTTCGCGGGTGCGTGGATTGAAACTTAATTGCATCCCTTATGACCGCTAGACTATGATGTCACACCAATCGCGGGTGTGTGGATTGAAACAGGGACGCTGTTTACGAAGTGCCGGCAGATGAAAGTCGCACCTTCGCGGGTGCGTGGATTGAAACAATAGTCGTTACCGAAGAAGGTATAGTTACGCTGTCACACCTTTCGTAGGTGTATATATTGAAACATAAATAAAATCATCAACCCTAAAAAATTGTGGTTCACCCTTTACACAATGTAACCCACAAACTTCTACCCAACACCCGTATAGTACCACCCCAGCCCCTTCCCACCTCCCCAAAAATCCTCTATAATAAAACCGCCATGATAGTAATCTTATCCAAATCAATCTCCAACCACGACAAGGAAATTATCCGTATCTATCTCAAAGATCGCGGCTTCGGCGTTCGCGAACAGAACTTCGGCGACGAGGAAATTCTTGGAGCTTCGGGCAAGGGCGTTGTCGATGTGCGCGAACTTGCTTTGCTGCCCGGCGTTGAAAGGGTTGCGGCTACTTCAAAACCTTACGAGTTGGTGTCACGCGAAACAAAGGCGGAGGACACGATTGTCTCCGTAGGAAACGTGAAAATCGGCGGCTCGCGGATTACGGTTATCGCAGGGCCGTGCGCGGTTGAAAGCAAAGAGCAGATAATGGAAACCGCGGCGCGTGTGCGCGAGTCAGGCGCGGTCATGTTGCGCGGAGGCGCGTATAAACCGCGCACCAGTCCTTACGCTTTTCAGGGGCTTGGCATGAAGGGGCTTGAGTTTATGAAGGCCGCAGGGGAAGCGAACGATATGCCCATCGTTACCGAAGTTGTCTCTGC
>JGI24698J34947_10000640_pt1 | contig 16904 bp, 14 predicted proteins | sample TergutMp193P3_FD_34947 | JGI IMG/M metagenome (IMG submission 34947) | reverse complement strand
TCCCTCAAGCCATACCTCGTAAAAATTCTGGAAGAGTCAGGATATGTGGACAGGGTAAAGAGGCGGCTTTCAGACAGGAACGCGGAAGTCAGGAGGGAAGCCGCCCAGACGCTTTCGCTCCTTGACACTCTGCCGGCTTTCCGCGGCCTTGTTTTGGCGGCAAAGGACCCNGATCAGGAAGTGCGGGTGGCCGTGGTAAAAGCCCTGGAAAAACTGAAAAGTTCCAAAAGCCAGGAAATGTTGGAGCAGCTTAAAGCCGACCCGGACAACCGCATCCGCAAGTACACCTACTGGGCACTGGAAAGGCTGAAAGCGCTGAAGATGGAGTAGGGGANGCATTTACATACCACCTTGACAAAGCCCTTATACTGGGCGATTGTTAAGCAAATGGCTTTCTCTATTACCAAATTTACCGATGACTTGAGGGTTTTTATCACGAATCCAATTATTTTGTCTTCGTTTACCAGCTGGTTTGTTTCGCAGTTGATCAAAGGAATAATCGTGTTTATCAAGATACGGAAAAAACGGGACTTTCTGGAAGCCCTCCTGTGGCGTACGGGAGGAATGCCTTCGAGTCATGCCGCCGTAGTGACCTCCATGACGGCGTCTGTTGCCTTTAGCAGGGGACTGGACTCGGATCTTTTTGCCGTGTCTTTTCTCGTCGCGCTTTTGTTTATGCGGGACGCGGTGGGGGTTCGCCGCGCCGTCGGCCTACAGGCAAAGGCCCTCAATCTTTTGGGCAGCCAGACAACGGAAAAGAACGACATCGAATTCAGCCCCGTTAAGGAAATCAGGGGACACGCTCCCCTTGAAGTCATAGCCGGCGCCCTTTTGGGCATTCTTGTATCCGCGGCCTTTGCCAGGCTCTAGGTCCCCGTGAGTTCCAGAACGTCCGTTCTTTGCTATTACGGGATCTCCATCTTCTGCGGAGCGCTCCTCTTTTTCCTGTGGCAGAACGCCCTGGGCGGATCGGGCGAAAGGTTTATCGCAAACGACGGGTACGCAATCCTGATTGTGGATGAATCGGAGGACGATCAGGACATCCGCGAAATTTTCGCATGGGGGGGGACAGGAGAGATCATTTCCGAATCATCCCAATTTGTCTCGATAGACGATTTTGGCTCATTCAGACAGGTTCCCCTTGTGTCGTTTTATGACGAGATTGAATCGTTTGATCCCCGGAATGACAGATACGCGGAAAAACTTAAGTCGTTTTTTGTGAATAACGGAAAACGCTATTTTTTCGCCCCGCTGGAAAGCAGTCCGCCCGATCTTCGCTCCCGGTTAGACGCAAGCCTTGTTGATATACCGTATTCCCTTGTTTTACTGGAACAGAGAAGATCCTTTCTCCCGTATTTCTTGCTTCTGGGGGCTGCCGCGATTGCCGCCCTGTTCCTTTCCGGTTCAAAAAGATCGTTTTTATTTCAAATCCCGGTGTTTCTGTCCATTGGCTGGGGAGGTTTCGCGGCAATGATCCTCGCTGCGGTGTTTGCCGGAATTTGGGAATTGCTCAGGGAACCTTTGAAGGAACTGATCGCTTCCCGTTATTCCCGAAGTAATACGCTTTATGCCGGAACCGGACTCAAGAGCATAATCGAGCGGCTCAGACCTTATCGCATGAACGTTATTCTCGCTTCACTCTTTTTCCTCCTGCTGCCGGTTCTTGCCATTGCCGCTTTCCTTCCTCCTGTTCTCCTTTTGACGGCTTCGATGGGCTTTTTTCTGCTTTATTTTCTTTCTTTCAAAGCCATGGAAGCGGGCTTCAGGAATACCCGTCACATACTTTTTACGCCTTTGCCCCTGCTTCCCCTAAAGACAAGAACCTTTTCCCTATTTCCTTTCCTCATCCCGTTCGTGCTTGCTTCCTTTTTGGCCATTGTCCTGCCCGCGTTTTTGGCAGGGGAGGGGAGCGAGAAAGCTGACCGGGAAGATATCATGGATACGCTTTATTTCGTCAGCGCCGCCGATTACTACAGCCACATTGATTTCCAGCGCTCGTTCTCCTATAGGACTTTAAATACCGGTAACGACGCGGCAAGCCGGGACGCTCCCAATCAGGGAGGATACCTGCGTTACTATTTAGGGGATGACGGACTCATCGCGGGCAGCACTTTGTTATCAGGCACAATGGAAGCGGATGCTTCTTTTCCACTGGAAAAACTCATGGATTTTCTGGTACAATATCACCAGCCGACGGAAGAACCAGCAGGAAAAATCGAGACGACTAATCCGCCTTTAAGGCTGAGGGAATGGATATTGGCAGCTATTATTTTGACCTTTTGTTGTATGTCTGAATTGATACGGCCCGGGATTGTGCCGTGGAAAAAGCTTCCCTATCGCTGGGATAAACGGATCACCGCATGACAATCGGTAGGCTCAATTTTGGGCAAAAAGTATATACATTCCCGCGCGGCGGTATCGCCTTTGAGGATCCGACAGCTCCCCGGCGGGATTCTTATGTGACGGCTTTCCTTCCGTCTCTTTCGGTGATCCCGCTGACCCAGCCTTCCGGAGCCCGCTCTTACCCCATAGTCTCCGAAGGCGACACGGTGAAGGAGGGGATGCTCATTGGCCGCGGCCACGGGCCGGGTTCCGCGCATGTTCACGCCACGGTACCCGGCAAGGTCATGCGTATGGTAACATGGAAAAACAGCGTCGGAGAGATGCAGGATGGAATTGTGATAAACCTGGAAGGCGGTTTTGAGAGGCTGGGGAAAAAGGAAGAGGTCTTTCCCTGGGAGGGTACGCTTCCGCATGATATTCAGCGTACCATCGCGGAATTTGGGGTAGTAGAAATGGAAGGCAAGGGAAGGCCGGTTACCGAGATTATTTCCACTATCCGTAAGGCGCCGGAACCCATTACACTTGTGGTACGATGCGTTTTTGACGATCCCTGGCTTGCCGGAGATTATGTGCTATGCAGGGAACGGGCCGCCGAAATAGCCGAAGGGGCGGTCATTATAGCCCGCAGCTGCAGGGTAAGCCGCATAGTTTACGCTATATCCCACAGGGAAAGCGAGCTGGGCGAGGCGTTTTTGGCCGCCAGCATAAAATGGAGCCTGCCCACATCGGTTGCCCTGGTCAGTTCCAGGTATCCGCAGAAAAACAAGCGGGAACTGGAACTGGTATTACGAAACTATGAAAAGAAAGAGCAGCTGCTCCTGGGCTCGCTGTTTGCGTTCAGCCCTGCTACGCTGGCGGCCGTTTACGACGCGGTAAAAATGCGGAAGCCCGTCCTGGAACGGTACATAACCGTGGGGGGTTCCGCGGTAAGGCAGCCACAGGTCATGAAAGTGAGAATCGGGAAGCGGATAGTGGACATATTCAGCGAGTGCGGGGGCTTTACTGCAAAACCGAAAAAAATCGCCTTCGGTTCGCCCCTTCTGGGGCAGCAGCTTGCGGATCTGGATGAGCCTGTATCAAAAACAAATTACGCCGTCTTTGCCATAGTTGAGGAATTCAAGCGCGAGAAAAACATCAGCTGCATAAACTGCGGCGAATGCAGAAACGTATGCCCTGTGGGACTGGACCCTGAGGAACTCTATAAAAAAAGCCTGATAAAAAAAGGAAACTCCGCGTCAAACATTTCATTTAATCGTATTATGGAATGCCATGGATGCGGATGCTGTGAACTCGTTTGTCCTTCCAGGCTGCCGCTCAGCACCACAATATCATCTTCAGAACCGGGGGCGAATTGATGGCTGAAAACTACCGCGGTACTTTTGATAAAAACCGGTTTGACAAGCCCCTTATTAACCTTGTCCGTTCTACGGCGGGGCGAATGTGGCTCGTAAACCTGTGCGCCATTTTGGCGGTGATTCAGTCATCTTTCGGCGATTCAGGTTCGTCGATTTTCGTTGCGCTTGTCTCCGTTGGCGCCGCCGTTCTGACCGAATTCCTCATCCTTCACAAAAGCGGGAGGGCGAAAGCTATAAAAGACGGAAGCGCCGTAGCCACCGCGTTGATTCTCACTCTCCTTCTGCCAAACCGTATTCCCATTTCTTACGCTGCCCTTGGGGCGGTCTTTGCCGTCGCGGTGATAAAGCACAGTTTCGGCGGCCTTGGCTCGAACTGGCTTAACCCCGCGGCCGGCGGATGGCTTTTTGTCCGTCTCTCCTGGCCCTCGATATTCACCGGCGCCCTTGAAGGTTCTCCCCTGGAATCCTTTGGAATGGAGGCGGCGGACGCTTCCCTTGTCACCGCTTTCGACGGTACCATAAGAACATTCCTGAACAACACCGTCTTTTCCCTTATACGGGTTAATCTTCCCGAAGGGTATATAGACCTGTTTGCCTCTCCCTTCCCGGGAATAATCGCCGACAGGGGTNTTTTTACCCTGCTTCTGGGTACCATTNTNATNATCGCGTGCCGGGTTAACCGTTCCTGGATCCCGGCGATTTATCTCCTCGTTTTTGGTACTTTAACCGCGTTTGCCGGAGCGCTGCCTCACGGGGGAGCATACTGGAAAGGCGACGTCATTTCCGCCCTTTGCTCAGGAGGCACTCTCGTGGCGGCCTTCTTCCTCGCCGCCGACCCGGCTACAAGCGCAAAATCCAACGGGTTCATCGCCCTAGCCGCCGCCGCGGGAGGCGCACTCGCTTTCCTGTTTCGTTTTTATGGGGCCGAACCTTACGGCGTGGTTTTCGTGGCGGTTCTTGTCAACGCCGCACTTCCTGTTATTCGAATACTGGAGACACGGAAACTCTATGAAAAACAGGGGGCCTATTGATGAGCGACAAGAACCCCTCTCCGGCCGGAGCGCCGGAAAAGAAACACAATCCCCTCGTTTTTTTGAAAGACGCCACGACATTTAAGGATTCAATGATCATCCTGGCCTGGATAGCTTCAATATGTTTAATTGCCGGCATTTGCTGGTTTACTACCCAGCCGCTCCGAAACCGCTTGATGGTAAGGGCCGTTAACCGGGTTCTTGTCCAATCGGGAAATTCTCGCCGGCTNCTGGAACCGTCGTCCGGCGAAAGGAGAGGTTCCCTTTTGACCGGTACCTGGTTTACAATGACGGATGAAACGCCTGTCAGAAAGAGGGTCCTCGTTTTTTCCTTCATCGGGGAAGGGACTTTTTTTCCATGCGCCGCCGTGATGACGCAGGACGGAAGGGTAGAGGAATTGATTCCCCTCAACAGCCATGGCGAGAAAGTCCTCAGGCGGATTTCGCCAGGAATTATAAAGATATATATAAATCGTATAGAGGCTGAAGCATGAACCGGTACATTGATTCACACGTTTTTTGGGGACTGAAGTCGCCTTTTTCGGCCCTGACCGGCGCGGGTCTCATTATAATGGCGTCAGGCCGTTTTGCCTTTGCCGTCGCCTGCTCTACAGGCCTTGTCTGGGTTTACGTGCTGACAGCCCTTGTTTTTCATGCCGCCCGGCCCATAATGCCTTCCAACGGAAGAAACCTGATACTTCTTTTTTTGTCTTCATTCCTGTGCGGTTTGTTTATCCTTCTAATGAGCCTTGTTAATCCCCTGTTAATTATGAATATTNCTTTTATTCTTCTCCTGATCCCTCCCTTCTGTCTGAGTACGAGGTTTTTTGAGACAACTGAATCGACGGACCTTTTTGACACCATAATCCGCGCCCTTCTTGAGGCCGTATCTTTGGCGGGTATTATCCTTGCCTTTGCCCTAATCCGGGAGCCGTTGGGCCTGGGGACACTTTCCGTTCCCTCGGCGGCGCAGGGATTAAGGGAACTCTTCAGCAGAGAGGAGTCGAATTCACTTATCCCGGCCCAGATAATTTCGGTATCCTCAGGGGGGCTTTTGCTTCTTGGTTATGGGACAGCCCTGTTTCGTTATATCAGGGAGAACTACGCCGAAGCTTTCCGCGGCGACAACAGTTCGGAGGATGATTAATGATCTCCCTCTTGGGTCTCGCGGTTTTTTCCGGTCTTTCCCTCAACCTGCTTCTCCAGTTCGCCCTGGGGACAGTCGGAGTCATCAGGGAAGCCGATGGCGCGGCGGTAGAGGACAGGGAGATCCCTTTGGTTCAACTGGGGATTCTCTTCTTTTCCGTGGTCTTTCTTTGGGTACTTTTCAGATTGGTGCTGCCGGACTTTATCAGGGGCTTTTCGGAAATCTTTCTGTATTTCCCTTTCTCCGCCCTGGTATGCGCTGGATTTGAACTACTCTTCGACAAGCTTGTTCCCCGGGCTTTTCCGCTGTCTTTCGACAAGCTCACAGGCAAAAAAAAGGTCTTTTCAGCCGTTACCGCTTATGAAGGACTGGTTCCCGCTTCCATCATGATCACCTCGATAGCCGCCGGGAGTTTCATTGATACGCTTGTCATGGCATTGTTCTTTACATTGGGAAACCTGATGGCAATGCTTGTCATTAACGAGATACGCAGAAGATCCACGCTTGAATGGATTCCCAAATACCTTCGCGGGAGTCCCCTGATCCTCATCACAATGGGATTGTTGTCGCTCATTTTTGCCTCCGCGGCCGGAATATGCTTTAACATACTGGAGGCTCTGGCGCGATGAACCATAAACTGAATGTGATTCTTTGCACGCATGGACACCTTCCTCTGGGCGCCGGTGAAGCGGAATTTGAGAGCCTTTACAATACCGGTATAAAGCCGCTTATCTCCGCCCTGAATAAATTCCCTAAGATAAACATGGTGTTTCATTATTCCGGAGTCGTGCTCAACTGGATTGAGCGGCGGCATCCGGAACTTTTCATGCTTCTTGAGGAACTCCTCTCCGGAAGGCAGGCGGAATTGCTTGGCGGCGGTTTTTACCATCCCGTTCTTCCGCTGCTGCCGCTGGCGGACAAGATCGGACAGATAGAAATGCTGACCACCTACTTGAGGAAACAGTTCGGTAAACGGCCGACGGGCTGCCTGATTCCCGCCATGGCCTGGGAACAGAATTTGGTCGGGCCCCTGAATTCTTGCGGCATGAACTATACATTCCTTTACGAAGAACAGTTTTCAGGGTCAGGAATTAGGGCCGACGAAGGAGGAATTTATTCCCCCTGCATAACCGAGGATCAGGGGAAACTAATAATGGTTTTTCCCGTGGCCTGGGCAATGGGAAGGGAATTGAGAAACGGAGACCCTCTCAAAATTCTTGAAGATCTACTGGGTAAACTTCCCAAGAACGGGGAAGAGCAGGTCATCGTTTTTCCGATTGCGGCGACGGAACAGAGTTTTGCTTCCAGGGACAGTCATCCGGAAGAAGAATATGAAAAGCTTTTTGAGGTTTTTTCAAACGCCGCTCTAAAGATAAAATTTACCCTTCCTTCAAGGATATACAAAAATCTTCACTTTCTTGGAAAAAATTATTTCTCCGGTGTATCACTTGGGCATAACTCCGACCAGGCCGTCCACCAGTCGATCCATCCCCGCCAATTCCTTGTCAAGCATCCCGAGGCGGGCGGGATTTACGCCAAGATGATCCATGTTCATACCCTGATAAATAACCAGCTCCGCGGGGACAAAACACGGAAGCGTACGGCCCTTGAAGAATTATGGAAAGCCCAGGATTCGGGTATTTTTCGCCTGTCTTCTCCGGGGCTGTTCCAATCGCCCGTCCGTAAAGCCGCCTACCGTTCCCTTCTGGAAGCGGAAAAAATCACCGGCGAAAAAAGGAAGATCACGCCTTCGCTTTCGGTTTTTGATTTTGACCTTGACGGAGAGGGTGAGTATATCTTTCAGGACGAAAAAATCAATTGCTGTATAAAAACACGGGGGGCCTCTGTTTTCGAATTCGATTACTTACCGTGCGCATGGAACTACCTTGATACCATGTCAAGCGGGGAAGTATACCTGAACGGGGGANGGGGAGTNNGAGGGGAGAGGAGATATGCTTTTTCGGACTGGCTGGCCCCGGAAAATAAAAATTTTGTTACAGCCGGCCCCGACGGCATCAGCGGNGGGCGCTTCTGCGGGAATGANGAATACACGGTTTCTGAAATAGACCGTCCCAAGCGCCGCGTTACTTTCAGGCTTCCTCCCAAACCTGGTTTACCCTGCGGAGAAATCGAAATCGAAAAAACCTGGCAGCTAAAAAAGAATTCCGTCTCGCTTGAATACGTGTTGAGAAATACGGGCGCCAAAACCGTGTCTTTCATATTCTGCCCTTCGGTGGATCTTTCTTTTTCAGGCGAGGGCGAAGGCTTCCTCAAGGTTCTGTCCCTCAAGGACAAGGAAGGAGAAAAAGAGACGGTTGCGCTTAACGGACAGGANACAATCCGGGATATCAAAATTCTCGAATTCCAGGACATAAAGAACGAAGCTGTTTTCANCCTTGAATTAAACCGCAGCTTTGACGCCAAAATTTTCCACGTTCATTCCGGTTTAAACGGCAGGGAAGAATACCAGTCCACCTGCATCATGCCCATCCTCTCCCTTTCCCTGGACAGGGGCAAAGCCTGGAAAGCCGCCTTTTCATTGAAAATAAACTCTTAAATTTTTACCACGAACCACACGAACAGGAATGATTAAAAGAAGAAAACCACGGAGGGCACGGAGGACCCTGCTGTCCTTCGGACAGCTTGGAGGAACACGGAGGGTAGCGCGTAGTCACCAAACCGCGAGCTATTTTCATGATTTTATTTAAAGATGAACAAGAAGGTTTCGTCTGACTTACTGATCTGGACTCCGTGAAACTCCGTGTCTTCACTCCGTGGAACTCCGTGGTAAATTTCTTCTCTTCTCTTTTCTTTTTTTTCGTGTTATCATTGCGGCACCATGAAACGCAGATTGATAACTTCCGCGCTCCCTTACGTTAATAATGTTCCGCATTTGGGAAATTTGATACAGGTTCTTTCAGCCGATGTGTTTGCCCGCTTCTGCCGGCTCCGGGGATACGAGACACTCTATGTCTGCGGAACCGATGAATACGGCACGGCAACCGAGACAAAGGCCGCCGAAGAGGGGATCACCCCCATGGAACTCTGCAGCCGTTACTACGCGATNCACNACGATATTTACAGGTGGTTCGGTATCGCCTTTGACAGATTCGGACGNACATCCACAGCGGTCCATACCGAAGTTACCCAGGGTCTTTTCAGGAAACTGGATGCCGCGGGTTTTATTGTTGAACACGAAATTGAACAGCTCTACTGTAAAAGATGCGGCCGTTTTCTTGCCGACCGTTATGTCGTCGGCGTCTGCCCCCACTGCGGTTCGGCCAACGCCAGGGGGGATCAGTGCGAAGACTGCGGCAAGCTCCTCGATCCCACCGAACTCCTGGAACCGAAATGCTCAAGCTGCGGCGCGGTTCCTCAAGCCGAAAAAACAAAACACCTTTACATAAACCTTCCCCTGATAAGGGAGCGTCTTGAAAAATGGCTCAAGACGGCTTCCGTAAACGGTTTTTGGGCGAATAACGCGATCCAGATGTCACAGGCGTGGATACGGGACGGGCTTCGGGAACGGGCCATAACCCGTGATCTTAAATGGGGAATTCCCGTTCCCAAAGCCGGCTATGAGAAGAAAGTTTTTTACGTATGGTTTGACGCGTGCATAGGCTATATTTCGATAACGGGAAACATCGGGGAAGAAAGGGGAGGGGACTGGCGCGCTTTTATCGACTATTGGTGGAGAAGCCCGGACAGAACCGAACTCTTTCAGTTCATCGGAAAGGACAATATCCCGTTTCACACGGTGATTTTCCCGTCAAGCCAGCTAGGGAGCGGCGATAACTGGACCATGCTTCATCACATGTCCAGCACCGAATATCTGAATTACGAGAGCGGGAAATTTTCCAAATCAAGGGGCGTCGGCGTATTCGGCACGGACGTGATGGAAACGGGAATACCCGCGGATGTATGGCGCTTTTATATTTACTATAACAGGCCCGAAAAGTCCGATACTCTTTTCACATGGAAGGATTTCCAGGAGAAGGTAAACGGGGAACTCATCGGCAACCTTGGCAACCTTGTAAACCGGACCCTCTCTTTCGTTATACGCTACTATGACGGCAGGATTCCGGACGCGCCATCGTCGGACGAAAAAAGTGCCGCCTTCTGGAGTACCATAAGGAAATACGAGGACGAAGTGACCGCCGCCCTGGAAAGGTCGGATATCAGGGACGCCTTTCACGCGATCTTTGAAATGTCCTCTTTCGCCAACAAGAGTTTTCAGGACGGCGAGCCGTGGAAAAAACGCACGGAAGATCCGCTCGCCGCGCAGGCGCTCATACGGGATCTTTCTTTTGTGGTGCGCGATATAGCTATACTGGTTCAACCTTTCATACCGCAGACCGCCGAAAAAGTCGCTTCCTTTTTTGGTCTGACTTTTGGCGGCGGACTTGTTTACGTCAAGGGAGAGGGAAAAATCTCCTGGGACGATCTCGGAAAACCTCAAGGTCCCGAGAGAGTTTTAAAATGCGACATCCTCTTTAATAAATTGGAAAGCGAAACAATAGCGGATTTTCGTGCGCGGTATTCCGGTAGCCAGAAGGATCGCGCCGCCGGGGAAACGGCTTCAAGCGAAGCTCCTCCGGAACAGCCGCCGCAGGCAAAACCGGCGGATCAGACAGAAGCGCTGCCTCATGCTGAAACATCGTATCAATCTGAACCGTCAGTTCAGGCTGATACGTCGCCTCATACTGAGGCGTTGGACATTCGCTTCACGAAAACCATGGATCTCCGTGTCGCCCAGATCGTCAAAATTGAGCGCCACCCAAAGGCCGATAAACTCTACATTGAGACCCTGAAAATCGCGCCCGCTTCCAACGGAAGCGACGATTCAAACGGAAGCGAAGATTCCAATGAGGAGCGCGTGATAGTCTCCGGGCTTGTGCCGTATTACAAAGAAGAGGAACTGCTCAATAAAAAGATCATTCTGGCGTATAACCTGAAACCCGCGAAACTTCGCGGCGTTGAAAGCCGGGGTATGCTTCTCGCCGCCGATGACGAGCTGGACGGGGGGAAACGGGTTGAAGTATTGGATGCCGGCGACGCTCCCATTGGAACGAGGGTGAAAATCGAGGGGGGAGGGCAGTTTGCCGTCCCCGAAGAGATCGACATCGACACCTTCTTTTCAATCCCGATGGAAGTGAAAGACCATACAGTGCTTGTGGGCGGAAAAGCCCTGACGCTTGAAGGCAAGCCGATAAAAACGAAAATCATCGCCTCGGGCGGAGTTCATTGATATGCCCCAAGAAATCGCCAATTCTTTAGAATTGGCGGAGGGTTTAAAGGATCTTCAAAAAGCCGATCTTCTCTTTTGCGACGGAGCCGACTCATTTTTGCAGTCAGGCTTTTGGGGCGGCTTTAAAACCCGCTTCGGATGGGAAGCTTTTGCTTTCAGGGCCGTTTGGGAGAGCGCCGTTTCTCCGTTAAGAGAAACGACAGGCGTCGTCGAGAAGCCGCTCCTCGTGTTGCACCGCCGCCTCGCGCCGGGCTTCGCACTCGCGTACATTCCCTGGGGGCCGGAACTGCCCGGCATTTATGCCGACGGCATTTATGCCGACGGCGTCAATGCAGCCCGAGAAAGCGCCCTCAGGGAATTGGCAATTTCCCTCAAAAAAATGCTTCCCAGGGACACCGTCTTCATCCGTTTCGATATCCCCTGGTACACAATAGGGGAAAGTCCGCCTTCCGGTCCGCCGCCTCCTTTCGTTCGTTCACACGTTGACGTACAGACCCCCGATACGGTTCTGATTGATCTCTCACTTTCCATGGAATCCGTCATAGAACAGATGAAACCAAAATGGCGCTATAACGCAAGGCTCGCGCTGAAAAGGGGCGTCTCGGTACACCGCGCCGGCGCGGAGCGATTGGATGTCTTTTACGAACTCTTGAAAGAGACAGCCAACCGGGACGGCATAGCCATACACGGCGCCGAATATTACAGGGCGCTTTTTCAGAGCGCCAGTTATGACGATGAATACCCCGGCAAAAAGCCCGACATACGGCTATACCTCGCCCAACATGAGGGGGACGTACTCGCGGGAATCGTGACGCTTTTCCGGGGGCCAAGCGCGGTTTATCTCTACGGCGCTTCCTCCAGTAAAAAGCGAAATTTGATGGCGCCTTACGCCTTGCAAGTTAAAGCCATGGAGGACGCCAGAGAAGCCGGCTGCGTAGAATACGACTTGTACGGGATTCCGCCAAACAATGAGCCGAATCATCCCATGGCGGGCCTTTACCTGTTTAAGACCGGCTTCGGCGGAAAAATAGTACACCGTCCCGGATGCTGGGATTATCCATGTTATAATTTACTTTACCGTGTATACTTTTTTGCGGAGAAGGTCAGGGAAGCGCTTTTAAACAGGAGGAAAAAGAATTTACCACGAACGGACACGAACCCAAGAATTTCACACGGAGGACACAGAGGGAAGACCACGGAGGAACACGGAGGAAAGCTATAAATTTTTGTACATGGTGTTTGTGTGGTTCGTGGTAAAAATTCTTAGGGGGTCTTCATTTCATTGCTTTTCCCCATTTGCATATCTCATTGCCATCCCATGAAATATACATTTGGTCTATGGTACGCACAGGCCGGATTGTTTTTGCGCGTTGTTCAATACTTAATGTTTCATCACATAAAAATTCATCAGCCAGAACGTTCCTGATTTTGCATAAAAAGACGTCGCCGTCGTTCAAATTAATTGTTTTATCGACTTCCAGCTCAAAAATCCAGGGGCTTTTTGTCAGAACAGGAACATCAAGAACCTGTCCTTTTTCAATTTCTACATCGACATTCATCTTGTCTTTTGAGTATCCTTCCTTGTTGCCGAAGTAATCGGCAATCGGCAGCATTTCTTCCGTAACGAGATTTACCGAAAAGATCTTCGTTGCCAGTATACGGTCCCTTGTGAGTTTTTTTCCTCCAATACAGGCCATTACGCCCATTTCGTTGTCCCAGTAATAACTGAGCCAGCCAAATAGCCCGAAGTTTGGCGTATGATCTTCCTTGTATGTGCCGTAAAGAAACAGCGACTGCGGGCAAAACAAATTGGATATGGGTAAAGATTTTTTCATACTAATTAACTCCTATTGTCCAATTATTTTAAACTTATATTTTGTATTTGTCTATTGTTTTTTTATTACATAACTTTCATTTAAAGTCAGTTGGAGATTACTTTAACTTGTATATTCTTTAATACACATTATTTACATAATTTGTAATTCCTTGCTATATAAGGAATTACCACTATATATTGGTAGACAGAACATACATTATGTATAGTAAAGTATATATAGGTATTGCCCGCCCCTAACGGCTTTTCTGCGCTAAAACAGTTCATTTTGTGCCGGATTTGACGGTGTTTTACCCGCTCCGTTTTTCAGAATCGAAAGAAAAGTTTCCTCGTCAATGATCTTGACGCCGTATTCCAGCGCTTTTCTATTTTTGCCCGAACCGGATTCTGGATCGTTTGTTACAAGGTACGTGAGGTCTTTTACCACGCTGTTTTTAGCGATCCCGCCCAGCGCTTTTATTTTTTCCTCGGCCTGGTTTCTCTTCATGCTTTTCAGTTCGCCGGTGAAGCAAAACGACGAGCCCTTCAAGGGAGCGTCCTTAGGCGACAAAGGCGGCGCGATGGAGATGATCCCCGGTACAAGAACCGCATCCATTTCGGCGGCGCATTCCCTGAGGCCATGGACAATAATTCCGGCGGTAATTTTCCCGAGGCCGTAAACTCCCGATAGTTCCTCCGCGCCTGCGGCCCTGATTTTTTCAAGAGTGTCGAAACCGGCCTGGACTGCCTTTTCCATTATTAACTCCCCTACCCCCTCAAAGTCAAAACCGGCAATAAAAGCCGAAAGGGAAAGCTCCCGTTTTGTGCGGATGTGGCGTATAACCTTTGATGCGGACAGTTCGCCCATGCGTTCAAACTCCGCGAGTTCTTCCGCCGTAAGCGAATAGAGATCGGGAATAACCCTCACTCTGCCCGAATCAAATAACTGCCTCAAGAGTTTTTCTCCCAGTTCCCTTATGTCCAGCACGGACACCCATTTTTCAAGCCTGTGGTGGAGCTTCTTGGGGCAGGAGGGATTTGGACAGTAGAGCCTGGTTCCCCCGTCTTCAAGGGCGCTGCCGCAGATCCCGCATGTCGAGGGAAACAGAATTTCGCTTTTTTCCGCCGGCTCGCTTATCGCGCCGGGAGGGGCGAGCCCCTCAATCTTGGGTATTATCTCCCCTCGCTTGACCACGATCACGGCGGAACCAATCTCAAGTCCCATCGCCCTGATCATGTCCGGGTTGTTGAGGTTGGCGCGTTGAACGGTTGTACCGGCGAGGCGCACGGGGTCAACGATTCCGATGGGCGTATAGGTCGCGCCCGATTCGCTCCATTCCACTTCCCGCAGTATGCTGTAGGCGACTTCCAGATCGAACTTGAAGGCGATCTGCCGTTCCGGCCTTGCCCTGCGAAGATCGGTCATGTCCGTGACCATGTCCTTGATTACAAGACCGTCAATGTCGATGTCCATCGATTCCCGTCTCTCCGCCAGCGCCGCGCGGCAGGCGATTACTTCCTCCGGCGTGGAAAACACGCTGGTTTCGGTAACGGTAAATCCCTGTTTCTTGAGCCAGTCGATCTTCCCGGTTTCGTTTTTGAAAAAACCGTCGTCGCCTGACGCGGCGGCGTCGTAACTGATATAGTCAAGGTCTTCGCAGCCCGCGCCGTCCTTGCGGCGCATGATCCCGTTTGCCGCGTTCCGGCAGTTTGCCTTGTCGGGGTATTTCGTCCGCCAGACCTGGCGGGTCATGACCACCTCGCCCCGCACTCCCCCGGTAAAATTTTTTGCAATTTCAGGCCTTACCCCCTTCATGCGCATGGCATTAGGTGTTATCAAATCTCCCTTGTTCCCGTCGCCGCGGGTAATCGCGGCTTTGAGAATGCCTCTTTCGTATTGCAGCTCCAGACTCGCCCCGTCCAACTTATGCTGGACTACATAAAGAGCGGGCTTTATTTTATTCGCCCACGCGAGAAATTCCGCAGGGTTGGCGGCTTTTTCCTGGCTCCCCATGGGGATTAGGTGCACCGCCTTGGGAAAGCCGTCGGTGTTGTCGGCCCCGACTTTTTTCAGAAGCGGGTGGCCGGGCGCGAGAGTTTTCAGTTCGTCCCAGAGCAGATCAAATTCCGAATCGGAAATTTCCGCCTCGCCGTTGTAATAGGACTCCTGGTATCTTTCTATGAGCCTCGCGAGCGAGACGATTCTATCGTTTTTCAAAATAAAGTTCCCGTATCTCGTGGTTTTTTTCGAGGCCCTTCCGCTCAAACTCGGTTTCCGGCCTCCATGCCTGGCGTTCGGCAAAGGCACTATACCTGTTTACAAGTCCCGGTGTGGAGGACAGTTCCCTCAGTGCCCAATCGCCATAGTCGGCCCAATCGCTTACCATATAAATGTAAGCCCCACAGATGAGTTTCGCGGCAAGCAGATCGGTAAACGGGCGGGTGATGAGCCGCCGCTTGTGATGCCGTTTTTTGGGCCAGGGGTCCGGGAAGAATACATGAAAAGCGGAAACCGAATCATCTTTTATCCGTTTTTTCATGATTTCCACAGCGTCTCCTTCGGCGATTCGAATGTTTTCGAGCCCAAGCTTTTCAATTTCACCGAGAAGTCTGCCTATTCCGGGTTTATAAACTTCAATTCCAAGATAATTAATTTCCGGGTTGTTATGCGCTATGGCGGCCGTAGCTCGTCCCATTCCGAAACCTATCTCTATGACCAACGGGGCGTCATTGCCGAAAATTTTGCAGCCGTCAAGAAAATCATCCCCGCCTTTAATTCCGTATAAATGATACAAAGTTTCATATGAACGCTTTTGAGCGGAACTTATCCTTCCCTGGCGTAAAACGAAACTCCGTATCCCCATCTTTGCGAATTTGTCAGGAATGACGGTATTTTCAAAATTCATCTATCGGATATAGGCACTGCCTCGGTAAGGGCGGAAATGCGGTAGGTTTGGTCTTCCGCCCAAATAGCCACTGTTCTGACCGTACTCAACAGATCCAGGGCCGCGATTACGCCTCCTTTGTTCTGAACCAGCAGAGTTTGCACCGCCCTTCCCTGCTGATCATAGCAGAGAAAAAAGTTAATCGGGTATTGTGAATCAATAGTGTAGAACCCTCCTTCGATGGTCAAACCGGGAAAAGGATACGGTGAAATTTCAGGCCCGTCATAGGTAAATTCGCGCGCGGTACTTTCTCCGCCCTTGTTTACGAGTACCGCCCGGTATTGCCCGCGTGGCAGGGAAAATCCGTCGGGCATGGCTATGCTCCGGGTTCCTATCCAGATTCTTCCGGCTTCCTCATACTCTATCCAGTCTTCGGAAGTTATGAGCCAGCGCAGCCCCTCCCTGTCGTGGTAAAGGTACAGTTCGGAAAGGTTTTCCACGCCGTCGTCATCCTCCGGAAGGATAAAAAATGAGATCCGCTCCTCAGGCCCCGATGATCCCGGATAGTAGTAGAGTTCGATGAAGCCGTAAACTATCCTTGGTTCAGCCCGTGAACAGGAGAAACAGAGCGTCAAAACGCAAAACAAAAGGAATGCCAAAAGGCGCTTAAATTTCATACCTCATTATAGTAGTATTTCGTTAAACTCTCAATACGTTTCTATGGGGGACTTAAATCAGAGGTTCTGTTTTACGGCTTTTAATTGTCTTTTTCCTCATTTCCTCAAGCATTTACGGACAGCCCTCCGAAAAGGAAAACCTGGATCGCGTGATTCGGGTTTTGAACGGCAGTTTGGGGAATGGCGCCTTTGAACAGAGATCCCTGCTCTCTTCCTATGGCGGCTTCGGTACTTCGGTCTTTGTAAGGTTCCGGGGCGATCCGGGTGAATCTGGAAACGTTTCCATCGGAAATAAAATTTCCGGAGGAACTTTCGTGCTGGCGGTTCCGTTATACGCCCGATTCGCCGTTGACACGGCTTTGACCCTCGCGGAAACGCTCCGATTTCGACAGAATTCAGGAAGTA
>JGI24698J34947_10000639_pt1 | contig 16905 bp, 15 predicted proteins | sample TergutMp193P3_FD_34947 | JGI IMG/M metagenome (IMG submission 34947) | reverse complement strand
GCAGCTAGCGGAATGGACTTCTTTGAAGGTGAAACCTTATCATACGCAAACCGATGCTGCCCGAATGGCTCCCCTCTCCCCGCGGCACAGAAAACTATGTCTGATTACCAAGCGATCAAAAAGACAATCAAAGTTTACATACAAAAGGGAATTCTCCATTTCACCCCGCAAGCGGGCAATTTATTTTCTCTCCAATACTGAATTACGGTGAATAGACCAAAAATGCCCTCTTACCATGGTAAAAACTCTGGAAAAAGGTGACAGTCACCCTTTGGCCGGCATCGCCGGGTGATATGCAGAATTCCACCACAAAAAATCCTGATTGTCTGCTTGATCGCTTTGTTGTCTGACATATCTTTGTCGCGGCGAGAGCGGGGAGCCCTGATGGCAGCATATGGGCGTTGTGTAAAAGAGGTTTCACTTTCAATAAAGTTCAACGCCCATCGAGCTGCCATCAGGGCTAGCCCGCTTCGCCGCGCTGATTTGATATGTTTGGCATCATTTGCGATCATCCCGGCAAATCAGAGTTTTGTAACCGCTCATTTTTCTGGACATATCAACAATCATGCTGTAAAATAGTTCAAACGGAGGTATCCATGCAGACTGTATGCGGAATTGATCTTGGAACCCAGAGTTGCAAGCTGATTGTTTACGATTACGAAAAAAAGAAAATCATTGCGCAGGCGCAGGCGCCGGTCGATATGATAGCCGAAAACGACGGCACAAGGGAGCAGAAGGCCGAATGGTACGACGCGGCCCTGAAGGAATGCTTTGACAAGATAGACAAGGCCGCCAAAAGCACAATCGCGGCTATCGGCGTTTCGGGCCAGCAGCACAGTTTTGTGCCGCTGGACGAAAAGGGAAAAGCGGTCTACAACGTGAAACTTTGGTGCGACACGTCCACCGCCGCCGAATGTGAAGAACTTACCAAAATGGCCGGCGGCGAGGAAAAGCTCATCGCCAGGACCGGACTTCCGATGCGGCCGGGCTACACGGCGCCCAAGGTCCAGTGGCTGAAAAACCACAAACCGAAAGCCTTCGCCGGCCTGCGCCATGTCCTGCTTCCCCACAACTACATTAACTTTCTGTTGACGGGCGTGTACTGCGCCGAATACGGGGACGCGTCGGGCATGGCGCTTTTTGACGTGCGGGAACGGAAGTGGTCTTCCGCGGTGTGCAACTACATTTCGCCTGACCTCGAAAAATGGCTGCCGCCCCTCATTGCGGCTGACGAGGCGGCCGGCAAGGTGAACGCGAAGGCCGCGGCGATATACGGCATTCCCGAAGGCGCGCTTGTCGCGTCCGGCGGCGGCGACAACATGATGAGCGCCATCGGCACCGGTACCGTGCGTGACGGCTTCCTCACGATGAGCCTCGGCACTTCAGGCACGCTCTTCGGCTTTTCCAAAACGCCGGTGATCGACCCCACCGGAAACCTGGCCGCCTTCTGCTCCTCAAGCGGCGGCTGGCTCCCGCTCCTCTGTACGATGAACTGCACCGTCGCGAGCGAGGAGTTCCGCGGCCTCCTCGGCCTGGACGTGAAGGCCTTCGACGCGGAAGCCGCGAAAGCGCCCATCGGGGCGGGCGGCGTCGTGGTGCTTCCCTTCTTCAACGGCGAGCGCACCCCCAACCTGCCCAACGGCAGGGCCAGCGTCAACGGCATCACCGCCGCCAACTTCACGCGCGAGAACCTGGCGCGCGCGGCGCTGGAATCGGCCATCTTCGGCATGAGGATAGGGCTTGAGGGCTTCAACACGCTGGGCTTCAAGGCAAAGGAAATCCGGCTGACAGGCGGCGGCTCCAGGAGCGGCATCTGGCAGAGCATTGCGGCTAACGTGATGAAACTGCCGCTGCGTATTCCCGCGAGCGGTGAGGCCGCCGCGATGGGAGGTGCGATACAGGCGCTGTGGTGCCTCTCACGTCACTCGCCCGGCGAAAAGAAAACCACGATTGAAGCCCTGACCGGCGAGGGCGAGCACGTCGCGCTGGAAGGCGGCGTAACGGTCAAGCCGGACAAAAAAGACATGGCGGCTTATGACAAAGCCTACGCCGAGTATTCACGGTATCTTGGGGCTTTAAGCCCTCTGTATAAATAAATTTTATTCTTGTAAGGAGAAAAATATGGCGGACTATTTTGTTGGAAAAAAAGAGTATTTCCCGACGATCACCCGGATAAAATACGAGGGGCCGAAAAGCGATAACCCTCTGGCGTTCAAGTTTTACGACCCGGAGAAGAAAGTCGGCAAGAAGAAGATGAAAGACCATCTGCGTTTCGCGATTGCCTACTGGCACAGTTTCTGCGCCGACGGAACCGATCCCTTCGGCTCGGCCACTCACATTCATCCCTGGAGCGCGGACGCGAAGACGGCGATGGAAGCGGCGGAAAACAAGATGGAAGCCGCTTTTGAGTTTATCACCAAAATCGGCGCGGAGTTTTACTGTTTCCACGACCGGGACATGGCGCCTGAAGGACAGAGCCCCGCGGAAAGCGAGAAGAACCTGTTCACGTTAGTCGCCAATGCGAAGAAACTCCAGAAGGCAACCGGCGTCAAGCTCCTTTGGGGAACGGCGAACCTTTTCACCAACCCGCGCTTCATGAACGGCGCGGCCACGAACCCCGAATTCGGCGTGGTAGCGCTTGCCGCAGCCCAGGTGAAAGCCGCGATAGACGCGACGATTGAACTCGGCGGCCAGGGCTACACCTTCTGGGGCGGCAGGGAAGGCTACATGAGCCTCCTGAACACCGACCTCAAAAAAGAAAAAGATCACCTCGCCCTCTTCCTCGGCATGGCGCGTGACTACGCCCGCAAGCAGGGCTTCAAGGGCGTGTTCTACATTGAGCCCAAGCCGATGGAGCCCACCAAGCACCAGTACGATTTTGACACCGATACCGTTATCGGTTTTCTGCGCCACTATGGCCTTGACAAGGACTTCCGCCTGAACATCGAAGCCAACCACGCAGAACTCGCGGGCCACGAATTCGCCCACGAACTTGAAACCGCCGCCGCCGCCGGGCTCTTCGGTTCGGTGGACGCCAATCGCGGCGACTTTCAGAACGGCTGGGACACCGACCAGTTCCCGATGAGCTACTACGAAACCGCTATGGCGATGCACGCCGTCCTCAAAGCCGGCGGCTTCACAACCGGCGGCCTCAACTTCGACGCGAAAATCCGCCGCAACTCAATTGAAAGCGCGGACCTCTTCATAGCGCATATCGGCGGCATGGACGCCTTCGCCGCCGGTCTTGAAGTCGCCCAGCGTATCATCGACGACGGGAAAATCCCCGCCTTCGTCAAAAAACGCTACGCCTCGTTCAACACCGGCGACGGCGCGAAATTCGCCAAAGGCGAACTCGACCTCGAAGCATTAGCCGGAATTGGAACCGCCGCGGGTTACGGCAAAACCGGCATAACCAGCGGCAAGCAGGAGTATCTGGAGAACATTCTGAACCAGTACCTGTTCGGGCTTTAGGGAGCAGGGAATAGGGGGCGAGGTTAGACAGTTAACTAACAACGCCCCCAGTCTCTGGCAATCCTGCATTGGTATGAGAGATTAAGCGGTATTGCAAATTTGTGTCAACATAATAGAATATTAGTATATGAATATTGGGAATATACCTGAAAGATATCAGGATGATATAAAAAAGGCTGCCAAATTACTCAAAAGTGAAGGGTGCAAGACAATTTACTTGTTTGGTTCGATGGTAACAGGTAAAATTCACGGTAATTCTGATATTGATATTGGTATATCAGGGTTACCTCCCAAAAAATTTTTTAGAGTATATGCGCATCTGGACAGGGAATTATTCAATAGGGTTGACCTTGTTGATTTTGATCTGCATAAAGATTTTTATTCACTTCTTATTTCGTTGGGAGAGGTAGTTGAAATTGGATGATAAATTAAAGGCTAAAATAAAGGGAGATATTAACTACTTCATTTTGTCCACAACTGGTTTTAAAAGCAAAAACAAAGGAGATAACCGGCATGGAAGAAAAATCGGGAAATTACGCGGCGAATATTCATAACGCGGATTATGTAATTGAATACCTCGAGTCCGCTCTGGACGCTTCAGGGCTCGTCAACATAACCGGGCGGGAAACGGAATCCCTTAACGGCAAGTGGAATTTCGCCGCGGATCTCTACGATAGCTGCCGCCGGGCGCATTGGTATAAAGAGGAGCGCCTGGACGCGTCGGGAAGGGAAAAACCGCTTGATTTTGACTGGGAGGGCTGGGAGCGAATAACGGTTCCGTCGTCCTGGAATCTGGAAAAACCCGAGCTGTATTATTTTGAAGGCTGCGGCGTTTATACCAGGACTTTTCGCTATATTCCGAAAACAAAGGGGGAGAGGCTGCTGCTCCGCTTTGAAGGCTGCGCCTACCAGACAACGGTTTTCCTCAACGGGAAGATCATCGGGACCCATGACGGCGCGTCTACGCCGTTTAACGCGGACATCAGCGGCGTTGTTCAAACCGACAACCGCATAATTGTGGTCGCCGACGCAAGCCGCAGCCATTTTCGGGTGCCCATGGAAAACACCGACTGGTTCAACTACGGCGGCATTTACCGCGATGTTTTCCTTGTCCGGCTTCCGCCTGTTTTCGTCAAGGACTGGTTTGTGCGCCTTGCGCCTGACGGTAACTTTTCGACCGTGCTTGCGGATGTAACAGTCGCAGATGCCGAAGGAAAGCAGGTGAACGGCAAAGCGCTGCTGGAAATTCCGGCTCTCTCCGTGAAGCAGGAAATCGCCGTCGTGAACGGGAAGGGCGAAGTGAAGATTTCCGCGAAGCCTGAACTGTGGCGCCCCGAAAACCCGAAACTCTACGATGTCTCGATTTTTTTTGACTCAAACGGCTGTATAGATGTTGTAAGGGAAAGAATCGGGTTCCGTGAGATAAAAGCGAAAGGGCACGAGATCTTCCTCAACGGAAAGAAGATCTTCCTCCGGGGCTGCTGCGTCCACGAGGATCACTTTGTCCTGGGAAAAACCACGAATGATGATGTTATACGTCAGACAATCCGCGATCTGAAAGAGATGAACGGCATTTACCTCAGACTGGCGCATTATCCCCATGACAGCCGTTTTGCCCGTATCGCCGATGAAGAGGGGGTGCTGCTCTGGGAAGAAGTTCCCGTTTATTGGGCGATTGCGTTTGACAGCCCCGCCACTTACGCTGACGCCGAAAACCAGTTGAGTGAGCTGATACTGCGGGATCGCAACCGGGCCAGCGTCATCATCTGGTCGATGGGAAACGAAAACGCGGACACCGATCCAAGGCTCGCCTTCATGTCGAAGCTCGCGCAAAAGGCGAAAGCCCTTGATGCTACGCGGCTTGTGTCCGCGGCCTGCCTTATCGACCATAAAAACCTCCAAATTCGTGATCGCCTGGCCGAATTTCTCGACGTGATCGGCATAAACGAATATTACGGCTGGTATGACCCGGACTTTGAGAAATTGCCGAAGATCCTCGCCAATTCCAATCCCGGGAAGCCCGTGCTCATCTGCGAATTCGGCGCGGACGCCCGCCTGGGCCAGCGCGGAAGCGTGGACGAGCTCTGGACGGAGGACAAGCAGAAACGGCTCTATGAGCAGCAGGTGGAAACGTTTAAGAAGTGCCCCTATATCGCCGGGACTACCCCGTGGATACTCTACGATTTCCGCTGTCCCCGGCGCTTCAACCGCTACCAGGAGGGCTTTAACCGCAAGGGGCTTATCGACGTTGAGCGCAAAATCAAAAAGCCCGCCTTCTATGTTATGCGCGATTTTTACAATGAGATGAAAGAGTAAGGCATGGAATTTCAACTAACGGCCGTTGACAGGGAATGGGCGGAGACGATTTTTGAGAAGCTCAAATCCAAGCTGAAGGCGGAATGCGGCAGGCTGGGAAACATAATTCCTTACATATCAAAAAACGGCCGCTATCACGATCTGGATACCTCTGAGGGCATATACTGGTGGACCAACGGCTTCTGGCCGGGTATGCTCTGGCAGATGTACCATGCCACGGGCGATGAGGTTTATCGCGTAACGGCGGCAGCGGCGGAGGAGCGGCTGGACGAGGCGCTGGAAGGCTTTGAGGGTCTTCATCACGATGTGGGCTTCATGTGGCTTCACACGGCGGCCGCGAATTACCGCCTGACAGGCAGCGCCGGTTCGAGGCGGAGAGCCCTCCACGCGGCGAATATCCTCGCCGGCCGCTACAATCCGGCGGGGAAATTCATCCGCGCCTGGAACGGCGAAGAGCGCGCCGGCTGGGTTATCATCGATACCCTGATGAACATTCCGCTGCTTTATTGGGCCTCCGGGGAAAGCGGTGATCCGCGTTATTCGCAAATTGCCCGGCGCCACGCCGGCACCGCGCTTGACGTTCTTGTCCGGCCTGACGGAAGCTGCAATCACATCGCCATCCTCTCGCCCGAAACCGGCGAGTGCCTTGAAACCCCCGGCGGCCAGGGTTACGCTTCCGGTTCCTCGTGGAGCCGGGGCCAGAGCTGGGCCCTGTATGGATTCGCCCTGAGTTTCCGGCATTCGGGACGGAGAAAATATCTGGATGCCGCAAAAAAGATCGCCCATTATGTGCTATCCAATTTCGGTATGAACGACTGGCTGCCGCTCGTGGACTTTCGCTCTCCGCCTGAGCCTGTTAAATACGATTCCACCGCGGCGATGATAAGCGCCTCGGGCCTGCTTGAGATAGCGGAACACTCAGGCGAATATGAAAAGCCGCTTTATACAGGAGCGGCACTTAAAATACTGCGGGCTTGCGAAAAAGCTTTCGCCGGCTGGAACAACGAAACCGACGGCATCATCGGCGGCGGAACCGCGGCCTGGCACGGCGGCCCTGGCGACACGGGAGTTCCCATTATTTACGGCGACTATTTTTTCACCGAAGCGGTACTGCGGCTTTTGGGAAAGGATTTTCTGATTTGGTAACTGAAGAAAATCTCGCACAGAGACACAGAGACACAGAGAAACACGGAGAATGAAAAGGAAAAGGAGAAACTTTGTGGTTTCCTTTTTCCGTCTTCCCCCGTGTCCTCTGTTCCCCCGTACTCCCTGTGCGATGTTCTTCTTTTTTCCTGTGCGAAGTCTTTTTAATTATTTCAGGGGAATAACATTGTTTAGCCGTACGCTTCCCGCGATTATGGCGCATAACCCGGCGCGGAAGTCAGGCGGTAAAAGTTCCGCGATTTCCTGTGCTTGTTTTAAAGCCTCATCGTCTTCAATTTGATTAAAGAACAGCGCTTTCTTCCCCTGCGCCTTTGCGAAGAGACCGCCCCCGCCTGTGATGACGGCCGTTATGTGCTCCGGTTTGATGGTTTCCCCGGCGGCCGCGCCTGAGAGGGAGAGGAAAAGCGGCAGCCTGTGAATCAGGCTTTCCGAGACCGGCTTTCCCAGGGGCCGGAGGGGCAGTACCCCGACTGTCAGCGTGGTGAAGGCCGGAACCACGGGCTCGTCCGCAGCCCATGCTTTGAGGGGAAGGCCCCTGGAGCCGTCGCCTTCTATCAGGACAAGATCGTAGGCGGAGATTATTTTCGATAAGGCCGGAAGCGGCAGAGATTCCAGTTTACCGATTGTCTCGTTAAAGCGGCCTGCCAGGGTTATGCCCGGAATTGGATCACCGGTATTACCATATGTAATACTTTTGGTAATACAGTTGGTAATACCGTCGTAATACACGTCGTAGAGTTTTTCTTCCGGTGACGGAACGAACATCTTTGTTGTCGGCGTAACGAGGATTTTGCGTCTGACCACTCCAGAGTGGTTAGACGGCGCCATGTTAGCCGCCAGACGCCAGATGAGCGAAGTCTTGCCGCCTGAGCCGATGACCGTGACCACCGGCGGGGTTCCCGCGGCACTGTCCCCGCCAAAGAGCAGGTTTTCAAACCAGGCGCTTAATTCCATTACGCTATTATTACGCCGTATTTTTTCCTGGCGGTAACTTTCCCAATAATCGCCGCGGCGGGATCGTCCCGGCGTATGGCATCGCATAGCTCTTGCGCCGCCTCGCCGGCCGCCGCGATGAGAAGCCCGCCCGAGGTCTGCGGATCAAAGACGATTTCGCTTAACGTGGGGGACAAGGCCGAAATATCCGCTTTCCCTTCCATGAACTTCCTGTTCCGTCCGCCGCCGCCGGTAACGTAGTCATCTTCCGCGAAACCCAAAGCGCCCGGCAGGATGGAGAGGGATGCGCTGTCTATAAGCAGGGTGTGTTTCTCACCGGCCATCTCCGACGCGTGAGCCGCGAGGCCGAAACCGGTAACGTCCGTACAGGCGTGGACCCCGTCAGAGGCAATCATCTTTTCCGCGGCGTAGCGGTTGAGCCTCTGCATGGAATCCGTCGCCGCCTTCACCGTCTCCGGGGAAGCCGCGCCGTCCCGAAATGCCGCCATCACAAGGCCGACGCCCAGGGCCTTGGTGAGGATGAGGGCGTCCCCTTCCCGGCAGGAATCGTTTCTGAGCAGTCTCTTCGGGTCGATGAGGCCGGTTACGGCGAGGCCGTACTTTGGTTCGTGATCGTAGATCGAGTGCCCGCCGGCGATAAGCGCGCCGGCCTCCATTGCCTTCGCGGCCCCGCCCGAGAGAATTTCGCCCAGGATTTTTTTGTCGAGTTTTTCCGGGAAGCAGACGAGGTTAAGCGCGAAGATGGGCCGCCCGCCCATCGCGTAAACGTCGCTCAGGGAATTCGCGGCGGCTATCATCCCGAAAAGGTACGCGTCTTCCACCATGGGCGGAAAAAAATCCACCGTGGAAACCAGGGCCGTCTCCTCGTCAAGCCGGTACACCGCCGCGTCGTCCCGGCCGTCAAAGCCCACCAGCAGGCGGTTTTTTTCACATAACGGAATGTTTTTTGCCGCGGAGAATTCGGCGTTGAGGCCGGAAAGAATCTCCCCAAGCTCCCCCGCGCCGATTTTGGCGCCGCATCCTCCGGACGTGCAGGTCGATAAAAGGCTCAGATTACTCATATTTTATTTTATCATGTTTTGTAAAAAAAACATAAAAAGTGATTGACATAAATATGCAAAAATATGTAAATTTATGCAAATTGAGCCATTTCCAAAACTTCGAACCTTCGGTTCGGGTTAGTTTTGGAAATGGCTTTGGAAAACCAGCAAAAAGCTGGTTTTCCACTAAATCAGGAGGAGGATTTATAATGAAAGTGAAGGTTGTTTTAGCGGCGGTTCTGGTTTCCCTGGTTTTATCCACCGGGCTTTACGCGGGCGGAAACCGGCAATCCGGCGGGTTAACCCTTAAACCGGGGGTACTTCAAATAGGCATGGAAATCGGTTACCCGCCGATGGAGTATCTGGCCGCGGACGGGAGAACCCCCATCGGTTTTGATGTGGAAATGGGAAAGGCCATCGCGGCGAAAATGGGTCTTCAGGCGGAGTTTATCGACACAGCCTGGGATGGAATCTTCGCGGGAGTCGATACGAACAAGTATGACTGCATCATATCGTCGGTGACAATCAACGACGCGAGGCTGGCGGCGCATAATTTCAGCAAGCCCTATATTCAGAACACTCTGGCCATTGTTCTCCTGAAAGACTCCGGCCGCAATGTGCGCTCGCCCCAGGATCTCGCCGGGTTGAACGTCGCCTATCAGGCGGAAACAACCTCGGATGATTATATGGCGGATCTTGCCGCGGCGGGCTTGAGGTTTACACCCCGTGAGTATGACCAGGTGATACACTGCTTTCCTGAACTCCAGCTTGGACGGGTCGACGCTGTTATGACGGATCTTCTGGTCGCGTATGAGTACGTGGGCCAGGCGAACAGTCCCTTTGAAATTGTCTGGAAGGGCGGCGAGGAAGAGTTCGGTATCTGCATGAAGAAGGGGAACGACGCTTTAACCACGGCCATCAACAACGCGATTGATTCGCTCTTTGCCGACGGAACCATGTATCGGCTTTCAATCGCTACCTTTGGAATGGATATGGTTACGGCGGTACGAAAGTAAGGCTTCATGAACACGCTTCAAAGAATGATTTCATGGGTGCCCCAGCTTCTCGCCGGGGCACAGGTTACCATCTCTCTGACGGTGCTTGCCGTCTCCGCCGGGCTGGTGTTGAGCCTTTTCCTCGCGTTGGGGAAGATGTCCAAAAACATCGTTGTGAACAAATTCTGCAGCGGCTATGTTTTCTTTTTCCGTGGCACTCCTCTTTTGATGCAGCTCTTTTTCATCTATTACGCGCTGCCCATGTTCGCCCCGGTTCTTACGATTAACAATCGTTTTCTCGCGGCCTTCATCGCGTACACTCTCAATTCCGCGGCTTACTGCGCGGAGATCATCCGGGCCGCAATCCAAAGCATTGACAAGGGCCAGTTCGAGGCGTCACGCGCTTTGGGCTTGACCTACGGCCAGACCATGCGGCTGGTTATCGTGCCGCAGTCCATCAGGCGGCTCATCCCGCCTGTCGGCAATGAATTCATCATGATGCTCAAGGACGCGTCGCTTGTGTCCATGATCGCGTTAGTCGACATTACGAAGGTAACGAGAAACATCGAGGGCTCAACCCGTTCAGCCCTCGTCTATATTCCCGCGATGATCCTCTACCTGCTCATCACCGCGGTCTTCACGTTTATCTTTCACAAGGCCGAAAAGAAATATTCTGTGTATGAGTGAGATGCCATGTCAATGATAAAAACCATCGGGGTATACAAGACCTTCCACGGCAAGAATGGGCGAGGGCCGCTGGAAGTCCTTAAAGACGTTTCCCTTACGCTGGAACAGAAAGACGTGGTCTGTATTATCGGCCCTTCGGGGGCGGGGAAGTCCACGTACCTGCGTACCCTTAACCGGCTCGAGAGAATTGACGAGGGGCAGATTTACATCGAAGATAAACTTCTCTTTGACTGCCATAACGGGCACAACCAGGTCAAGATGCACGTTGATGAGCGCAGCAAGATCCTGCATGAGGTGGGAATGGTTTTCCAGCGTTTCAACCTTTTTCCCCACAAGACCACCCTGGAGAATGTGATGCTTGCCCCGGTTCATGTGCGAAAACTCAAGTCCGAGGAAGCCCGTGAAAAATCGAAGAAGATCCTTGAACGGGTGGGCCTTGGGGACAAGTTCAACGTTTATCCGTCACAGCTCTCCGGGGGACAGCAGCAGCGGGTCGCGATAGCGCGGGCCCTGGCCATGGAACCGCATATTATGCTCTTTGACGAGCCTACCAGCTCCCTGGACCCGGAACTCGTGGGGGAAGTGTTAAGCGTAATGAAGCAGCTCGCCGAAGACGGCATGACCATGCTGGTGGTAACCCACGAAATGGGCTTTGCCCGGGAGGCCGCCGACCGGGTGGTTTTTATGTGCGACGGGGTTATCCTCGAAACCGGCACACCCCAGGAAATTTTTTCCAATCCAAAGAATGAGAGGACACGTCAATTTTTACAAAGCGTTTTGTGAAAGCCAGGTGACAGTCACCATACGCGTTAACTTAATTCCAAATTCCTCTCACAGAGGACACAGTCATTACTAAAAATTTCGCACAGAGGCACAGAGAACACAAAGTACACGGAGCTATTGTTCAAAAAATCTTCTTTCTTCTTTTTCTTCTTCTTCCCCCGTGTCCTCTGTTCCCCTGTGACCTCCGTGCGAGGCTCTTCTTCCTCTTCCCTCCGTGGCAAAATTCCTTATTATGATGTATTATCATTACTGAGGAGCTTACAATGGACGAAAAAGAACTTGTCCCCATAACCCCAAGGGAGGTGCTTGTAAAACTGGGGACTACCGCTATAGCCCATCTTGCCGGGGGCGCTTTATTCTTTGTTATGTCGATGGGCGTCAGGTTCAGGATTCCGGGGATTATTCTTTCCATCGGCGCGCTGGTTCTTGGAGGCGCCGCGCTTTTGTCAAAGGACAGGGAAGATAAAAAGCCGGGTCTCATCATTACCGGCGCCGGGGTGCTTGGAATGCTTGTTCAGTTCGGCATTCCCATACTCAGACCGCTGGCGGTTTTTGCCCTTGGCCTTGGCGCGATTGGTCTTATCGCATCGGGAGTCTGGAAAGGTATTAAATATCTGCGGGGTTTAAAGACCAGGCAATAACCGGGGAGACCGTTGAAGTACCTTTTTGAAACCTACGGCTGCCAGATGAACCTTGCCGAGTCCGCCGCGCTGGTCATGGCCGGGCGGGAGCTGGGCTGGGAAGAGACGGCGGATTTCAGCGAGGCGGATCTGGTACTCCTCAACACCTGCTCTGTGAGGGCTACCGCCGAGCGGCGGGTTTACGGCAGACTGGCACATTACGCGGCCTTAAAAAAAAAGCGCGCCTTCACCCTCGTCGTCGCGGGCTGTATGGCCGAGCGTCTGGGCGAGAAGCTGAAAAGCATGTACCCTGCCGTCGATTATATAATGGGAACTTCCGCCCGCGCCCGCTTCCCGCTGATCCTGGAAGCGGTGGGGCAGGGCAGGGCTTATATCGAGAGCGGCGAGAAGCCTCAATTCGCTTTTTCGGCCTTTCATCATAACCGTGCGGAAAGCCCCTTCCGTAGTTTTGTGCCGATTATGCATGGCTGCAACAATTTCTGCTCTTACTGCGTGGTTCCGTATCTCCGGGGCCCCGAGGTCTCAAGGGATCCCGCCGCCATTCTTGACGAGATACGCCTTGTCGGGGAAAGGGGAGTGAGGGAAGTAACCCTTCTCGGGCAGAATGTCAATTCATATTTGTGGGAGGACGGCAAGGGCGGTAAACTCAATTTCCCCGGCCTTCTTGAGCTGGTTGCCTCTAGTTTGACCGGCGGCGGGGTGCGATGGGTACGCTTTCTGTCGAGCCATCCAAAAGATTTCTCCCCCGAGGCAATCGAAGTGTTAGCCGCCAATCCTGTTTTTTGCCGCCATATCCACCTCTGCGTTCAGCACGGCTCTAACCGTATCCTCAGCGCGATGAACCGCCGTTATACCCGCGAGCAGTACCTCGACCTGGTGCAACGGCTTCGCTCCGCGCTGCCGGGCTTAAGCCTTTCCACCGATATCCTGGTGGGTTTCCCCGGTGAGACCGACGAGGATCTGGAGGCCACTTTAGGCTTGATGGAAGAGGTGAAATTCCTGTATGCTTATATGTACCATTATAATCCCAGGGAAGGGACCGCGGCGTATACCTTGCCCGGCAGGATTGGCGAAGACGTGAAGAGGCGGCGCCTTTCGCGCGTTATCGCCCTGCAGAAGAGGCATACGTCGGAAATCCTCGAAAGCCGCGTCGGGGCGGAAGTTACGGCATTGATTGAGGGGATTTCCCGTAAAAATGCCGATGAATTAATAGGCCGTACTGAAAGGGACGAGATGGTTGTAGTGCCGGCGAGCCGCGGCAGTTTGGGTTCTTTTGTTGAGGTCACTCTTTCATCACTTAGAGGTAATACTTTTAGGAGCACAAAATGATAAGTTTTATTTTTTTCATTGTGGTTTTTGCCGTATTTCTTTGTTTCATCATCTTTAATCTGGGAAACGCGAGCAATGTTTCCCTTGGTTTCAGGACTTTTAACGATATTCCCGTTTTCGTTACCGCCCTTTTTTCTTTCGCGCTGGGACTGTTATTTACTTTTCCCCTGCTTTTCACAGTGGGCCGCAGACGGAGACTGAAAGCCGCCAAAGCCAGGGCTGAAGCCGAAGGCGCGCAAACTGAAACTCCGCGAATTGCCGATTCGAAGGATGCGCCACCAAAGAAAAAGCTTTTTGGGCGCAAGACGCCCAAGAAGTCTGACTCAGCTTCCGAAGAGGACAAAATCCAGAGAGAAAACAGTCCCTATGGGATCGATTAAAATTGAAAGGGTGACTGTCACCATTTTAGTTTTTCTTTTTCAGTTTCCCCTCTTTGCGCAGAGCGCCGTTCCTTTGGCTTCGGAGCTTTCCAGGCTTGAAAAGCTCATTCCCGGCGCGTCGACACGGGAACGCTACGACGCTTATATATCTCTTGCCCAGCTCCACCGGCTTTCGGGGGACCACGAAGCCGCTCTCAAAGCGTATGAAGGGGCGCTGGCGCTTTTTCCACAGGACGGTAATGCCCTGCTGGAGCAGGCGCGATTGCTGATCTCATTGGGCGAGTATGAGAAGGCGACCGCCGCCGCCGCAGAACTCTCAAGGCCGGAACAGGAAAAGGAGTTTTACCTTGCGGGACGCTACCTCGGCGCGCAAGCCGAAGCTTTCCTTTCGGGGAACATTCTGGCGCTAGCCGCTCTGGTGGCCGATCCGGACTTTTCCGCCTATCTGGGTGCGATTTACTACACAATCTGGCGCCTTTCGGATCTTTCGTCCTATAAAAACCTCCTGACCCTGGAATTACCACAGAGCCCCGAAGCCGGAATCGCCGGGGGAAAGGTCATTCCCGCCATCACCCCCCTGTGGCTGCTTTTCCCCGGCAGGGAAAGCATTGCTTTCAATGAGGCGTCGGCGCCGCAGGCGCCGACGCCCGTCACGCCCGTCGCCCAGGCGCCGATCCCGCAGCCGTCGCAGGCTCCGCAGCCACCGGTTTTACAAGCGCCTGTCTCTCAAGCGCCTGTTTCGCATACACCGATTTTACAAACCGGACTCTTCAGCCGGCCTGAAAACGCCCAGGCCCATGCGGAAACCCTTAAAAAAGCGGGTTTTACCGCTGAAATCTTCCCACGTCAGGTAAACGGTGTCAGTTATTGGGCTGTGGGCGTACCCTACGGAAGCGACATGAGTTCGATGATTAAAAACCTTAAAGATGCGGGTTTCGAGGCTTTCCCGATAAATCTCTGATTTGCCGCTTTGATCGCAAACGACATCAGACATATCGATCCGGCGCGGCGAAGCGGGCTAGCCGCTCTCGCCGCGACAAAGATATGTCAGATGACAGAGCGAGCAAGCAGACAATCAGGCTTTCAAAAAGGTGACTGTCACCTTTTTGAGGTGAAATGGAATTAATTACGGAATAATACCTTTTCCCCCGATATACTGCTTAAAAACATCCTCTAACGCTATATTTACCTTGCTTGTAATATCTTTTGTGATATTGGTAATCAATTCTTTGCTGTCGGAAGGCACAAGATTGCCCTTAAAAAGCTCAAAAACCTCCACTTCCAGGGTTTTAGCAAGATTGCAAAGAGTTCCGGCAAGGGGAAAATTGTTTCCGCGCTCAATATTTGAAAGAAAAGTTACGGAAATACCGGCTTTTTCAGCTAAATCAGCCTGTGACAAGTTTCTGAGGGAGCGAAGGATTTTGATATTTTTACCCAAAATGTCTTTAAGCTCCTGTTCTTCCATGTAAACAACTTAATCTCCCTTTAACCTTGCCTATTTTTATTGAACACTTGTTCCATGTCTATTGACAAACATCTATTACTTCTAGTATAGATGTAATAAGACGTTTTTCTTGAGGAATTGGTTAAAGCTATGGCGGCTTTTCCACTTTTAGGAAGAAAGACTAACTGATTGAAGAGAAGAGAAAGATGGGAGAATTAGGTTTTCAAGGTGTGGAAAAATATGGGGAAATAACCATAACCGGTTACACTGGAAGCGCAGAAGAAGTGGTCATACCCGAATCAGTCAACGGGCTTCCTATTGTTGCTATTGGGGATGAGGTTTTTTATAGTAAAAAACTGGACAGTGTTACCATTCCTGTTGGTATTAAAAGTATTGGGAAGCGTGCATTTTATTTTAGCCAATTAACCAGCGTTAGCATTCCCGACAGTGTTGAATCCATTGGGGAATATGCATTTGCCAGCAACAAGCTAATCAAAGTTACCATCGGCAACAATGTTAAAGAAATTGGGGATTTTGCATTTCAATCCAACAAACTGACCAGTGTTATCATTCCTGACGGTATTACCCGGATTGGGGTTTCTGCATTTGATAGCAACAAGCTAATCGAAGTTACCATCGGCAACAGTGTAAAAACGATTGGGAAGAGTGCATTTTATTTTAACCAACTAACCAGCGTTAGCATTCCCGACAGTGTTGAATCCATTGGGGAATGTGCATTTGCCAGGAACAAGCTAATCGAAGTTACCATCGGCAACAGTGTAAAAACGATTGGGAAGAGTGCATTTCAATCCAATAAACTAACCAGTGTTACCATACCCGATAGTGTTATCAGTATTTGTGATAATGCATTTCTCTCTAACCAACTTATAAGCATTACCATTCCAAATTTAAAAGTAGATTACTATAATTTGGATAAAGGAGCATTTCCCAGTGAATTTTATGAAATCTACGAAAGTTTTAAGTACGGAGAACGGCGTGGAACGTATACCGAGGAAAACCATAAATGGGTTAAGGGAGGAAAAAAAATTACAGTAAGCTCAATCAACTTTTGAGGAGAAACATAAAAGGTGGAATTTATGAAAATTTTACAAAAGAACAAGCGGAAGAAGAATTTGATAGATGCTTAAAAAATGTTACGGAAGATGATGTTTCAAAAGTTCTGGAAAAAGAAAAAGCAATCCTGGGCAAAGCGCACGGCCCATTGGAAAAATTTGCCCGATATTCTTCAAAGCCCTCTATTGGAAGGCGGGGTCAATACTCCGCTGATTGCAGCGGTTAGAGTTCCAATACCTTACAAGAAGGTTTAAAACGTACTGGGTATGGACCCCGCCAGTATAATAAATTTCCTCTCCAACAAAGATACCTCGTGGCTTGCCACGAGGTTCTTCATTACTCTTTTTTTATATTAAAGGGGTGGCCAGAGGGCTTTATGGGCTTCTATCGCCTTAAAACCTGATTGTCTTGTTGATCGATTTGTTGTCTGACATATCTTTGTCGCGGCGAGAGCGGCCTTATTATGCTTCAATAAGCGCAAGAGCTTACAGGTGCAGGAACGGGTACCCATTGGGACAGCATTGGTGTGCTAAATATTGACTCTGCCGCGTGACATGACCACTTTAGGTGGTCATGTCAGGCCGCGTAAATAAGGCCACGCCACGAGCTGTCCCAATGGGTGGATTC
>JGI24698J34947_10000638_pt1 | contig 16920 bp, 14 predicted proteins | sample TergutMp193P3_FD_34947 | JGI IMG/M metagenome (IMG submission 34947) | reverse complement strand
AGACACGCCCGGTCGGACGCGCTTTTGGCTTGACCGGTGTGAAGCATCTTGATTGGCTTTGAGTGGAACCAGAGAAGGTGGATCCACAGCCGGTCAAGTTATAATGAAGCGCCCATTGCGGGCGCCCCACCTGCCTGACCACGCGATCACTCGTGGTCAGGGTTAAGGCCTTTGCTATTGCACCAGGCGTCCACGCTACATATAGCGTGGGCGACAACCTGGTACACCACGCCCAAAAAAGGTGACAAAAAAGGTGACTGTCACCGTTTTGGCGGCTGTTAGCGGCCGCCGGGCTTAGCAAAAAAGGTGACTGTCACCTTTTTTGCTTGCTATCATTACAGCTCCGAGAACGCCACTACAAGGGTCAATAATTTACGATCGTTGGAGACTGCAGCAGTCGGGTCGGTTGTTGAAAGAAGAGCACCGGCGCCAGGGAAATTCACCACTCCAGAAGAGACAGCAAAATCAGTGGCTTCAAGGTCATCGAATTCGTCACCGAACTCAAAGCCGTCTACTGCCCATATTTCAACTGTGGCGATAAATAAATCCTTTGCCTTGGCCTTCGCTTCAATCCAGGTCCCACCATTAACCGTCCACTTCACATTGGCTCGACTCTGCACACCGGCGTCGGATGCCGTGGTAGTGGCATGTTGCGTTGGTTCTTCACCTGCTGAAGGCTTAGCCAGGGAAAGATTGACCTCTGCTATCTTACCCGCCTCCGCTATGAACTCCAACACAATCGTCAGGTTCCCGTCACTGTCTTTGGTAGGCGGCATTGCTGTGGCGAAGCTAATCTCCGTGCCAGGATCTTTCGGATCATCACCCACACAAGTTATCGCAACATTGTCGCTGAAGACAAAGCCTGTGTTCGGCTTCAGAACAACCTTGGCATAGTATCTTTTACCGGCGGCAATGTCAGGATTAGTAGTAATCTTGTTGCTATCGGTAGCCGGATACGCACTATGCCATGTAAGCTGCGTGTCGGAAGTAGTAGTACTGAAATCACCGCCAATGGTATTGAAGTTGATATCCGACGGTGTTGCAAATAATTTTTGACCACCCTCCATGTAGGGAAAGCCTGTAATCCTAATGGCCGTTATCGCATACGGGTCGTTTCTCTCAAGCCTAAGCGTGTGGGTGATGCTCGCCAATGGGCCAACAATGTACTCGGAGTATTCCGGGTCGGCCTGCGTAGCCACCGGCAGTGAAATCCAACTCGGCGTGAGAGTATAGTTTTTGGGAGACGGCGCGTTTTTAACTACCGTCAGAAGCTGAATCGTGGTACTCGAATCATACGCCTTCACAAGATAAGTATTGGTGATATTATTAACAACCTCTTTCAAATCACCAACCATTATCTCTTGCGTCACCTGAGAAGGGTCAGGTAGCTTAAGTATAGTTTTGGTACCTAGCTCAGACGTTGCTATTAATTTATCGGCGTCCAGATTTTCTCCGATATCTTTGGGCATGGTGACGGTTACTTCCGCGGAGGGAATAACATTGACCTTAAGTTTGGGCCAGTTTTCCGCGGCCACCCTGGCGATGGGATAAACAATGGTAGCGCCATTAGTGACACCATTCCCGTCTCTTGTTCCAGTTACTTTGCCGCTACTGTCCAGCGACGCAAGTTTCCAGCCGGTATCTAAATTCAGGGCAAAGGATGAGGCGCCCACCGGGTAATATGTGAGTGTACCGGGAGAACCAGTTACAAGTTCGCAAGGTGTGCCGGCACTGCTGGACAGATAAGCCTGTGAAGCCGCGGTCGCAAAATCCTTTACCTCGGCTGGACTTAAACTACCTATTCTAAGAGCAACAGCATCCTTCAATGTATCAATCTGGCCGTTGAGAGCATTCGCGCCAAACTCCTTAATAAGATCCCAACCCAGGAGGGCAAGTTCTGCACCACTCGTAATGTCCAGTATCTCCCCTTCATAGACGGTAACCATACATATAGCGGGAGGTCCTACTTTCACCGTGGCCTCGCCTTTCGAATCATAAGCATAGGCCTGAGCTTTGACCTCAACCTTTTTGGGTTTACCACTATCGGCCGCAACCCCAACTACAACGCCAGTAGTAGATATGGCCGCCGTACCGGCATAGTCAGCTTCCCACTTAACTTCCCCCACCGCGCCGGCCGGTACCAAAGTCGCGGTAAGTGGCTTTGTGGCGCCTACCTTTAAAGATAAAACGGTTCTATCGAGCCTGACGCCCGTGGGCGCCGCTCCTGGAATCTGTGTGCCGGGGCCGGGGCCGGTCCCGCCCGGAGGTATACTATATGCCGGCGGTCCATTGGGCTCCTCGGGGCCGCCGGGGCCATCGGGGGGCTCTGTACTACCGTTAGAGCATGCAACCACTAAAGCAAATGCCAGCAGTATCGTCGCCGCCAGCAACCCGAAAAATCGTAATTTCTTCATACTAAACTCCTTATGCTTTGTTCGCTTATATAAAAAAGGTGACTGTCACCTCTTATTACCCCCCAAATGTCAATGTGAACCCGAGATCAATCTTTGATAAATCAAAGATTATTAAAAATAATAAATGATATTTCAATAAATGTCAATACAAATTTGCTGATTTATCACTATTATTTTTGTAGAAAAATGGAGCATAATTTTAGAGAAAACCTGCGAAGCGAACTTAATTTCCAGGGGATAACCGTCAAAGAATTGAGCGCCCGCACAGGCATCCCCATCGCGACGCTGGACTGCTACCTGGGGACGCGAGCGACGGTGCCTTCCGTCGACGCCGCCTACAGGATTGCCCGCGCGCTGCAGGTCTCGGTCGAATACCTGGTCATCGGCGAAGAGGAGGACATGGAAAACGTCACTTCCAGAAGCAACAAAGAGGTTCGCAGCATCACCCGCTGGGCAAAAAGCCTCAACACCGAGCAATGCAGGGTGTTTCTTGAACTAATTTCAGTATTTAATAAGGGGTAAAAAAGGTGACTGTCACCTTTTTGGCCTTCTGCACTTGCCTGCTCCGAAAAGGTGACTGTCACCTTTTTGGGTTTTGTTCTCTTGACTTCCATAGAAGGGAAACATATGCTTTTCTAATGGAGTATATTTGGACGATAGTATAACTATTGTGCTGGACAACCGGGATATTCTTTCCGGGGTGTGCGGAGCGAATGACGGAAATCTCAAAGTCATTGAGGGCTCGCTTGGCGGGCGAATCGCCGCGAGGGGCAACGAGATTCGCCTGGAGGGGGTGGACGACGATGGGGTCAGACGTTTCAGGATTTTAATGGATAACCTTATAGCCCTGGTCCGGGAAGGGGAAAATCCTTCCCCGGAATATGTCCGCTCCCTTACAAAAAAAGATCCTTCCGATGAGGAAACGATCATACAAATCCCCCATGGATTCGGCCGGGTTTATCCCAGAAGCAGGAACCAGGCGGCGTATATTCGCGGCATGAGGGAATTCGATATCAGCTTCGGCATTGGGCCGGCCGGGACGGGGAAGACGTACCTCGCGGTTGCGCAGGCGTTGAGCTTCGTGCTGTCGAAGAAGATGCGCAAGCTCGTGCTGACCCGGCCGGTGGTGGAGGCCGGCGAGAGCCTCGGCTTTCTTCCGGGGGATTTGGCCCAGAAGATCAACCCCTACCTTCGCCCGCTTTACGACGCCATGGAATCGCTTGTCCCCTATGACGTGATTCACCGTATGGAAGAAAACCGTACGATTGAAATCGCGCCGCTGGCGTACATGCGGGGCAGAAGCCTCAACGACTGTATTGTAATTCTTGACGAAGCGCAGAATACTACTAAAGAACAGATGAAGATGTTCCTTACACGGATAGGCGAAGGAGGCCGGGCAATTATCACCGGGGATATCACACAGATTGATCTTCCCAGACGGGTCGATTCCGGCCTGCTCCACGCCGTATCAATTCTTTCCGCCGTTGAAGGGCTTTATTTCGCGTACCTTCACACGGCGGACGTCGTGCGCAATCCGCTTGTAAAGAAGATCATCCAGGCGTATGAGGGCGAGACCCCCGGTGGCAATCATGGCTCTTAAAATATCGGACCTGGTTAAGTCATTCTCGTTTTCCAGAAAAAAGGCCGCGTGGGTAGTGGCTTTTCTCATTTGCATTATTGTGATCTTTGTGAACATGAATTCCAGCCGGGACTTTGGCCGGAATTTCGGGGACTTTGAGGCGGGCAAGGTCGCGGATCGGGATGTAATCGCCGAGAGGACTGTCGTCTATACGGATGACTACGCCACAACCCTCAGAATCGAAGCCCAGGAACGGCTTGTTTACGCGGTATTCCGCTATTCATACGATACAACTGAAAAGCTGCGAAACCGGTGGTCCGATTTCACCTCTTTGGCCGTCGATCTTTTCCATCAGGCTTCCTCACGGCAGACTTTCACCCTTGCGCTTCAGGCTGAATTCCCCGGGGATTTTCCCGAAGAGGTTTTGAATCTCCTCTACCAGCAGGACGAGGATTTTGAGCCGGTACTCCGTGACGGGGCCGTCATTCTTGGCGCGATTCTGGAAAAAGGTATTTATTCCATCCCCCAGGTGGGGCTTGAGCATGTAAATCCCGACGTAGTGGAGTTGATCCGCCAGTCCGGTTCAAGAATCGAACAGGAGAGAATATCCCTTCAGGGCGTTATTACAATGGACAATACTACAACGGCGGTGGAGAACTATTTTCTGACAGGTACCTATTCTTCCCTATTTATGAGGCTTATTCCCGAACTCCTGGCGCCTTTTATACGGGAAAATGTCTTTTATTCCCCCGAGGATACCGAGAGCCGAATCGCCGAAGTAAGGTCAACGGTTGAACCTGTGACGCGGACCATCGAACAGGGGACGCGGGTGATACGAAAGGGCTTTGTCATCACCGAGGATGAAATGACGGAACTTAACGCCCTCAGAATGGCGCTGCCCAGGAACGATCTTCACATGATCTTCGCGTACCTGCTCTTCCTCCTCATGCTCTTTGGCCTTCTGATGTTTTTATCGGGAAGCCGGATTGTGGGGCGCTCGCTGACGGACAGCGAGACATACCTTGTCGCCAGCCTCTCTGCCCTGTACATCGCCGGTTCGGTTCTGCTCAGGAATATACCTGTCGACCCCATGCCCGTCTCCGTTGTCGCTCCCACCGCGCTGGTAGTGATGCTACCTTCGATCCTCGTGCACCCCCGCCTGGCCCTGATGCTGGCGATGGCCCTTCCGCTGGGCGCTTTTTTCACCGGGTCTTTCGACACGGCTTCGTATATTTTCGCCCTGGTTTCCGGGGTTGTCGCGGCCTATTCTCTTCACGGGGCCGAGAAGCGGATGGACCTGGTCAAGGCCGGGCTTGTCATTGCCGCCGCGAACATCGCAGCCATGACTGCCGTCCTTCTCTGGCAGAATTCACCCGGCGAGATATACGCGGGCTCGCTTTTTTGGGCGGCGTTTAACGGTATCGCCTCCGGCATGCTGGTTCTGGGCGCGCTCTCGCCTCTGGAACACGCGATGAACGCGTCGACCGCTTTCAGGCTCATAGAGCTTTCGGACCTCAACGCGCCAATAATGCGGCGGCTCTTTACGACGGCGCCGGGCACCTATAGCCACTCGATCATGGTGGCCAACCTCGCGGAAGCCGCATGTCAGGAAATAGACGCGAATCCCCTTCTTGCCAGGGTGGGCGCCTATTACCACGACATCGGGAAGATGGAAAATCCCGGCTACTTTGTGGAAAACCAGACCGATCACAACCCCCACGACGAAATGGCCCCGAGGCTTTCCGCCACGGTGATCCGCAGCCACGTGAAGCTTGGGGTGGAAAAAGCGCGGCAGTTGGGCCTGCCCAAGGAAGTGATCGATATTATCGGGGAGCATCACGGCAATTCGGTGATTACCTGGTTTTACGATAAGGCCCTGAAGCAGGAAGACGGCAAAAAATCCCCGATTAATATAGAAGATTTCTGCTATCCGGGAAATCCGCCCCGTTCAAGAGAAAGCGCCGTGGTGATGCTGGCGGATGTTACCGAAGCCGCGGTACGATCATTGGGCAAACCCACGGTAAGCAAAATGGAAAAGTTTATTCAGGAACTTATCGAGAACAAGGTGGAACACGGCCAGCTCGCGCAATCTGAACTCAGCTTCAAGGACCTTGAGACGATTAAAAACGCTTTCTACCAGGTTCTGGCGGCATACTACCATTCCAGGATTGAATACCCAAAACTCGACACGCTGGAGACGAAGGCGACGGCGACGATAGAAGCGAGGGAGACGCCCGCTCCGGGTGTTGAAGGAGCCGGCGGCGGGGGTAACGACACGAAATGAATACGGTTTCTTTTAACGCGGAGGGAATTTCGCTTCCATCCTGGACCAAAACAGCCGGAGTTTTTATCAAATCCGTGTTGAAAACCCTCGATCTGCACAACTGGGAACTGTCCGTGCTGTTTTGCGACAATGCCTACATCAAGTCGCTGAACGCCCAATACAGAAACAAAGACGAGCCCACGGATATCCTCTCTTTCCCGCTGGGCGAAAAAGCGCCCGGCGGCCGCTTTCTGGCGGGGGACATCGTCATATCGCTGGACGCGCTGGAAGAAAACACCCGTTTTTTCAAGGTTTCCGAAAATGAGGAACTGCGCCGCCTCCTTGTTCACGGAATACTCCACCTCTCTGGATACGACCACGCCACAAACAGGGCGAAGGAGCCGATGCTGCAGATGCAGGAGAAAATTCTTGCCCTGCTTCATCTTGAAAAAGTCGAAAAGACGGAGAAAATTCTATGATCCAGAAATCCAAGCTCTTTAAATTATTCTCCGGCAAGGACAAGGAGATAGACAGAAAAGCCTTAAATTCCCTTGAAGACGAACAAAAAGAGATGATCCAGGGGATAGTGGAACTTTCGGATACTACAGTAAAGGAAGTGATGGTTCCCCGCGTCGACACGCTTTTCATTTCCGCCGACTCGGACCGCGACGAGCTTCTCAGCCGGGTCATCGACAGCGGCCATTCCCGCTTCCCGGTCTACGAAGAGACCATCGACAATGTAATCGGCATACTCTATGTCCAGGACATACTCAAAAACCTCGTCAGAAACGAAACATTTGACATCAAGACCATGATCCACAAGCCCTTCTTTGTTCCGGAAGCGAAACGCATCGACGACCTCTTGCGCGAATTCCGCCGCCGCAAAGTGCACATAGCGATGGTGGTGGACGAGTACGGGGGGGTATCCGGGATAGTCTGTATGGAAGATATTTTGGAAGAAATCATTGGAGATATTCAGGATGAGTTCGATAATGAAAAGGAGGACATACTTGAACTTGGCGGCGGCGCATGGCTCTGCGATGTCCGCGTGAACCTGGAAGACCTTGCCGAGCGAATCGGGATAACCCTTCCGGTGGAGGATTTCGACACCCTTGGGGGCTTTGTTTTCGACCTTTTCGGCAAGATTCCGGTCAAATACGAGAAACAGGTATGGGACGGCCATGATTTTATCATCCAGGACATGGAAGGGCATAAGATTAACACCGTGAAAATTATCGTCGGCAAGAAAAGTGAGGAATGAAGAATGAGGAAGAAAAAAAGGTGACAGTCACCTTTTTTAGAAAATAAAGAAGTGAAAGTTCGTGTCGTTCGTGATGTTTGTGGTTAATCTTCATTCTTATTTGGGGGGATATGAGAAAGCAATTTCTTTTAGCATTTGGGATTTTGATTTTTTCTTTGCCGCGGCTCTTCGCGCAGGTTCCTTCCGCGCCCGCGCTTTACGAGCGCGGGATTACATATATGGTGACGGAGGATTGGTATTCCGCGTCCGAGGCGCTGATTGAGTGCCTCCGCGTCAATCCTGCCCACGCACAGGCGACCGCAGCCCTTGCGGAGTGCTACTACGAACTTGGTGAATACGACGAGGCCCTGAATTGGGTCCGCAGGGCGAGGAGCCTTTCAAGGTCCAACACAACACTCGCGAATCTTGAAGCCTTCACCTTGATCGGCCTGGGGCGGCTTGACGAGGCTCAGGTGATAGTCAATCAGGTGCTGCAAAGCGAGCCGTACAACAGGGAGGCGCTTTTCGCCGCCGCGGAACTGGACATCGCCCGCGGCCGCGTGGGTGACGCGGTGCTCCGCTACCGTGAGGCCGTGCGCCGCTACCCGGACGACAGGCGGCTGCTCGTTTCGCTTGCCCTCGTCCTTGGCTCCCTGGGGGACACGGAAAACGCCCAAACCTACATCAACAGGGCACTGCAGCAGCATGAGGGGGACTATCGCGTTCATTATTACGCCGCTTACCTCGCCTCCCGCGACGGTCGTATTGCCGAGGGAATCAGGCACGCCGAAAACGCCCTGTACTACCGCCCGGCCTATACCCCGACGCGTTTTCTCCTCGCGTCCCTGCGTTACCGCGCCGGCCAGTACGAGGAAGCCGCCCGGCTCGCGGACGAACTTATCGTTTTGCGCCGCGACGATTCCCTCTCGTGGTACCTGAAAGGCGTCGCCTACATCCGCCTTGGAAGGCTGAGCGAGGCCCAGACGATACTTTCCACGGCGGCGAATATCGATCCTGACGATGAGTACATCAGGGCCGCACTTGAGGAACTCCTTATAAGCAACTCGAGGCTTGAAGACCCCGCACGGGCGAGGTGGGCGACATGGCACTTTAACCGGGCAAGGGACTTCCGGCTGAGAAACCTCATGGAGCAGGCGCTTTTTGAGTACCGCCGCGGCCTCCGCCTCAACCCCTACGCCGCCGACCGCAGGGAATATGCGGAACTGCTGCGCCTCTCCGGCTATCCCGCCCGTTACCTGGAAGAGCTGCGCTTCATGCAGGACATGGGCCTGGGGGACCGCGCCCTCAACGACGCGGTGGAAACGTACAACGCCCTTCTTTCCACGGCCCTGTTCAGGCGCTGGAACGTGGACCCCGTACAGATCACAAAACCGCACTGGAACGTGGCGGTTTTTTCCGTCGCCTCGCAATCCGCTTTCTACCACGTCGACGCCGGCGCCGGCGCGTCCTCCTACATCAAAGACCTCCTCAACCACGAGCGCAACATCCTCCCAATGAACCTCGAACTTCGCCAGCCCTCCTTCGCGGCGGCCTTTCGCGCCGCGCGTGAGGCGGGCGCGGACTATTTTCTCGTGGTGTCGGTCACCGAAAACGAGAGGGACATTTCGATAAAGGGCGAGCTCTTCGTCGCCCGCACAGGGGCCGCCGCCGCGATCTTCAACGCCTTCCGCACGGGCCCCGACCGGCTGCGCAACGCCAGCCGCGGCATCGTCGACCAGCTCTCCGCGAGCCTCCCGTTCAGGGCGGAACTCGTCATCCGCCGCCTTGACCAGGGCTTGATCGACAAGGGCCGCGCCGACGGCGTAAAGAACGGCGACGAGTTCAACGTAGTGATGAAGGGAAGAACCGAGATACTGAACGAGGGGATCGGCCTCATTTTCACCCCCGACGACGTGGTGGGGAAGCTGACGATTGAAAGCGCCGACGAGGAAGTCTCGGTGGGCCGTCTGACGCGAAACGGCTTCTTCGACCGTATCGGCGCCGGGGACGAGGTGATCCTCATCGCCGAACGAACGTCGCCCCAAAGCAGCGCCGCCCTTCCCGGCGACCCGGAGCTGCGCGCGCTCCTGCGAATGCTGCGGTAGCACATAAAAAAGGTGACTGTCACCTTTTTTTTATGTTTTTTTTCACAAATTTCAAAGCAAATCCCATCCCCGCGCAGTATACAGGGTATGAAACACTTAACAAACAGACTCATTCTCTTATCGGTTATTTTCGTTCTGGCGGGATGCGAGGTTATTTCTCCCAACAAACCGGCGGAACCGGAAATTATTATCACGGCGGCGTGGAATGTCCAGGCGCTTTTTGACGGACAGGAAACGGGGAACGAATACGAGGAATACCTCGGGAGCGCCGGATGGACGCCTGAAAAGTACAGGGCCAGAATCAATACCATATCCCAGGCGATTCAGCAGATGGTCCAGTCCGAAAAGAACGCGGTTCCGGACATTATAGGCCTTGTTGAGCTGGAGAATGCCGGGATTCTTGAGGACCTCGCGAAGGGAAGCCTCTCAAAGCACTCCTACAAATGGACCGCGTTCGCGGGCATTCCCGGCATGTCCCTTGGCCTCGGTATTTTAAGCCGGTTTCCCATAACGGACACAAAGTCTCACTCGATTACAGTCGGGGATGAGACCGCCCCGAGGCCAATTCTGGAAGTGAGGATTGAACCCCGTGGGGAACCGCTCGTTTTTCTCCTCTGCCACTGGAAATCTAAATCGGGCAAAGACACCGAGGCGCTCAGGCGGGCGTCCGCAAGGGTGGTACACAGGCGGCTTCTGGAACTGAAACAGAAGGAAGAGGAAACCCCGGTCATCATCATGGGCGATCTCAATGAGAATCACAACGAGTTTTACCTCGAATCCGCTTTCAGCGCCCTGCTTCCTGACGACCCCAAAGCGGCGGCCCTGGCGGCCAAAGCCGGCTCCGGGAGCTCCCCGGATTTCCTCGTCCTGAGCGGAGAAAAGCCGCCGCTCTCCCAGTACATTGAAAACGTCCAGGCGCTCTATTCTCCCTGGGGAGTGGAACTCAACGACGGCTCATATTACTACAGGGATAAATGGGAAACCATCGATCACTTTCTTCTCTCGGACGCTCTCTTCAGCGGCACAGGGTGGAATTTCCACGATTGCCGTGTGCTGAACCACGAGCCCTTCACCACCCGAAACGGCACGCCAAACAGGTACATCCCCCGCAACGGCAACGGCCTGAGCGACCACCTCCCGCTGCTGCTGTATCTACGGTACACAGGGATTGGGGAGTAGGGAAGAAAGGATTTACTTTCAAGGGATTTCAGCTTATGATGGACATGGTATTTGAATGGGACCCGGAAAAGGAACGTGAAAATTTCAGGCTTCACGGTGTTCACTTTGAAAGGGCTGAGCAGGTTTTTTTCGACCCTCTCAGAATGGAACGCCGTGATGACGATTCAAGCGATTATGAAGATCGTCGGCAAATCATTGACATTTCTAACGATGTTCTTTTTGTGGTTTTTACGGAACGGGGAGACGCTACCCGTATAATAATGGCCCGCGTCGCGGAGCCTTTTGAAAGGAGGATATATTATGGCGATGGTGAGACACGTGGCTGGCAGAGAGTTAACCCCTGAAGAAAAAGCAGCAGCTAAAGCGGAAATAGAGGCGGCGGCCCGCCGTCCCTATGTTTATGACCCTGATTGTCCCCTGCTTACAGAAGAACAACTAGCCGAATTTCGACCTGTTCATTTTGCCACAATGGAAGAGCGCGCGAAAGCAATGGAGGAGGCGGGTATAACGGAGCTTTTATGGAAGAAGGAATTGGGAACCTTGACCGAGGAAGAAGAACTTGCCCTTGACGAACGTTATGAAAAAGCGCGTAAACGTTTCCTAACTAACCGAACGCACCCTATTCCCTAACTCCCCTACTCCCTCAAAGCTCCAAGTCCCTTGACGCGGCCTTTTTAACCGCGTAGGAGATGAACTCGTCAAATTTCATCGACGGCATTTGCTTGCCGTCGCGGAAGCGGACGGAAACGGTTCCTTCGTTGGCCTCTTTTTCACCGACTACAAGCATGTAGGGGATCTTTCGGTTCTGGCAGTTCCTGATCTTGGCGTTGAGCCTTGAGTCATCCAGTTCCACGGAGACGCGGAGATCCTTATCGCGCAGTTCCGCAGCGATTTTTGCCGCGTAGTCGTTGAAACCCTCCGACACCGGGATCACCGCGATCTGCTCAGGCGCAATCCACACCGGAAAGGCCCCGCCGAAGTGCTCGATCAGCACGCCGAAGAAGCGCTCCAGGCTGCCGAGGAGGGCGCGGTGAATCATGTAGGGGCGTTTCTGTTTGCCGTCGGCGTCCACAAAGGTCATGTCGAAGCGCTCGGGCTCGTTGAAGTCAAACTGAATCGTGGTCATCTGCCACTCACGGCCAAGGGCATCCCTGATCTTGAGGTCGATTTTGGGGCCGTAGAATGCGCCGCCGCCCTCGTCGATTTCGTAAGCAAGCCCCTCCGCGTCCACGGCCTTGCGGAGGCTTTCAAGGGCGGCGTCCCAGCGGCTGGGCTCGCCCACGGCTTCTTCCGGCCGGGTAGCGAGATAAGCCTTGATCTCTTTAAAGCCAAAAGTCCGCCAGATGTTGAGGCTGAAGCGCAGCACTTCCAGTATCTCCGCTTCCATCTGTTCAGGGGTGCAGATGATGTGGGCGTCATCCTGCGTAAAGCCGCGGACCCTGAGAAGGCCGTGAAGCACCCCAGAACGCTCGTAACGGTACACCGTGCCCAGCTCGGCCCAGCGCAGGGGAAGGTCGCGGTACGAGTGCCCCGAGTTGTTGTATATCAGAATGTGGAAGGGGCAGTTCATGGGCTTTATATAGTAGTTCTGCTTGTCGATTTCCATGGGGCTGTACATGCTCTCTTTGTAGAAACCCAGGTGGCCGGAAGTTTCCCAGAGCCACGCCTTCCCGATGTGCGGGGTGAAGAGGATCTCGTAACCGTTCCGGTAATGCTCGCTTCGCCAGAAATCCTCAACCGCCACCCTCATGCGGCCGCCGTTGGGATGCCAGTAGATGAGTCCCGCCCCGGCTTCCTCGTGTATCGAGTAGAGGTCAAGCTCCTTGCCCAGGCGGCGATGGTCGCGCTTCTCAATTTCCTCCAGAAAGGCGAGGTGGGCTTTGAGGTCTTTCGGGTTTTCCCACGCGGTGCCGTAGATGCGGGTGAGCATGGGCCGGTTCTCGTCCCCCCGCCAGTAAGCGCCGGCTATGTTCATGAGCTTAAAGGCCCCGGAATGTATCTCCCTCGTATTCCGCACGTGGGGGCCGCGGCAAAGATCCGCCCACTGGAGGCCGCCGGCGTCGCGGTTTTCGTAGATGGAGATGGTTTCACCCGCGGGAAGATCGCTTATCAGCTCCTGCTTGAAGGGTTCGCCTGAGAAACGCGCAAGGGCGTCCTCGCGGCTTAGCTCTACCCGCACAAAATCCTGGCGGCTGTCGATGAGCTTCTTCATTTCCGCCTCGATGGCGGGAAGATCTTCCGCGACGATTGGGGGCTTGCCGCTTTCGCCTGAGGGAAACTGAAAATCGTAGTAAAAGCCGTTTTCGATGGACGGGCCAATGGCGACTTTAGTCCCCGGGAAAAGGCGCGTCACGGCTTCGGCCATAATATGGCTCACCGAGTGGCGGATTAAAGCCAAACGCTGTTCAGCTTCCTGCTCTTTGGACTGAGAATTTGAATCGGGCATTTGGTACCTCCTGGATGAGTAAACCCTTATTTATCGGACAGTCTATCATAATAACAACCTAAATAAAACCCGCAAACAGGTGGGCAAGTGCCGTGGCGAAAACGTTAGTTAGACAAGAACATTCAGATTGCGAGCCGGGCAAGCCCCGCCAAGTGATGCGCCCGAACTGGTGAGGGCGTTTCTGCGATTATAAAACATGGCGAGGGGCCAAATTGATCTATCACTTTTGAAGCAATAATTTAGGCCCCTCGGGCAGCTCGATGGCGCATTCTTTTATTGGCAGTTTTGACTTCATAATTAATCAAGGCTCATTTTTATACACGTGCCATGCTGCCCTCAGAGCTTACTCGGCCTCGCATCTGTAAGATCTTGCTAAATAACAAATAGTTTTCCACGTCACTTGCCCACCCATCTACCAGCATTATTCCCATATAATATGACAAAATCACGACAAATTAGTATTTTTGACATGGGGAAGAGGGCATTTTCGTTTTAAAAAAGGTGACAGTCACCATTTTAAGGTCAGATATCATAGATCATAGCTTAAAAAGGTGACAGTCACCTTTTTTAAAAACCTGATTGTCGGCTTGATCGCTATGTTGTCTGACATATCTTTGTCGCGGCTGGATATGGATAGCCTTGAGGGCAGCATGTGATTTAGCTGCCCCTCAAGGCTATCCACATCCAGCCGCACCGATCTGATATGTATGACAATATATGCAAACATCCCGACAAATCAGAGTTTTTAAAGAAAATACATGACTTAAAAAATCTACTATATATCCGGCAATAATCTTGTCGAAAAAGCCTTGACCCTATCATTCTATTCTCGTATCCTATATATAGTACTGACGATACGTTGATTGGTTAAAGCCTCGCGGCGGTAACCAGTCTGCTTTACCCTATGCGAAAACATCTATCGTGTTCGTCAGCCTGCCTCCCGGGTTTCCTCACCTCCTTTTCCCGGGGGGCTCTTTTTTTGCCCAAAAAGGTGACTGTCACCTTTTTGTGTGCTATACTGTCTCCATGAAACCATTTTTGTCATGGATAGGCGTTGCGGTTTTCCTCGCTGCCATTGCCGTTGTCTGTTCAAGCTGCTACCTCCTGACGGAGGGAATCACCATGATTGGGTACCTGGACGACTCCGTCCCTCTGGATGATCTGGCAAATGACGACGAAGCTTCCGAAGAAGACCGCGAATTCGTTCAAAGGGTGAAAGATATCCGCAGTTTCGCCATGGACGAATTGGGCCTTAAGGAAAGCAAAAATTACACCCGCTACGTGGAGCTTGACCGCAACTACCTCGCGGCGGTGGTTTCCGCTTCGCCAAATGATTCCTTTGGCCGTCACGAGTGGTGGTTCCCGATTGTGGGCAAGCTTCCTTACAAGGGTTTTTTCAACGTTGAGGACGCGCGGAAAGAGCGCACAAAACTCGAGAAAAAAGACCTGGATGTGTGGATTCGGACTGTAAACGCGTTCAGCACACTGGGCTGGTTCAAGGATCCCCTGTATTCGTATATGAAAAATTACTCGGACCGGGCCCTGGCGGACATGATCATCCATGAACTCCTCCACGCCACGCTATTCATAAAGGGACAGGCCCAGTTCAACGAGCAGCTCGCGGAATTCGTGGGAACCGAGGGGGGGCGGCTTTACGCGGAAAGGCTTCACGGCCCCGCTAACGACGTGGACAGCGACGCACAGGCGGACAGAGCCGTGTATCTTGCTTTCATACAGGATCTAATCGCGGAACTGGATATGGTGTATAAAAACGATACATTATTCAAGGAAGAAAAGTTAAGCCGCAAAGGGGAAATTATCGAGGCGGCAAAGGCCAGGTTTGCCGAACAATACGACAGGCTCTTCAAGACCGAAAATTACAAAAGTTTCAGCCAACTAAACATAAATAACGCCTACCTGGAACTCTACCGGCTCTATTACGAGGAAGACAATTATTTCAAGGACCTCTACGAAAAATCAGGGAGTGATCTTCCGCTCTTTATAGCGGCCGCGAAAACCCTTGCCAACGAAAAGAAGGCCCGGGTAAACCCGAGGGAAGAGTTTGAGAAGGTGTTAAACAAGTAACCGCTCCTGCACCGTGGTAATGTCGTCCAAATCAGAGCCTTTTATCTGCGTGTATTTTCTCGTCATCTTCAGGCTTATATGCCCGGTCATCTCCTGTACTTTGGCGGCCGGCACATTGGCCAGGAGCAAAGACGTATTGAAAAAATGCCGCCACGAATGGAAAGTCAGTCCGCGCTTTTTTTGTTCTTCCCGGTCGATGTCCATCGTGGTCAGGGCCTTTCTGAAAGCGCCGGTTACCTGCGCCCTGGAAATCGGCGTTTTTCCCCCGTCACGGCTGAACAAAAAACCGTCTCCGTTTAGCCGTTTATAGTCGCACAGCTCTTCAACGATTTTATTTGGAACCGGAATGCATCTTGATTTATGGTTTTTTGTGTCCGTGTACCCGTACTTCCCGTATTGACCATTTACGATAATTCTATTGTCATAAACAAATTCGCCTTTAAGCCCCATAAGCTCCCCAAGCCTCATCCCGGTACAGGCCGCCAGTTTGTTGATCATGTAATGCTCGGGTTTCCCCCAGTACTTTTTCCATTCTTCCCCAAACAACTCTTTCACATTTTCAGCGCATAACAGCTCCCGCTTTTTTTCGATTTCCTTTAGAAATTTGACATTTGTACACGGATTTGTTTTGATATATTTTTTCTTCACGGCCCAGGAAAGCATAACACGCAGAAAACTAAGCGCGTCATTTCCCGTCGCGTGGCTCAATCCCCTCTTCGGGAAAGACAGCAGCCAGCTATCAATCATCTCATCGGTAATTGCGTCTAACATCATGCCGCCGAACTTCGGCACCAGATGCTTGTTAGTCGTAAATTTCGCGTGATCGGGATATGACTTCGATATGGTTTTGCGCGACTTCAGGTCGTCAAGGTATCCGCCCGTTTTCTCATCCCAGAACCCGTTGGCCAGTTCCGTAAAAGTTATCCTCTTTTGGTTTTTGTCCTTGACAAGCAGGCCCTGCCTAAACAGATTCATGCAGTATTCCCTGGCCGCGGTCTTCGAGCGCTGCCCGGTGGAATGCCCGCAAACCCGCCGCCCGTTTTCGTCATAGCACTGGTAATAAAAAATCACTTTCCCGTGACCAAGCTTCCGCTTGTAAAGCGAAAAAGTGCTCCTGAACTTCATAAACCTCTCCTTTGAGTATATTGCTTACATTCCCGCTTACATATCAAGCCGGCGGCCACCGGGGGCTGCGGCCTGAGCGGGCGCGCGTTGACGCGGACAACGCCGTTTTTGGCGGAATTTTCGCCGCCATGTGCACATAGTCGGCCATTATTGTCATTTTCTATATTTCTACACGTTTATTTTCACACATTATCTAAATATTTTCCAATTTTTCTTAATTTCCCCATATAACACCGATACCGGTAATTGAGTATATTGCTTACATTCCCGCTTACATTTCCGGCAGCCCGGATTCTGTCCCTGAAAACGATTTCGCTAATTCTTTATATTACCACGATTTATAGAATCCATCTTTCGCCAAACAGAGCGTCCAGACGCTTTTTCACATAAGGAGTTTTTGTATGAAGAAATTACGATTTTTCGGGTTGCTGGCGGCGACGGTACTGCTGGCATTTGCTTTAGTGGTTGCATGCTCTAACGGTAG
>JGI24698J34947_10000637_pt1 | contig 16920 bp, 14 predicted proteins | sample TergutMp193P3_FD_34947 | JGI IMG/M metagenome (IMG submission 34947) | reverse complement strand
CCTTCTTCTCGTGGTATTGGCGGGATGGGGGGCGTTGGCGCTGGGGCAGCGTTACTTGGGCATTCAAAAGCTGGTCATTGAGCAAGTGAACATTTCCGGCTGTCAGTGGGACAGGTTATCTGAAGTGCAAACAATTGCCGATGAACTGGCAATAGGCAAACCGCTGTTTTTTTTTGACGCGGATCAACTTCAGGAAAGGATAGAATCCCTGCGTTGGGTGAGGGCGACTTTGATAAGACGGGAACCCCCAGACCGCCTGAGCATAGTCGTCGAAGAGCGCCAGCCGCTGTTCATGCTCGTAACCGCTAACGGAGTCCTGATGATGTCTGACGATGGCATCATAATGGATAGAGTAACCCAGGCCAACCTGACGCCCATACCGGTAGTCGCCGCTCCGGATAGTCAGGATGAACAGACCCTCATAAAATTGATACAGGTGGCAAGGGTGCTAAAGGCCAGACAGCCCGATTTTTACGCCAGGCTGACCGAATTGCGCTGGACAAATCGGGGACCGACAGTTTTTATGGAGGGTTTGCAAGCGCCCATCTATTTGGCCAAGGATGCGCCCACAAAAAATATCCCTAACTTCCAGGCTCTTTTCCTGCAAATATATGCAAGCAAACCGGATTTGAGCGGCGTGGGCTACTTCGACCTCAGGTGGGACGATCAGATTCCGGTAGGAGAAAGGCAAGAAAAATCAACTCCGCAAGCTCAAAAAAAATAGATTTCATAACCTATCGCCCCCAGTCTTTTACGTATTTCGCCCTCCAGTTCATGGGAACGTTTGAACATCCCGGAGAGTTCGCCTGTCAGCCGCGCCATCTTTTCCTCAAAGGGTTCGCCATCGTCTTTCTGCTCCTCTTCTTAAACTCTTTGGGGCATTGAAAGGCGATTCAACAATTCAGCGCCCTGCCATAAACTGCGCGGGCCGCCTCGGGAAAGGCCTCGTTAAGCGTTGGATGGGGGTACATGGTTTGTATCAGGTCGTCAACTGTCAGCTCACCCGCCAGGATAGCCACGCTGGAGGCCACTAATTCTGTGGCCTTGGGGCCTATGATGTGAACTCCGAGTATTTTTTTTGTCCTGGCATCGGCAACAATCTTAATAAATCCGTGGGGTTCGCCCATGATGTTGGCCTTGGCCAGCGGCATAAAGGGGAAGATACCTGTCTGGACATCAAAGCCTCTTTCTATGGCCGCGCTCTCGCTCAATCCTGCGCTGCCCACCTCAGGATCGCAGTACGTGCAGCTGGGTATTCGGGAGTAATCAATGGCGTGAGGCTTTACACTTACGCCTAATTCCATGGCGGCGTGTTCGGCGGCAACTATGCCCTCGTCTGAGGCGACGTGGGCCAGCATGGGGGTGTTTACTATATCGCCTATGGCGTACAGGCCAGGCTCCGCTGTCTGCATAAATTCATTGACATTCACCGCGCCGCGCTCTAAAAGCGCCTTTGTGTTTTCAAGGCCAATATTCGTGGTGACAGGAGATCGGCCAACGGCCACTAAAAGGCGGTCGCCTTCTAAAACGCCGGGCTTATCGCCCTCAAGGTTGCAAATGACTTTATCGGGATGGCGCTCTGCGTTTGTGATTTTTGTTTTCAGACGCACGTCTATTTTGTATGATTTAGTAAAAATTTTAGCAAGCTCCTCGCCTATAGCCCTATCTTCCAAGGGCAATAGCTGATCCATATATTCCACCAGCGTCACCTTAGAGCCAAGGCGGCTGAATACGCTGGCAAACTCAACGCCGATGGCCCCCGCGCCCAGTATTATCAAACGTCCCGGCGCTTCAGAAATATCCAGGATGTGATCGCTGTTCATCACGCGCCCGCCGTCTGTTTCCAAACCCGGCAGGTCTTTTGGTATTGACCCCGTGGCTAAGATTATTTTTTTTGCCTCATGGATTTCTTCATCAACGCGCGCTCTCCCGCCGCCCAGCAACTGGCCAAAGCCCTTGAGCAGCGTCACCTTGTTTTTTTTCATCAAAAATTCAATGCCCTTGGAGTTCTTTAGTAAAATTCTCCCCTTGCGCCTGAGTACCGCCGACAGGTCGGGCTTTAAAGCGTCAGGATCAACGCCGCTTATGCCATAATCGGATGCCTGGCGCGTCTGCTCAAAGCGATGGGCCGTCTCCAGCCATGTCTTAGCGGGCACGCAGCCCCTATGCAAACAAGTGCCGCCAAGCACAGAGTCTTTTTCCACAATGGCTGTATTCAACCCCAGTTGCGCGCCGCGAATAGCCGCGATGTAGCCGCCCGGGCCTGAGCCGATGACGATTAGATCAAAAGTTGCCATGTACGCCCCTGTTGGTAAGTGTGGATTGTTGAGTGTGAAGTTTGTAGCGCATAATCCAGGGTTGCGACCTAGCAATCAGTCATCAGTATCTGGCGCCTGATTGCTAGTAACTGGCCATTCCCTTACCAAAGCCAGCTAACTTTATACTTGTGAATGTTTTCGTCAGCCGTGACGATTGTGAAATTTTCCGACAGCGCTGTAGCTATAAGCAGTCTGTCGAAGGGATCGTTGTGGATGTCGTCAAGGCCGCTGAGCAGACTCAAATACTTGCGCCTGACTCCCGTCTCAAAGAAATCATTGCGGTCAACCACGCGATAGAACTCTGAAAGCCCGCCGTCAAACCGCAGCTTTTTCGCGTTTAACTTTATGGCCACCTCCCAGGCGGAAGCGATACTGACGTGCCTCACGTTGTTTTCATCACAAAGAGCCTGTGTAGCCGGCGGCGACAATTTGCCGCCGCCCTGCGCAAGCCACAGAATAACGTGGGTATCAAGAAGCAAATTCACTACACGTAGTCCCCGAAGTCTTCCATGGGCGCGTCAAAATCATCGGACATCCATATTTTGCCCTCCCACCCGCCTAATTGGGGGGGGCGCTGTTTTCCTATTTTTAAATCCATAGGTATGCCGCCCTTTTCCACTATTTGAACCAAGTAGATATTGATAGCGGTTGACATATCCATTCCGAGCCTGTTCAGCACGCCCTGCGCCCTTGCCTTCAACTCTCCGTCCGTGCGCACGTTGATATTTGCAACAGTCATGTCGGCGCCCCCCCCCAAAAAAACAATACATCCATATTGCATCATATTGTGCGCAATGTGTCAATACATTTTTAAAACCAGAGCGTGATTATTGCTCTAATACCAACTTTCAACCAACCGGAATCATACAAGGGTAAAAAAGTTGCGCCGCGTTACGGCGACTCAATAAACTTTACACTCTCCGCTCTCAACTATTTCCCAGCCAGCCATCTCTCGGCGTCAATGGCGGCCATGCAGCCGCTTCCGGCGGCTGTTATGGCTTGTCTGTATGTGTGATCCTGGGCGTCGCCGCAGACAAAAACGCCTGGTATGGACGTTTTGCAGGCGCCCTTTTCCACTACCAGATAACCGTTTTCGTCAAGGGGCAGCTGGCCCTGAAAGAGAGCCGTATTTGGCTGATGTCCTATGGCTACAAAAAGCCCGTCTATTTTTAGTTCGGACAGAGAACCATTTACGGCGTCTTTAAGTTGCAGCGACTCTATGCGCTCAACCTGCCCGCCGCCAGGGAGTTCCAGCATTTTAGTGTTGATTTGTGAAATCACCTTGTTCCAGGCAAATACTATCTTTGGGTTGGCAAATGCCCTGTCCTGCATGATTTTAGACGCCCTAAGCGCGTCCCTGCGGTGAATCAGCGTCACCTTTGAAGCGTGCTTTGTAAGGTAAATGGCTTCTTCCAGAGCGGTGTCGCCGCCGCCCACGATGGCTACTTCTTTGCCTCTGTAAAAAAAGCCGTCGCAGGTGGCGCAGGCGGAAACGCCGCCGCCCATGCGTGAAAGCTCTTCGTCTTTACCGATGCCGAGCCACTTGGCCTGAGCGCCCGTGGCTATGATTAGCGCGTTGCACGTGTAGGCGCCGCCGTCGGTCTCAAGCTGGAATGGCGTCACGCCTAAATTTACACTTACAACAGTCTCCGCCCTGATCTCGGCGCCGAGGCGCTCCGCCTGGGAGCGCATTTCATCCATAAGGGCAGGCCCAAGGACGCCTTCCTTAAAGCCAGGAAAATTTTCTACCTCTGTAGTAATGGTCAGTTGACCGCCCGGCTGGGGGCCTTCAAATACCAACGGAGACAAGTTTGCCCTGGACGTATAGATGGCCGCCGTGTAGCCCGCAGGGCCTGTGCCAATGATTATGACGTTCTTGTGCATACTGTTCATGGCGTTACCGCGCATTGCATTTCAGAGTTGTCAAAAATCAAACGGCCCTGAGAACGGGCCGTTTGATTGAAGGTGGAGCGTTGTCAGACCTTGGTGACGTTGGAAGCCTGGGGGCCTTTTTGTCCTTCCGCTATTTCAAAATTCACTCTCTGGTTTTCCTGCAATGTGCGGAAACCCTTTTCCTGAATTGCGGAGTGATGGACGAAGAGGTCGGCGCCTCCCTCGTCGGGGGTGATGAAACCATACCCCTTTTCTGCGTTGAACCACTTGACGGTGCCTTGAGCCATGTTGCAAACCTGCGATAAATAGCTTGGATTATCAAGATTGACCACGTTTCTTCCCAAGCTAAAGAAAAGAGGGGGGGTAACTGACGCCTATGTCAGCGACTAAATTTATTTTGATATATTTTTCAAGCCATGCAAGGTTTTTTTTCAAAAAAAACTGGCAGCAGACCATATTCAATCAGAATTGAATATGGTCTGCTGCCAGTGCTTTGCCGCCAATCATCCAGGCTTTACCGCCGGGCGCTTGATCCAAAAAAAGCGTTTTGTTCCAAAGGGCAAACGGCTATTATTATTGAAAGTGAAGCATTGAAGTGTTTTCTATTGGTTTTGCCAACTGGAACAACCATGCCAAACGCGTCACTAGCAAAAGAAAGCGAGGGCCAAAGATGAACGCGCAATTTCTTGAACACCTGACCAGCGAAACCCAGTCGCTGAAAGACCAGGGTCTGTATAAGCTGGAGCGCACCATCACTACGCCCCAGCAGCCTCAGATGACGGCAAACGGTAAAAAGGTTGTATGTCTTTGCGCCAATAACTATTTGGGGCTAGCCAACCATCCGGAGCTAATACAGGCGGCAAAAGGGGTCATGGACACACACGGCTTTGGCATGGCCAGCGTGAGGTTCATCTGCGGCAAGCAGGATATTCACGAAGAACTGGAGCGCAAGCTGGCGGCCTTTCTGGGCATGGAAGATTCTCAGTTGTACTCCAGCTGCTTTGACGCCAACGGGGCGATTTTTGAGCCGCTTATGGCAGAAGAGGACGCCATCATTTCCGATGAACTCAACCACGCTTCCATCATTGACGGCGTGCGCCTCAGCAAGGCCAGGCGGTTACGCTACAAAAACAGCGACATGGCCGACCTGGACGCCAAGCTAAAAGAAGCCTCAGGCAATTCACGGTTTGTTTTGGTAGTCACCGACGGCGTTTTCAGCATGGACGGCTATATAGCCAAACTGCCCGAAATCTGCGACCTCGCCGATAAGTATGGCGCTATGGTCATGGTTGACGACAGCCACGCCGTTGGCTTCATGGGTAAAAACGGGCGCGGCACTCACGAACACTGCGGCGTCATAGGCCGCGTTGACCTATTGACCGGCACCTTTGGAAAGGCCATGGGCGGCGCCAGCGGCGGCTACATCGCGGGCAAAAAGATAGTCATAGACTGGCTGCGACAAAAGGCCAGGCCATATCTGTTCAGCAATTCGGTTGCGCCCTCCATCGTGGCCGCAACACTGAAGACGCTCGAACTCCTTGAGAAGAGCGGCGATCTCATCGCCCGGGTACACGAAAATGGACGCTACTTCCGCTCTAAAATGGAAGCATTGGGCTTCAAGCTGCAACCAGGCGAACACCCCATCGTTCCCGTAATGCTGTACGACGCCCCTCTGGCCCAGCAATTCGCGGCAAAGCTGCTTGATGAGGGAGTATATGTAACAGGCTTCTTCTTCCCCGTGGTGCCAAAGGGCCAGGCCCGCATCCGCACACAGATGTCTGCGGCCCATACAACAGAAGACCTGGATTTTGCCATGAACGCCTTCGCCAAGGTTGGCAGGGAACTGAAGGTTATCTGATTGCTTGCCTCGTAAAGTGTTACTGCCAGCGAGCTGGAAATTCGGTTATAGTCAATTTCCGGAGCAATATCGGTTCCAGGCTTTCTTGCGTTTGGAACCGATTGGACGTTTCGGCGGACAATTTTCGTAGAGAAATAAGGCAATAGGAGGAAATGGAGGATGAGTCTGTTCGATGCAAACAACTATAACTTTGGCGGCGCAGATGTCTCATGAATTTATACCTCCATTTTTTTCAGGCAGCCGAAGACCCCAAGGCGCAAAGATAGCCCTGTTTGGCGCCTGCTGGGACGGAACAAGCTCTTTCAAGGCCGGCAGCCGCTTTGCCGGGTTCGCCGTGCGGGAGGCTTCCTTTGGCATGGAAGAATTCAGCTTTTACCAACAGGAGTCACTGCTTGATATTTCATTTACGGACTACGGCGACTTGTTCCTGCCTCCGGGTCAAAAGGAGCGCGTGCTTTCCATTGTCGCAAGCGCGGTTGGCGAAATCAGGTCAAAGGGGCAATTTCCAATAGCCTTTGGGGGCGAGCACTTGCTTGCCTACCCGCTGATAATGTCGGCCCATGAGCAGCACAGGGATTTAGCGGTCATTCACATGGACGCCCACGCGGACATACGCCCGGAGCTATGGGGCGACACTCTGACCCACGCCACCTTTCTTGGCCGCGTGGCCGACAATATTGGTTTTGAAAACATCAAGCAGTTTGGCGTGCGCTCCTGCAGCCGTGAAGAATGGGAGCTGGCAAAACGCTTTGACGCCATGCGGCCATTTACCATCAGCGCGATTAAATCCCACATTGATTCACTTGGCGAGCGGCCAATTTACCTGACGCTCGACATGGACGTTTTAGACCCCAGCCTATACCCCGGCACCGGAACGCCCGAAGCCGGGGGTATCTCCTGGGAACTGCTGATTGAGGGATTAAAGCCGCTGAGGGGAAAACGTCTGGCGGGGATGGACTGCCTTGAACTGTGTCCGCACTACGACCCAACGGGCGTTAGCGCCCAGACGATGGCCAAGACGCTGCGCGAGCTGATAATGATAGCTAATAGCGCAGAGCCTTGCCGGGCTTGAAGCGAATACTTCTGCCGATTGGTATCTTCACGCTCTGACCCGTCTTTATGTTTCTGCCAAGACCGCGCTTGCGCACACGCGGCTCCAATACGCCAAATCCCCGAATTTCTATCCTTGCGCCATCCAGCAGCACTTCTTTTAATATGTCCGTGAGCAAATCAACCACAGAGAGCGCCATGGCCTTTGAGCAGGGATATTCCTGCATCAGATTATTAGCTATGTCCCTTTTGATCATGGCGCCCCTCCTTGCAGGTTATTGCCAGATAGTATCTTGTTCCATTAGTTTTTCAGCATCCGCTGGAGACAGGGGGCGCGAAAAATAGTACCCCTGACCGATATCGCACCCCATGCCTTTTAACAACAAAAACTGGTCGGCACTTTCTATGCCCTCAGCGGTAACGCTTATGTCCAGCGCCTTTGCCAGTGAGATTATGGCTTGAACGATAGCCTTGCTTTCATCGTCCAAAGTAATTCCATCAATAAAGCTCTTGTCAATTTTTAAGGTGTCAACGGGCATACGTTTCAAATAGCTTAAGGATGAGTAGTCCGTGCCAAAATCATCAATGGCCAGGTGAATTTTCAGGGCGCTCAACGCGTTCATGATGGCAAGGCTTGTCATGGGGTCTTTCATCGTTACGCTTTCAGTGATCTCCAGTTTTAAGAGTCTGGGCTCAAAACCCCTATCCTTCAATATTTTGACAATCCTCTCCTGGAGCAATTGCTGCTGGAACTGGCGCATACTCAGGTTGACGTTCATGATTGATTCTGAATAGGCAGGATATTTTATTTGCCATTCCTGGGCCTGACGGCAAGCCTCATCAATTACCCATGTGCCCAATGGTATTATCAAGCCTGTTTCTTCTGCAAGGCCTATAAAATCTATAGGCGAAACCAGACCGCGCTCAGGGTGCTTCCATCTGATCAAAGCCTCCCATCCGGCGATTTTTCCCGTGGGAAGATTTATTAAGGGCTGGTAATAAAGAAAAAACTCATTTTCTTTTAACGCGCGCCGCATATCGCTTTCCATTTTTATCCGGTCGCGGGTTTGCTCATTCATGCTCTGGTCGTATATTTCGAGCGTGTCTAAGCCCCTTGATTTTGCCCGGTACATAGCAACTTCAGCATCGCGTATTAGTTCCTCAGCCGTCGCGCTGGCCCTGTCTGTAACGGCCAGCCCAATACTGCCGGTTATGTAGCACTCTTCATCGTCTAACATAAACGGCTCTTCAAAGGCGTTTTTGATCCAGTCAGAGACAAATACCGCTTCGCTCAAATCATTCAGATACTCAAACAGGATGGCAAACTCATCCCCCCCCATCCTTGCCACGGTGTCTCCCTGTTTAACGGCGCTCTTGAGCCTCCAGGAAACCTGAATCAACAGTTTGTCGCCCGCATTGTGGCCCAGCGTGTCGTTAATGAGCTTGAAGCGGTTTAAATCCAGGAACAAAACGCCAACGCGGCTGCTGTGTTTTCCTATCCTGTAGATAGCCCTGGTTGCCAATTCTGTAAAAAGCGAGCGGTTGGGAAGCCCCGTCAGCCTGTCCTGTAAGGTCTGCACGGTAAGATCGGTTTTAACGGTGTGCGCGCCGGACATCATCTCAAATAAGCAAATATAGTCAAACGCACCATCTTTAGTGTTTTTTATGGGAGTGACGGTCAGTTCCACCCAGGTCCATAAACCTTGACCCGCCGGTATCCCGACTATGACATTAGAAACCTTCCGGCCCGTTTTCATGGCCTTGACCAGGGGCCGCTCTTCCTTGTCAAAGGCGTTTCCGTCCGGCTTCAGCGTATTATAGTCATTTGCCAGAAGGTGAATTTCTGAGATTTCGCCTTCTGTGAGATTAGGCATTACATTTTGATGAAAAGCCCTGCTCCAGTATTTGTAGCGTCCATCTGCGGAGACAACGGCTAAATTTGAAGGAATTTCGGCGATGAAGCTGTTGATATGGGCGCTTAAACGCTTTGATGTCCTTTTTTGATGAGCGCTGAGCTTTTTAAGCAAGACGGCCCTCAAAAACAGGTGCTGAATCCCTAATATTGCAATGGCAACAGCCCCGCCTGTTCTTATGTGTGGAATTAGCGTTTTCCATCCGTCATCCGCGGGCAAAAAAAGCGGCGACGCAAATATCCACAAGATCAAAGCGCCGAGATAAGCAAGCGCAATCCATGGGATGTCCGCAAAAGGGTTGGATTGTTTTCGCTTTGGTCCCATAATACTTGTTCAAAAGGTTGGCTTCATGGGGTCAGGACAGCTATCTCAGAACGACTTGCTCTTAAAGGTTACTGTAGTTTTGGATTTCTTGGGAGAATATTTTTGGAAGCAGTAGAATCTTTTCTTGATTCAGCCAAAGGAGTTTTTAAACGACCCGCCGACAAAAGGCGGGCGGAAAATCTTTTGATGAAATGGGCAGCCGCATGGCAGGGGCAGTGCCGTAATTTGATTGGGACTAGTTCAAATCACGGAGCTTACTTGCACTTTAATCAACTGATTGGCGACGTCTGGTGCAAGGCGTTCACTTTTCACGCCGCGCCGCGCCATGGTCTTAGTCTGCGCGGCCCCGACACGGACAGGCTTCGCAAATCCCACAAGCTCAGGGCGAACAGACTGGACTCCAGGCCCTTAGACAGCCTGTTTGAAGCATGGTCTGCGCATCCCGAAGCCCGCCCTGCTGGAAACGCCGTGGAGCTTTTCATGGATGAGGCCCATGACGATGTATGGGAGCTGTTTTTACAAGAGGCGCTATCTTGTTTAGACGAAAAGCGTATTGAGGCTCTATGAATTCCCATTCTCCTGAATTTAAGTCGGCGCTCCATGTAATGCCTGGCGTTGAGGGGGGGCACGATGGATTGCCGCGCCAAAAAACAACGGACGACAAAAACGCGGCGCGTGATATTTTGCGCCGTGATTTAAAAACCCAGGATTATGTGGAAGGAATACTAAGCGGCGACAGAACGCGCCTGGCAAGGGCGATTACGTTGATTGAGAGCAATTCCCCAAGCCACTTCTCACAGGCCCAGGATGTCCTGAAAGCAATCCTGCCAAAAACGGGCGGCTCAATACGAATTGGCGTCACGGGAGTTCCCGGCGCGGGCAAAAGCACGTTTATCGAGGCTCTTGGGTCGTATTTGACGGGGCAAGGTAAAAGGGTCGCCGTCCTGGCCGTTGACCCGTCCAGCACTGTAACCGGCGGGTCAATTTTGGGCGATAAAACAAGGATGGAGAGATTGGCCGCGGACCCATCGGCCTTTATACGCCCAAGCCCGTCTGGCGGCGCCCTTGGGGGCGTGGCCCGCAAAACCCGCGAAACGCTTTTAATATTTGAAGCCGCCGGCTTTGACGTAGTTTTAGTTGAAACGGTTGGCGTGGGACAGAGTGAAACTACTGTCAGGTCAATGGTGGATTTCTTTTTGCTCGTCTTGGTTTCAGGCGCGGGGGATGAATTGCAGGGCATCAAAAAAGGCGTCGTGGAGCTTGCCGACGCTATACTGATTAACAAAGCCGATGGCGCAAATATAGTTCAGGCGCAAGCCGCCAGGCTTGAGTACGAAAGGGCGCTTCACTACCTTCAGCCGGCTACGGAGGGCTGGCGGACGATGGCCATGACCGCTTCCGCGTTGACCATGGCGGGAATACCGCAAGTATGGGAAAAAATACAAAGCTTTGTTGAAACAACAAATTTGTCGGGGGCATTTAAAAAACGACGGCAAATCCAGGAGAGGGACTGGGTGAGGGCCATAGTCGAGAGTCACCTGCTGGAGAGGTTTTACGCAGACAAAAGAATACAACAGCTTTTGCCAATACTGGACAGCGCCGTGATGAAAGGCGAAATGCCCGCGGCCACAGCCGCGCAAACATTACTTGGAGCTATTAAATGACCGCCGACCACAGACGTCCAATTGACCTGTTGCTGCTGCTGTTTGCGCTGCTGCTGATTGCCGTTGGCATGGTTTGGGTTTATTCTGCTACTGGAACCCGCTCCAGCTTTGCGTTTATCCTGAAACAAGCCGTCAGCTTCGTTGTTGGCGTGTCCTTGATGCTGGCTTTCAGCAAGATAGAATTATCAAAGTTGCGGGAATCACCAAAGCTGATAACCACGCTTTACTTTTTCTTTATCGCGCTCCTGACCGTTGTATTTTTGTTTGAGGCCAGAAACGGCGCTCACAGGTGGATCATTTTTGGCGGTCATCAAATACAGCCCTCTGAATTTTTTAAGCCCTTTGCGGTAATTTTAACCAGCTGGTGGATGGTCAGGTTTCGTGATTCATGGACGAGGCGCCAGGAGGCCATTCCAAGACTGGTGACGCTATTTGGCATATTGATGCTGCCGCTGGCGTTAGTTTTTATGGAACCGGACATGGGGACCACTTTTTTGATCCTCTTCGTTTCCATGCTTCTCATTTTTCTGGGCGGCGCGCCGAGATGGATTTTTGCCGTCAGCATCCCCGTCCTGCTTGCCGTGGGGACTTATTTTATTGTTTCCAAGCCATATCGTATTCAGCGCGTACAGAGCTTTTTAAATCCTGCGGTGGATACAAAGGGCTTTGGCTACCAACCAGAACAAAGCCTTATAGCGGTTGGCAATGGCGGCATATTCGGAGTTGGGCTGGGGGGCGGACAGCAAAAATTGAATTTTCTTCCCGAAGCCCATACGGATTTTATTTATGCCATCATAGGAGAAGAATCGGGGTTGATTGGCACGTCAGCCGTATTGATACTTTTTGTGCTCATTTTATGGAGAGGTTTCCGGATAGCGCGGAAGGCCAGGGATTCCTTTCTCCGCCTTTGCGCCAGCGGTTTTACGTTGTTGCTGGTTACGCAGGCATTGATGAATATGAGCGTGGTGCTAAGCCTGGTGCCAAACAAGGGTATCCCTCTGCCATTCATCAGCTACGGCGGGTCAAGCCTGATGGCGTCTCTCATGTGCCTTGGGCTTTTGCTGAGTATAAGCAAGGAGGCGGGGTGATGATTTTTCCCAAAGCGCGTTCCCCTGAAAAAATTGATTTTTCGGGCTACCCGCCCAAAAACGTGGTAGTAGCCGGGGCAACCGGCCTTGTTGGCCGAGAAATAATAAGGGCGCTGGATGAACGCCCAAACGCGGCTTTTACAGCGCTGGTTCGCCATTCGGGGACTCTTGGCGACGTCAGCGGACGGGTCAGAGAAGTTGAATTTAATTACGATGACGCGGAACACTACAAAAGAATAGGCGATGATATTCCATGCGACGCGCTCCTGTGCGCCCTGGGGGCCACCATCAAAAGGGCGGGGTCGCCGGAGGCGTTCAGAATGGTTGACCTGGAATATCCATCAAGGCTGTTCGAGCGATTAAGGCAGTTGCCCAACAAACCCATGGTTGGCGTTGTGTCTTCTGTATGGGCGGGGAAACCAACCGGCGTCTACCTGAAAACCAAGTCCGAAATGGAGCGGCGTCTGATGGAAAGCGGCCTGCCTCATTTGATAGCGCGCCCCTCGCTGATATTTGGCGACAGAATCGAAAAACGGCCGACGGAATTAGCCGCCGCGGTATTTCTTAAGCCTTACCGCGTAATCCTTGAGGCGCTGGCCCCCCAATGCAGGCCCTTGTGGCTCATAGCGCCCATTGAGGCGTCAAAGATAGCCGACGCGATGGTTAGAATTTGCGTTGACGAGCCGCCGATTGAAAACAGCCGGATACTGGAAGGCTTGGCCCTGCATCATCCCATAATGGGTTGAACTGGTTGGGGAGGAAGGATTCGAACCCTCGAGTGGCGGGACCAAAGCCCGCTGCCTTACCACTTGGCTACTCCCCAAAGGTGAACAACTAATATACCTGGTTTTCTTTAACGCTTCCACAAAAAATGCGCATGCGCCTGCGACACGGCGAGCGTTCCAGGCGCATGCGATTTTTTAATCAAGTTGAAAACAGGACAGCCCTGTTTTCAACTTGATTGACAGCAAATTCAATCTGTTACAAAAATGCCATTGACGACGCCTCCGTCTTGGCTAACGGGCCATAATTCAATATTATTGCCGGTGATGGTCAGGTATCCTGGGTAAGAAACCCCTTCTCTCACGTATGCACCGCCAACATAGACTACGCCGTCGGCCACAAATACGGAATTGGCAACGCCCGCGCCAAGAAGGTCTGGGACGTCCAGACGTATGGTTTCAATGCCGCCCACGGTCAGGCCGCCTTCGCCCTGGATTATAGTTGCTACCCAGAGGACGGGCTGGCTGGACGACAGGCCTCCCGCGATATACGCCTTGTCGCCGGATACATAGACGGAATTGGCGGGCGAATAGCTTGTGGTGGTGAGTTGATGGGATTTTCCGCCTATCCATAGCGTGGCGTAAGAAATCCAGTTAGCGCCCGCCATGCGCCCCGCAACGTATTGAACACCGTTTGACACAAAAATAGAATAGGCCGCTGAATCAGGAGAATCCTCCGCCAGATGCGCAGGAACCCCGTCCGCCCAGACCGTGGCGTAGTATGTATAGCCGTAGGGGCCTCCTAGTTCATATCCAGCCACGTAAGGCTTGCCTTGCCATTCAACAACGGAAAAAGCTTGTCCCCGGCCAAGGTCTTTAAGGATACCATTTTCCCATGATATAGCTCTGTTGCTATAACCATCGTATTGCCCGTGTCCGGCGACATACGCGTCGCCAGCAGCGGATACGGCCACAGAGGTGGCGTACGCGTTAGAAAATTCCACGCCATTAATGCTTGCAATATCAAGGAATGCGGGATTTCCTATACCCTCCCAGAGTACGGGGACAGAGGCGCTTCCATTGATTGCGCTCCCCGCGTGATACACGTTGCCGCCTTGCGCTACAGCTATGGACTTAATTTCTCCTTGCCCGAATAAACGCCTCTCGTCGCCAACCTTCCAATACGCGGCAAAGGTTTGGCCGGACACGTTATTGCTTCCAACTGCGTGAATTTCCGTCTCGCCTCCCTCACGCACGGTAACAGCGCATGTATCCGTTGCCAGGCTGTTATCCAATGAGGCAGCCGTGATTATCGCCGTGCCAACAGATATGGCGTTTATCAGGCCCGTGGCGGCGTTGACTGTCGCAACGGATACGTTGCCGCTGCTCCAGTAAAGGGCCTTGTTTGTAGCCTCGGCGGGCAGCACTGTCGCCGGGATGGTTGCCGTGCGGCCAATATTAACAGTCATGGTTTCCGGCAGCGTTACAGAAACAACGGGGACGTAAGCCACGGTTACCACGCACGAACCGCTGGCGCTGGGATTATCAACCGAAGTGGCGGTGATTATCGCCGTGCCAATGGATACGGAGCTTATTAAGCCCGTGGCGGCGTTGACCGTAGCGACGGCTTCATTGCCGCTGCTCCAGGTAACGGCCTTGTTTGTTGCTTCGGCGGGCAGTACCATCGCCTGCAGGGTTGCCGTGTAGCCCATGCTGATAGTCAGGGTTTCCGGCAGTGTTACCGAAACAACGGGGACGCGCGCCGCCGCAACAGTTACAGTGCACGAAGCGCTGGCGCCGGGATTATCAACCGAAGTGGCGGTGATTATCGCCGTGCCGGCAGAATTAGCGCTTATCAAGCCCGTGGCGGCGTTGACCGCAGCGACGTATGTATTGCTGCTTCTCCACGTAACGTCCTTGTTTGTGGCGTCAACGGGCAGTACGGCTGGCTCAAGAGTATGCTGATCGCCCACTGTAAGAGCTAATTGTGATTGCAGCCCCACCGAGGTAACGGGGACGTAGTCAATGCCCTTATTGGTCACAAATACAGAATTGGCCCTGTTATAACTTGAGTAACCTGGCGACGGGGGGGCGATGATTTGGGGGACGCCTTCCACCCATACCACCATGTTATCCCAACTATTGCTTGTTCTGTAATCAACTATATACCCCGACGCATACACAATGCCGTTGTACACATAGACGGACGACGCCTGCGAGTCATAAGCGGGGTCTGGCGCGCAAAGGAAGCGGGGGATTCCGTCTTCCCAAAGCACGGCCGCAAAATAGTACCATCCATTAGCATCATCTAAATAGCTGGCGTATCCCGCCGCGTACACCTTTCCGTTGGCCGCAAATACAGATTCTACCGTTGTGTCGGCCCCTGGTATGGGACTGCATTCCTGCATTACGCCATTTTTCCAGATAGTAGCGTGTTCGTAAAAGCCAACAGCGCGATACCCGGCCACATAGACGTCATTGCCGGATACAAAGACGGAATTAGCCATTGACGAGAAGGCCCCGGCCGGGTGGATGTTGGTTAGCGTCCAATTCGTCCCGTTTTTTTGCCAGGCCACGGCGTTTCTATAGCCTCTTATATAGTCGTACCCGGCGGCATAGACAACGCCGCCCGACACGGCTATGGAGTTGGCGCTTCCATCCGAGCCTTCAATCGGGAGGGCTTGAGGCTCATTGTTTATCCAGATGTAGGGATAATCCCCGTGCCACCCCGCGACATATATGTCTTCGCCCGACACAAAGACGTCGTGCCCAAGTGATTCGTAAATATAGCCCAGAGGCTGGGCGAGATATTGAGGCGCCAAGCCGTTTTTCCAGACGGCGGCCTGGGTATAGTAGCCAGGAGTGTTGTCGTCCCAGCCTGTTACATAAGCGTTGCCATCGTCCGCCACAAATACGGAAAGGCCTCGTCCGTATATATAATTGCTATAGGCGTTAGAAAGCCACTGGGATTGATAGTTTTTGCCCCAAAGCGGCATTGGGTAGTAGGACATTTCCCCAGCGATATAGACATTGCTCAACTCGTTTACAACAACCGCCTTGCAGGTTGCCGTAAAGCCGCCGTCGTCCGTTTTTACCGTGATTATGGCGCTGCCGGGCGCGCTGCCCGCCGTCACGAGGCCGTTGTTCACGGATACTATGGCGGAAGCGCTGCTCTCCCAGGTAACGCCCCTGTTTTCCGCATACTCAGGGAGTACCGCCGCCGTCAACTGGTACGTGTTACCGGGCAACAGTTCTACGGCGCCCTTGTCCAGCCTCACGCCCGTAACCGGGGCGGGGTTGACGGTCAAGGCGCAGGTTCCCGTAACCCCGGAGCCAACCGAAGTGACCGTGATTGTTGCATTGCCGGAGCGCAGGCAGCTCACAAGGCCGGTAGCGGATACCGCCGCTGTGTCAGGGGCGCTGCTGGACCACGTCAGGGCTTTGTTTGTGGCGTTGGCGGGGGATACAGTTACAACCATCTGGCGCTCCTGTCCCGCGTTGAGCGTTATCGCGGCTGGTTCAAAAGTCAGGCTCGCTACGGGGATGGGCTTGGTGACCTTAAGAGCGCAAATTCCCTTTATTTCGTCTGAAGCGGGGCCTATCGCGGCGATGATCTCGGCGCTGCCTTCGGCTATGGCCGTCACGCGGCCAGTCGGAGATACCGCGGCTTTGCTATCGTCGCTGCTTGACCAGGTCACGCTTGTGTTTGGGGCGTTTGGCGGGTCGGCGACTACCGTCATTTGCAGCGTCGCGCCCTCAAGCAGCGTTATTGACGATGGAACCACCGTCACGCTCGTCACGCCAATGACGCGCGGCTCTACCTTGACGGCGCAGGTCGCCTTAAATTTGCCGTCCGCCGTAGCGGCCGTAATTTCGGCAGTACCTTCGGCCACCGCTATCACCGTGCCGTTGCCCTCACGGGCTATGGTAGCCACGGCTTCATTGCCGCTTGCCCAAGTCACGCTCTGGTTTGCCGCCGCTGGCGCTACCAGCGCCGTGAGGCGCTCTGACGCGCCCGCCATTATTGACACGGCAGTTTTATTCAGCGTCACGCCCGTGGCTGGCGGGGCGGTCACTATGACGGCGCAGG
>JGI24698J34947_10000636_pt1 | contig 16933 bp, 15 predicted proteins | sample TergutMp193P3_FD_34947 | JGI IMG/M metagenome (IMG submission 34947) | reverse complement strand
TGCTGCCGTCGCAAATTTCCACCGAATCGGGGGTCATAAGAGCGGCCGCTTCTTCAACCCATTTTTTAAGCCCTGAATGTTTTAATTCGTTTAAATTCATAAAATACTCCTATTTTATTGTTTTTCGTCTTGTTTATTTATTTATACCTTAATAATCATACTTGATCAACTCCCTGCGCCCTATTCCCTATTTCCTGAAAATGGCTTATAGTAATACCTATGGATGATCGAAAAAAGAGAATAGACGACCTTCAACGGAATAATCAGGAAAACCGTGGTTCTCTGGATAATTTACTGGAAAATTTCGGTGAAAATCTGTATTCCCGCACAAAAAATATGGAGCTTGATTTTGAGGACATAAATCAATATAAAAACTATCTTCAGGATATAGCCGAATCCAACATCGCCATCGGAAAAATAGAGGAAAAAAACCGCCGTTTCAAGGAACTTGAAGAGGAAATAGAAATTAAAGAGCAGGAAGAAAGAGAAAGAGCGAAGGAAATGTCCGGTATTTACCGCAGGCTTGGAAGCGCTCTCCTTAATAACCCGGCTTATGAAGATTATACATCCCTTTTCAGGGAACAGGCGGACGCCCTGACCGCCAAGATGGAATCCCTTGAAGCCCGTATCGGCGAACTTGACAACAAGGAAGGGGGCAATGTCTTTTCCTGGATAGGAAAGAGCGCCCAGGTGCTTGTGCTTAAATCGTTCCTTTCAAAGGCGCAGGAAAGCCAGGAACAGCTGTACCATAATGTAGGCGAACGCTACTCAAGCCGCGATTCTGTTTCCGGCGGCGACGATGTCGCTGTTATCCGTGAGGAGATAGACGCATTACGCGGCGTTTCCCGTTCCGCTCAGGATGAGATTTCCGTATTAAGAGATGAAAAACGCATGATTTCCGCCGGATTTGGCATAGACGGCAATCCGCAAAAACAGATTCAATCTGTAAAAAACCGCATAGAGCAGATAAAAGACAATCTTCGCTCGCTATACAAAAATTTCGGCGCACAGGCGTCAGGAATTATGGATGAGGAAATAGCGCCCGAACGCAAGTATTTTATTGATACTATCGTTACCGCCGAAGACGGTGAAATAATCGGCAGGGCGGTCAGGCTTAATCAATCTATAATTGACAATGAAAAAGCCATCGGTAAGTTGAAGGCGTCTCTTGCCATAGACGATGAAAAGTCAAAAATCGAAAAATACAAAAGATCGATAGAAGAAAAGAAGAACCGGATAATCGATCTTGAAAAGTCTATCACCGATCTTGAGGAAAGCGTCCGTGATTCAGAAAACAGTATCAGTGAATTACAAAAACAACTGTAAGAGGTCAGCCTGATGGCGGTAAAAAAATCCGCGTCCAAAAGAACCGTAAAAAAATCCGCCGCAAAAACAAAGCCGGCTGCCGCGAAAAATTCCGGCGGACAAAAAGCCAAAACAGTCCCGGCGGCAAAATCTGCCGCGCCTGTAAAAAAGAACTCCGCAGTCCCCGTTTACGACGAGTCAAAAATAAAGACGCTCTCCTCGCTTGAGCACATAAGGCTGCGGACCGGAATGTACATCGGACGCCTTGGCGACGGTTCCAATCCTTACGACGGCATATACGTTTTGTTAAAAGAAGTGATCGATAACGGCGTAGACGAATTTATCATGGGCAACGGAAAGCTGATTGATGTTTCCGTGAAGGACATAGACAAAACAGGGGCGGCTTCGGTAAAGGTGCGCGACTTCGGGCGCGGCATCCCGCTCGGTAAACTTGTCGAGTGCGTCTCTATTATCAATACCGGCGGGAAATTCAACGACGAGGTGTTTCAGTTTTCAGTCGGTCTTAACGGAGTGGGAACAAAGGCAGTTAACGCCCTTTCGGTTCATTTCAGAGTCATCGCTCTGCGTAACGGCGAATTTGCCGAAGCGGTTTTTGAAAGAGGAAAGCTCAAGAGCGAGCGAAAGGGCAAATTAAAGGAAAAGCTCAAAGACGGAACAATGGTCGAGTTTACGCCCGATCCTGAAATATTTAAAAATTATTCTTTTAACCCCGAATTCATAGAAAAGCGTATGCAGGATTACGCGTACCTTAACGCCGGCCTTACGCTTTCTTTTAACGGCAAAAAATTTGTGTCAACGCGCGGCCTTTACGATCTTCTGCAGGAAGAGACAGGAGACGATTGCCTGTACCCCCTGGGCTACTACCGTGGCGCACATTCATCTAACGGCCAGCTTGAAATTGCCTTTACGCATACCAACAATTACGGCGAAGAGTACTTTTCTTATGTAAACGGCCAAAACACCTCCGACGGCGGAACACATCTATCGGCTTTTAAAGAAGGCTTTTTAAAGGGGATTCAGACCTTTTACAAAAAAGACTACAGAAGCGAAGACGTACGCGAAGGCACAACCGCCGCGATTGCGATAAAGTTGAAAAATCCCGTCTTTGAGAGCCAGACAAAGAACAAGCTCGGCAACTCCGACATCCGCGCCTGGGTGGTGCAGGAAGTGCGCAACGCTGTTGAAGACTGGCTGCATAAAAACGCGGAAGCGGGCAAAAAACTGGAACAGAAAATAATAGCGAATGAGTCCCTGCGCACGGAACTTAACGCCGTCAAAAAAGAGGCGCGTGAAGCGGCGAAAAAAATCGCCCTTAAAATCCCCAAGCTTAAAGACTGCAAGTACCACATTGAAGATGGCGAGGACGGCGAGTTGTCTACCATCTTCATTACGGAAGGCGACTCTGCCGCCGGTTCTATCGTTTCAAGCCGCGACGTGATGACGCAGGCTATTTTCGCCCTGCGCGGCAAGGTAGAGAACGTATACGGCAAGAAACGCGCCGCCATTTACAAAAACGAAGAACTTTTCAATATGATGATGGCGCTCGGCATTGAGCAGGACGTTGAGGGTCTTCGCTACAACAGAATCGTAATCGCCACCGACGCCGACTTCGACGGTTTCCATATCCGCAATTTATTGCTAACCTTCTTCCTCTCCTATTTTGAAGAACTTGTAACGGCCGGCCACGTTTTCATTCTGGAAACGCCCCTTTTCCGCGTCCGCACCAAAAAGGAAACCCGCTACTGTTACACCGAAAGAGAGCGCGACGAAGCCTCCGCCGCCCTCGGCTCCCAGAGCGAGATAACCCGCTTCAAGGGACTGGGGGAGATCAGCCCCAAGGAGTTCGGCCAGTTCATCGGAGAGGATATGCGCCTTGTGCCGGTCTCGGTGAACACCCTCAAGCAGGTCCCGCAGGTACTCAATTTCTACATGGGCAAAAACACCCCCGAACGCCGCGATTATATCATGAAGAATCTGATTGAAGACGCCGGATAAGCGGGTTTGCCTTCCATATTTTAACTATTTTAACATTTTAACCATTTTAACCGCGTGAATTTGAAAATATACCGATATTTATAGTATAATTTAGATAAGAAAAGCATGATTAAAAAGGCATTGTTTTTAACGATACTATCGCTCTTTGCGGCATCCTCTTTTGCGGATAATATACACCACAGGTATCTTTACATTGAAGGAACGGCTTTTGTTGAGGAGCATTATAATTTTTTTATGACAACTTTTTCTCTGGAGGCTACCAGCTCCGGTTATATCGTAACCAGAAACAGGAGCGAGGCGGCCCATACTTTAGCTTTCAGAGTCAGTTCCAGTTCCGGGCGGGATAATAATCAATATGTTGTCAAAATAAGCCTTTTTAGGAATGAGGATGCCTTTGAAATCACCTCTTTTGAATTTTTTTTCACCCGCATTGATGAAGTGCACGAATATAGCCGGACATTATTTCAAAACGCCGTTCTATATATCCCCCTTTATACTGCGGAAGAGATGAACGCCGTGCAGGGGCTTTATCAGAATTGGAAAAATAAATGGATTTATCTGCGCGCGTCTTTTGATTACCCCATCACTTTTTATTTGCTGAAACCCGACGGATTGAAGAACGGAGGGCTTTATAATACCAGCACGAACCAGTTTGGTCCGCAGGATCATAAAATTATGGCGATGCCCGGAGCGACGGTTGGCGTCGAATTTCAATTTCTTAACTTTATGAGCCTTGAGTTAAATCTTGAGCTTAGTATGGGAGATACCAGGACCAACCTCTTTGTTAACGCGGCGGCCGGTCTGGAGCTGAAGTTCCCCATTAAATTTGACAATATCGCTCTCGTTCCCTACGGGGTATTTATATACCCATTAAATGTTTCGACAATTTTCACCGAATTCCCGCTTTTCGCGCTTGGCGCGGGCATTCAGCTTTGCACGAGGGCAGGCAGGAATGGAGCCGTTTTTCTTGACGTTAAATACACATTTTCATTCAGCGACGCTGTTATGCGTAACCCCTATTTGGATCTTCCCGTTAACCAGCGGGTCTTTCCTGAGCCGCCTGTGATTCACTACAACCGTTCCGTTATCGGCATAGGCATAGGGTACAAGTACGGGTTTTTTGACAGGTAGAAATTTATACCCTGATATTTCTGAAAATCTCACATGGCGCTCACGGGGGGTTAGATGAACTCTGTGTTTATGCCGGTAGTTTTTGTTTGACGCTTAATTGAAAGCCCAGGTTATCCAGGACTTTGGCTACGGTGTTAAACGAGGGATTGCCATCCGATGAAAGGGAACGATAAAGGCTTTCACGTGCAATGTTTAAATCCTTCGCTATCTGGGTCATGCCCTTTGATCGGGCTATGTCGCCGATAACCGCAAGTAACAGAGCGGTGTCGTTTTCTTCAAGAGCGGCCTCAAGATAGCTCTTCACATCCTCTTTGGTATTGATGTGATCAGCCATATCCCATTTTTCAAAAGTAATTTTTTCCATCGCAGCAGTTTCCATATTAATTCTCCTCTTCGTAGACTCTTGCTATTTTCCGGGCCTCTGCAATATCCGCCTGCTGGGTTTTTTTATCCCCGCCGCAGAGCAGTATTATAATTTCTTTCCCGGTGTCTTTATAATAGACCCGATAACCGGGACCGTAGTCGATACGCATTTCTGAGATACCCTCTCCGGCAGGTTTAACATCGCCGGGGTTTCCCATTGCAAGTCTCTGTATCCTGAAGTCAATACGAGTTTTCGCACGAATATCCCGCAGGTTCATAAACCAGTTGTTGTATATGCTTGATTTACGTATCTCTTTCATATTTAGAATGTAACTTATACGTTACACCATGTCAATATTTTTAAACTCAAACAAAAACATGATATAAGGAGTTTTTAAAACTTCACGCTGCGGAGGTATTGGGTATGCTGATAACCGAATTCAATCTCGAAGACGCAATTGCCGTATTTCCTCACGCATAGGCGCAAAGGCCCGAAAAAAATCCTAAAGATACTATAAATTTTCTCTTTTTCGGTAAAGCGCCAGCACATCTTCGCGCCATATATAGGGCGGAGGATTTGTTACCGCGTCGCGGTAACTTCGATTTACATCACCGCTTGCGCGGCTAAAAATTGAGATATTTATGAAAGATTATTCTGTTTCACCCTTGTCTGATTTTGTTTTCGCCAGGATTTTCGGCGAACAGCGGAACATCGACAATACAAAGGCTTTTCTCAAGACACTGCTGGATATTCCAGCGGACGACTACGACGAACTCACCGTAGACAACCCAATTCTTGGGAAACTTTTTAAACATGGCAAAACGCCAGTTGTAGACCTTAAACTCAAGACAAAGTCCGGGAAAATTATTCACATTGAACTGCAGGTGGAAAAAAAGGCAAATCTCAGGAGCAGGATACTGTATTACGCGGCGCGGCTCATCGGAGATCAATTAAGATGGGGAGACGACTACGACGAACTGCATCAGGTAATCAGTATAGTAATCTGCAATCATAGACTTTTGGAGGAGGATTCGTATATCAATGTTTATGAACTGAGAAATGACAAAAACCACTGCTTTACGAATCTGTTGAGGTTTGTTATACTTGAATTGCCGAAACTGCCTAAAGTAAAGGACAGCGCGGTCTGGCCGTGGTTACGCTTTCTAAAATGCAGGAAGAAGGAGGAATTTGAAATGCTGTCAAGGAAATACCCCGAATTGGAAAAACCTGTATTTTGTACCAGGAAGATGTCTTTGCTTGAAAAATGGCGCGACATAAGATTTCATAAAAACCTCTGGAAGACAGACGAAAGGATGTTGATGTTGCAGGCCAAAATGGACGGACAAGAGGAAGCAAAGCTCAAAATTGCCCGGAACTTGTTGGCTGAGGGCGCGACACTTGAATTTGTGCAAAAAATTACCGGGCTTGATTTAGGCGAAATCGAAAAATTGCAGAATTAATTCCAATTTCTCTCCCCGTTTTTTCGCGCACAGGCGCAAGGTTTAAAGAAGATAAAAATTAACAATATAGACTTTACTTGGTATGTCTTTTCCTGATGGGGTACTAATAAATGTTTCCGAAACACGCTGTAGATTCAATTGAGACACAACTTCGGGCCGAATAAGTGAACACCCCGCCCCGGTATCCCAAAGCCCGTCAATTTCTATCATATCCTGCGTATTTATTGCAGATTCTATTCTGACAGGCGTATGCAATGCCCGGGTTATTCCATTGTACTCAAAGGTGAAATTATGCCCATGATTTAACTGCCTGTTGTACATTTTTCCTCATGCGGAAACAGGCATAACATTGCCTTGAAAGTGGTGTACAAGTTTTTCCCTGTTTTCAAAACATTCCTGTACCAAAAATGTCCCCAGTTGTTCAGTTTTTAGCGTAGTTTCCAGGGCTTCATTAAAAGTATCATAAGTGCCGAGAATATTGCGATTCTTGACCGCAACAAATATATGTCCGTGTTCTTTGTAAAGTTTTTCCATGTTTTGAAGAAAAAAATCAAAATCTTTATCCATTTTTTCCTCCATGTTTTTTGTTTCTACCGCAATTATTATTTATTTATGTGTATATGTCAACTGACGCAATAGCCACCCAAACACAAAAAAAGGCTGCCCCATTTAAGGACAGCCTCTTACGTGCAATTACAGGCGCAGGTCTTAGTCTGTGATTTCTACGGTGAATTTTGAGCTGTAATAGCCGGTTGCATTAGTTCCTACTGCGGTTACCGTATAGGTTTTTGTTTCAGTAAAGGGTGCGATTCCCGCTGTTATAGTGAGTTGGGTGTTTGCGGTTCCAGTTACGGCGCCGTTAACCCTCCAAGTATAGGTAGTGAAGTTGGTGATCGCTACGACGACATTATCCGGTGCGGGTGTTTCGGGGACCTCGAGAGCGGCGAGGTCTTTGGATAACGCAATTGTACCGTTTTCGGGGAGGGTAATTGGGGTGCCGGGGCCATTCTTCAATTGTGTGAATACCGGCTTGGTATCTGTAGGATCAGTCCAACCGGGAGTGATTACTACAGTGCCGCCAGCGGGAAACTGAGAGGCATCAAAGTTATACGTGAAATCACTGGTAAAACCTTTATAGATATGGAGTACATCAGAGGTGTACGCTTTGTCAGTTCCTGAGGTGAACTCGGTGTCCACAATGTAGAAGCCTGAGGGAATCGTACTTAATGTTCCTTTTGTTCCCACGGTTGGGGTTAAGGTTTCCCCGTTATATGCGGGGCTACTAGCACTATTAACGAGACTCGTTATTACTATTTGACAAGTACCGGTAACGCCGCCGGTGGTATCAATGGTATAGGTAAAAGTTCCGTTTCCGGCTCCTCCGGCAGCATCATACGCATACGGGCTTAGGTTAACCGTTCGATTTTCTGAGGCGCCCGCGGTCATTTCAATTGGAGTCGAGGTTCCTGTTGCCACGTCGGCTCCGCTTATGGTCAGCCTGCCGGTAACGATCACTCTATAAAATCCCGGGGACAGATCGATGGATTTATTTGCGCCCGAAAATGTATCGGGTGTTGTTGCTGAACCTTTAACTGATGTACATGCGGCTTCATTGTATTCTTGAATACTATAGGTAAATTGCGCAAACATAGAAACCGAGCCTGGAGCAGGCAAAATACTTCTGGGGTTATTATTGCCCAAATTCAGGTACAAACGGCCCATGCCTTCCGGAATCTGATAGCCTAAGTTAATAGGATCTACGCAGGCTGTTATCAGAACTGCCGTTACAAGCAGCGCTGCCGTCAGTGCGGCTAGTTTACCGCAGGTTTTATTCATCGTTTTCATTTTTACTGTTCTCCTTCCTTCATAATATAATTTTATAAGGTTTACAACTAATTGTCAACCCTAATAAATACAGAGGTTCCGTACGGCTTCCCGTCTGCGTTAAATGTCCCCACCACCGTCAGATCATAGGTTTTTGGCGAATCAAATGGGATCGTTCCCGGGGTTAATAAAAATGAATTTCCGGTTGCAAAAGCGGTGTTGCCGTTACAATACCAGCTGATATTCGCGTAGTTCGAAAAATCCTTCACTCTTATGTATATGGGTGTAGAGGGGGATATAAGTACGTTTAGCGGTGTTGGTTTTGTTGGTACATTTGTCCACGTAGAGTTGTCATTACTCCATTCCAGCTTGGGTGATTCATCGCCGACAGAGAAGGTAACGTTTATATTTAGACCTTCCTCATCGTCTTTTTCCCCAAAAACAACCCTTAAAACATATAAAGCTTTATTAACCCTGTCATAAAAGACATAATCGGTCATTGCTCCGGGAAATGCCTGCATCATTAACATTAATGGATTCATAGTCGGCTCGTTCTTAGCGGAATCGGCAGGAGAAACGGGAACACTTGCAATATCGTAATTACTGATTGAAGCCGTAGGAAGGGTAGTGGTAAAAATAAGATAGTTGCCGCTGCCCGGCGGCAGTGGACTAATGGTTATTTCGCCGTTTACCGGCGTTTGGGTCTGTGAACTCGCGCTGCCTGCCGAAAGGTAATAGTAAGACACATTGCCTGTTAAAGGTTGTGCCGATTTTACCATGTAGTGATGAAAATTGGTCAGCTCTGACAATTCTCCCGTGCTTACCCTGCCAATTCCTGTCAAATATGCGCTGCGTCTGCCGCTTGATGAGACAAATTGAATGCCCATTGCTGTGCCGCTTCCGCTCCATTCTTCTACCATGTAATATTTGCCGGGGATAAGACCTGTGATTCTTGCATTACCATCCACCAGACCGGCGTCGGAACCTTCTCTTATTTGGACTCCCTTGTCGAATGTTTCATCATCTCCGAAACCGACAAGTTTTACCGGTTCCATTATACAGCCGCCCATAGCCATTGCGACAATAGCGTAAAATACAGCGCAGATTAAGGCTTTGAGCGAGACTTTTCCCATATTAACTTCATTATAGTTCAAATATTTTTAATTTACAATAATTATTCAATATATGCGCCCAAATTGCGGATTATTGACCCCATGTGCGCTATGTTATATAATTAAGTAATGGTCTGTGTTTTTAGCCATTTTTGCCTCACCAAAAGACTCCTAACGCTGATTTTCTTTCTTTTAACAGGCCTTTCCCTTTTTGCGCAGACCTTCCGCGAGACGAAAATCTATATTCCTCCCATTGAGGGGTCAGGCTCAATGGAAGATAACGCTTTTTTTTATAAACAGCTTGCCTACGAAGTGGTGCTTCAGTATAACTCGCTTGTAAGATCCCGTTACGAGTCGGATTTTATGCTGAAAGGCACAATTGAGCCGTATACGGGAGAAGAACAGCCTATTATTGAAGAGCAGGATATTTCAAATGACGGAGATACTGCGGTTTCCCCCTCCGGCCCTGTCCCTCCCCGCCCAATTCCCAGTATAAGGAATACTTATGGAAGGCGTGAATTTTTTTCCTGGGAAGTCGATGGAGAAATACTCTTTTATGACACTACGGACGAGGATAATCAAAGGCCGGAAACAGAACAGACATATTCTCACATTGAAGGATCTGAAACAAATAACAGAAATCCTTCGCAAACTCAAAATGAATATGCTTTCCTTCTTGAATTGGTAAAAACTTCGACCGGAGAGGTGATTGGAAAACAGTACCTTATTTATAGTACGGTGGACGCTTCGGTCGGCGAATTGATCTCTGTCATCGTGTACTATATGCTCACGGGTATTCCCGACATCATAGAAGTTGACGACCGGCGCGATAATTGGCTATTTATAAATGTCGGCGTAGTATGGGCCCCCCGAATTTACACAGGATGGGATACGCAGTTAAATTTGTTAAATTTCGGTCTTGCTGTTCAGGCGGAATATCATTTTTTGGATTTCATGTCTGTGGAGCTTGGTTTGCAGCTTGTACCGGACAGGGTTGTTTCATCAGCCAGAAAAGAATACCGCGATCTTCTTCTGGAAATTCCGGTTTCCTTAAAAGCCGCTTTAAAACCGCTTGATAATTTGATGCTGGAACCTTACGTGGGCGCTTCCTTAAATCTGTCCCTTATGGGTACGACCAAGCCGTCTCTTTTTTCATGGTTTTTGGGATTTCAGTTTGGCATAAGAGCGGGGCCGGGCATATTTACAATTGACCCCCGTTTCTCTATGGATTTCGGCAAATCCCTGATTTCGGAAAGTCTCGCCGAGTACCAGCGCTATACGATTCAGCTTGGCTTTGGTTATAAATTCGGCTTTTTGCCCAAAACCCCGAATATGCGGTATTATTGACCCCCTGCATACCTTCGTTATAAAGTGTAAGTAATGGCTTACATAAAAAATCTTTTCGACCGTAATTTTCTCGAATACGCTTCCTATGTAATTAAAGACCGGGCAATTCCCGATCTTGAAGACGGCCTTAAACCCGTACAGCGAAGAATCCTTCACTCCCTGTTTGAGATGGACGACGGGAAATTCCACAAAGTCGCCAATGTAACAGGCCACTGCATGAAGTACCATCCCCACGGGGAGGCTTCGATTAATCCCGCGCTTGTGGTTCTTGCCAACAAGGAACTTTTCATCGACAAACAGGGAAACTTCGGCAACCTCTACACCGGAGACGACGCTTCCGCCCCCCGTTACATCGAATGTCGCATAACGCAGCTTGCCAAAGATATTTTTTACAATCCCAAACTTACCCCCTGGGCGGATTCCTACGACGGGCGCAACAGAGAGCCTGTGCTTTTTCCGGCGAAAATTCCTGTGGTGCTTGTCATGGGCGTGGAAGGGATAGCTGTCGGAATGTCAACAAAGATTCTGCCCCACAATGTCCTTGAAGTTCTTGAAGCGGAAATCGCCTGCCTTACCGGAAAAAAGTTTGAGCTTTACCCCGATTTCCCGACAGGCGGTTATGTCGATGTTTCCGACTATCGCGGCGGAAACGGCAAGGTGCTTGTACGCGCCAAACTTGACACCTCCGACCCCAAGCGCATTTTGATAACGGAGCTGCCCTTCGGCTCCACAACTGAAAGCATAATCAACAGTATCGACGCCGCGGCAAGGGCGGGCAGAATTAAAATCCTCGGCATTAACGATTTTACAACGGACAAGGTTGAGATTGAAATTAAACTCGCGCGGGGAGTTTACGCGCAGGAAACTGTGGACGCGCTTTTCGCGTTTACCGAGTGCGAACAGTCGATCTCTGTAAACCTGCTTGTAATAAGAAACGGCCTTCCCGCCGTGATGACTGTTAACGAAGTAATCAAACATCACGCCAAACAGCTTGTAAAAATCCTCACCAAAGAGCTTGAACTTGAAAAAAAGGAACTTCTTGACAAACTCCACCTTCGCACCCTTGAAAGGATATTTATCGAAGAGAGAATCTACAAGGGCATCGAAAAGATGAAGACGGCAAAGGGCGTGCAGGACGCCGTTGTTTCCGGTTTCAAGCCTTTTTTAAAGGAAGTAGGCCCGCGCGGCGTATCGGCTGACGACGTGGAACACCTTTTGCGCATTCCAATCAGGCGCATTTCGTTATACGACATCAACAAGGCCCGCGACGAGATGGAACAGATCACTGCGCGAATCAAGGAGATAAACGCCCATCTTAAAAGCATTACCGCCTATTCAGTTTCATGGCTGAAAGGAATTATCGCGAAAATCAAGGCAAACGAGGAACTTGGTCACGGAGCGCGAAAAACAGTCGTCGGCGCTTTCGACAAAGTTATCGCGAAAGAAGTCGTAAAGCGCGACGTTGATCTTAAATACGACAGTAAATCGGGCTATCTGGGGACAAACATTTCCGGCGCGAAAATAGCGGAAGTTTCTCCCTTCGACAGAATTCTCGCCGTCCGCAGAAACGGAATGTACACTGTAATGGAACTCCCTGAAAAAACATTTGTCGGCGCGGATGCGTGGTGGATAGGCGCGGCGGACAAGGATGTATTGGCAAAGACAATATTTACCGTTATTTACAAAGAAAAAGATACCGGCTTCCCCTGTATTAAAAGGTGCGTAATCGAAGGCTGGATTATGAACAAGGATTATTTTCTTGTACCAGACGGCGCGCAGATTCTCCATGTTGACACAAGAGCGAAGTTTTCTTTCACCGTAAAATATGCGCCAAAACCTCGCCTGAAAGTGCTGTCCGAAGATTTTAAAGCGCAGGACTACAACGTGCGCGGCCTGAAAGCAGGCGGCATAAGGCTCGCCGCGAAGGAAGCGGAAAAAGCTGACAGCCGTTAGGAGAAATAAATGCCGGAAACGGAAGAAATAATTTTTGACGATAAATCGGGAATTTCGATAGAAGAACAAAGGGAGATTCTTTTTAAAATAAACGGAATTGCGGAGAAAAACCGGCGCTCTCTTTCACAGGGCTCCTCAGGTGAAGAAAGCGGCAAAGGGGAAACCGCCGCCATAAACGCCAAAAAGACGGGAGCCTTCTTTCCGATGGCGGTTAACATAACCGCGATAATCGCGCTGTGCGCCGGAGCTTTTCTTTTGGTTTTCTTTAACGGCAAAGTGGACGCGCAGGTAAGGAGGGGAACGGCTGTATTTAACCTGACCGAGCGGGCGCTTATCGAAGATATTCGCAGGGATACTGCCGAAAAAATCAGCGCGAAAGAAAAGGAAATATCGCTGATTTCCTCCCGCCTTGATGAAGTAAACTCTCAGCTTTCTTATTTTTATCCGGGCAATCAGATTCTCTCACCGGAACAGCTTTCCGAGCAGGAAAGGCTCCTTTCCATGCAAAATTCCTACCGTACTGAACTCGCAGTCCTTCAGGAAGAAAGATCGCAGATACTGGAAAACTCCCGTTCAAGGGAAGCGCGCCTTCGCGCCCAGCTTGAGGAAAGAGAGAGAGAATTCGCCGCTCCTGATTCCGCCGCCGGCGAGCTTGAGATGATGACAAACGAGAAGGAAGCCGTCGCCGCAATAGACGCGCAGCTTTCAGGCGGCCTTGCCTCTGCGGGCGAACTTGTAAAAAGAGGGGAGTATGAAAGAGCCGCCGGTTTAATCGAAACCCTGCGTGATTTTTGCAATAACAATACTTACGCCTTTTCGCGCTCATTTCAGGAAAGAAGGGAATTTTACAACCAGTCGCTGTATTTTCTGGAGACGATGATAACGGACGGCGCAGGCAAAAGCCTTTCGCAGGGAGCAGGCTCTCAGGAGCAGTCTCTCGCGGCAAAGAACGCCGAGCTTGAAGAAACAATCGCCGGTTTGCGCGTAACGATTGACACGTTTAATTCGGACGGTTCCGCTCAGGCGCGCCGCCTCGGCGAACTTGAAGAAGCCGTTTCGTCCCTGCGCGCGCAGGTATCCTCACTGGAAACAAGAGCCGCCGAAAAAGACAGAAACATAGCGTCGCTTGAATCGGACAAAACAGAACTCACCCGGACCGTCTCCGCCCGCGACAGCGCGATACGCGACCTGCAATCAGCTAACGCAGCCCATGAGCAGGAAATTGCCTCACTGAGAAACCGGATTAACAATATCCTCCAGGCCGCCCAGGAGTGAGACTTTTTAATTCATTTCGTCTTCATCACCTCTACGCCGTTCCAGCCGTCAGGCGGGGGAGCGGCGGCGTAGTCGGCGCATCTTGCGGCAAGGTTTTCGGCGTTGAAGTCGCCGGGCAGGAGGGCAAGGGCTTCTTTGAACTTTTCGGCGGCTTCGCGGAAAGAGCGGCTGTAGTAAAGTTTCATTCCCTGATTGTGCAAGGGCCACGCTTTCTGTTCGGCGGGCGTTAAAGAACGTTTTACGGTGAAAATTCTCACGCCCTTTGTTTTGCCCTTTACGGCTACAGTGTCAAGAAGCCTGTAGTGAAGGCCGCAGTTAGGTGAAGATTTTCGCAGTTCTTCAAAGAGGCTTTCCGATATTAAAATTTCAGAGTGATATGTTTTTGTCAGTCCTTCCATGCGCGAGGCGAGATTTACCGCGTCTCCTATTACCGTGTAGTCCATCTTGCGCTCACTGCCGATGTTGCCGACGGTTACTTCTCCGTAATTTATCCCGATGCCGATATGGAACTCGCACTTGCCGAGCTTGCGCTGGTTTTCATTGAAGCCGCTAAGAGCCTCGATCATTTCAAGGCCGGACAGCACGGACTGTAACGCGTCATCGTCGTGCTTTTCCGGCGCGCCCCAGAAGGCCATGATGGCGTCGCCTATGTACTTGTCTACTATGCCGTTCCTGTTGTAAATAATGTCTACCTGCCCCGAGAAATAGCGGTTAAGGGAATTTACCAGATCGTCCGGGGCCATGCCTTCGGAAATTGTAGTAAAGGAACGTATGTCGGAGAAGAGAATCGAAAGTTTCCGGTTGTCGCCTACAAGCATTTTTTCGGGAGAGGCGAAGAAACGCTCAATTACATCGCTTGGAACGTACTTCTGAAAAATCTGACGGATACGCTCTTCTTTTTTCCCGGAGAGAACTGCGTCAAACGCATAACGCTTGATTTGACTGTACGCCCTGTCAAGTTCTTCCGTCATTTTGTTAAATGTATGGGCAAGGACGCCTGTTTCATCCATGTATTCAACTTCCACCCTTGCGGTAAGGTCAGCCGTTTCTATTATTCCGTTCATGGCTTTTACAATACGCGCAAGAGGATTTGTAAGATGACTCGTTATCAGCAATAAAAGCAAAACGGCGGTTATTGTCGCGGCGCAAAGGGTGATAATGGTCTGAGTAGTTATGCTTTTCGCGTCACTGTAAAAAACCTGTTCTTTTTCACTGATAATAATATGCCAGTCAAATGGAGTGAAATAAAAAGATTGAAGAATCCGCTTTTCGCCGCCTAAACGTGCGCTTACAAGCCCCTCGTTTTCCTCTTTTAAGATTCGCAGGAATGCGTCTTTTTCGGCGGGCAGAAGCTCGATCTCACGGCTTGACATTACAATGCCGTCGTCATTTACCGCGAAAATAATTTCAGAATCGCTTAAAATAATACTGCGCCCGTAATTTTCCACCGCTTTTTTCGCGGCTTCGATCATATCCTGATTTCCCGCATAGTTATTCTCAACCAGAAGATCCCATTGTCTGTCCGCGAATTTTTCAAGTTCTCCCAGCTTGAACCCCAGAAGCTGTTTCGCAAGGCGCGTAACGCCGTTTACAGCGTGAAAATAAGAGGCTGTTTCGGCAAGGACCAGCGGGACAATTATCAGCGGCAGGACAACAAGGAACATTTTCAGCCGGATTTTCATTTTTCCATTTTAAAATATTTGGTTAAATATCTCAAGCGGCAGGAAAAAACGTCCGATATCAAGAGTATGAAACGTTATAGTATCAAGTGTTTACCCGGCAATACAGAGTACATCGACATTTTAAAAGAGATGGATAATGAGTATCTGGTTCGCTTTACGCGCAATAACAACGGAAGCATAAAGACAAGCGAAGAAACGATTACAAGGCATCTTTTTAATATTTGCGTGCAAACCGGCTATTTAAACCCGACGACGGACTGTTCTGTCGCATAACAAGCCGCCATAATTATTGTGCGTGAAAAAGATCCGCAGTGGTTTAACGACGCCGGATTCTGGGAGCAGTTCGCTCCCGTTATGTTCGACAATGCCCATTGGGCAGAAGTCCCCGTTGCAGCCGACGCGATCACCCGCCTTTCGCGCTTTGACCTTTACCGGACAGAAAAATCAATACCGGTTTCCGGTTCTTTCGATCTTAGAATTCTGGATATTTGCTGCGGCTTTGGCAGAATAAGCGCCGAACTTGCCCGCATGGGTTATGCCGTAACCGGCGTTGACATTACAGAAAGTTATCTAAAGACTGCCAGAGAAGAAGCCTCATACGAAAATCTTGACATTGAATATATAAACGCCGACGCAAGGGATTTTGTCCGGCCTCTTTTTTTTGACGCTGTCGTAAACCTCTATATTTCGTTTGGATATTTTTCCGATCAAAAAGACGACCTCTTGCTCCTGCGCAACGCTTATCAATCCCTGAAAAAAGGCGGCTGCATTATCATCGAGACTCTGGGCAAGGAAATCGCCGTCCGCGATTTTGTAGAAGCCGAATGGTTCGAGCGGGCGGGCTTTACAGTGCTGACAGAATACGAGGCTCTTGACTCATGGACATTTTTAAAAAACCGTTGGATACTTCTAAAGGACGGAGAAAGGCTTGAAAAAACCTTTACACAGCGGCTCTATTCCGCCTCCGAACTAAGGGCAATCTTACTGGAAGCCGGTTTTGACAAAGTAGAAATCTACGGCGACTGGGACGAAAGCCCCTACGACCGAAAAGCGGCGAAACTTATCGCGGTTGGAAGGAAATAAAATGGCTGATATATGTTACGCGAGTTTTGATAAATTGGAATCTTTTATGAAAGATGTTTTTGTAAAGGTTGGTGTTCCTTCCGATGACGCGGCAATTTGCGCCGAAATACTGATCGAATCTGACAAGCGCGGAATTGATTCTCACGGGGTCGGCAGGTTCAAGCCGATATATATCGACAGAATAAAGGACGGTATTCAAAATCCTGTTACCAATTTTGAAGTAGTAAAGGATCATCTTGCGACCGCGGTGGTTGACGGCCATGACGGAATGGGGCACGTCATCGGGAAAAAGTCGATGCAGATGGCGATTGACAAGGCGAAGAAGTACGGACTGGGCATGGTTGTTGCGCGTAACTCGACGCATTACGGCATCGCGGGGTA